>Ga0206126_10001042_pt1 | contig 34937 bp, 38 predicted proteins | sample Helgoland_Spring_5_FD_148621 | JGI IMG/M metagenome (GOLD analysis project Ga0206126, IMG submission 148621) | Pelagic subsurface seawater microbial communities from Kabeltonne, Helgoland, North Sea - Helgoland_Spring_Bloom_20160412_1 | ecosystem: Environmental > Aquatic > Marine > Epipelagic ...
GGGATAGATCAGGTTGATCCCCTGACCTCTGAGACACTCTGGCAGCTGCAGGATTTACCTGAGCGCTTGCTGATTGTCGGTGGCGGTGCGATTGGCTGTGAGCTGGCCCAGGCATTTCAGCGGCTCGGCTCCCAGGTCACCTTGGTTGAGATGCAGTCCCAGTTATTGCCGCGAGATGATCAGCAGGTTGCTTCCTTTATGCAAGATTGCCTGACGTCTGAGGGAGTGCAAGTACTGACTAACTGCGGCGCAGAAAAGTTTGAGTCTCAAGGTGGTCAGCGTCATGCGGACTTATTTTCAACTGCTGAGCCAGCTGCCGAATCGCTGCGGATTGAATTTGATTCAGTGTTGGTAGCGATCGGCCGAACAGCCAACACCGAGAGTCTTGGCCTTGAAGCATTGGGTATACCGCTAAACGCTAATGGCACTCTCACCACTGATGATTATCTGCGCACCTGCTATCCGAATATCTTGGCCTGTGGCGATCTGGTTGGCCCTTATCAGCTGACCCATGCTGCCAGCCATCAGGCTTGGTTTGCTGCGGTAAATGGGTTGCTTGGACGGTTTAAGAAATTCCGCGTTGACTACCGGATTATGCCCCAGGTGGTGTTTACCGATCCGCAGATTGGGCGTGTAGGTCTCAATCAGCGGGATGCTGCAGAGCAGGGTATTGAAGTGGAGATCACCCAGTATGAGTTATCCGATTTGGATCGTGCCATTGCCGATAATGATGCTCAGGGTTTTATTCAGGTGCTGACGGTGCCGGGTAAAGACCGGATTCTCGGTGCGACTATTGTTGGGCCTCAGGCGGGGGAGCTGATCAATGAGTTTGTGCTGGCGATGAAGCATAATTTGGGTCTGAATAAGCTCCTGGGAACCATTCGCAGTTATCCAACCCTGAGCGAGGGCAATCGATTTGTTGCTGGGGAGTGGAAGCGCAAGCATGTTCCCCATAGATTATTGGCGATCTTGCAGCGCTATCTAGGGCGCAACCTGAAAGACTAGGGTTTTCAGGTCAAGCTTTCTAACCCAAGCTCTTTAACCCAAGCTCTTTAATCCAAGCTCTTTAATCCAAGCTATGCTCATCACTGCTGGCATAGTCGGGCATAGTCTCTTGAGCTGCCACTGACTGGGGGTCGATATGAATAATGATCTCGGAGCCGGGGAAGACTGAGAGTATTCTCGCCTCAACTTCATCGGAAATTTTGTGGGCAGCCATCAGGCTTAGATCATCGTCCAGCTCCAGATGCAGCTGAATAAAGGTCATGGTTCCAGAGTGGCGCGAGCGCAGGTCGTGAAGTCCCCTGGTGCTGGGGTGAGCCAGTACTAGAGCCTTAATGGTGTCGCGATCTTCGTCTGGCAGTTCACGATCCATTAGGTGATCGTAAGAAGTGATGATAATTTCTCGCGCGCTGTAGAGAATATACAGTCCTATCGCGGCAGCAAAAATACCATCAAAACCGGGATAGCCGAGGCTCACCAGTAGCAGCGCAATAATCACGCTGCCATTAACCAGCAGGTCGGTGCGGTAGTGCAGAGCATCGGCTTTAATCGCTGTAGAGTTGGTTTTGCGAATCACATGCTGTTGAAAACTGAGTAATCCCAGTGTTGCGACAATGGAAATCACCATCACCACCATGCCCAGCTGCACAGACTCAACTGCCACTGGATTGATAATTCGCTCTGCGGCTTCGAAGAGCAAAAATCCCGCGGATCCCGCAATAAATAACGACTGACTTAAACCGGCCAAGGCTTCGGCTTTGCCATGACCAAAACGATGCTCTTTGTCTGCCGGTGTCAGGGCATGGCGCACGGCGATCAGATTGATCATGGATGCCAGGGCGTCGAGCATGGAGTCGATCAATGTAGCCAACAGGCTGACGGAACCCGAGGCGCCCCAGGCTGCGAGCTTTAGGGCAATCAATACCAGTGCCACAGAGGTTGAGGCATAGGTGGCCAGACGCAGTAGGCGCGCGGTCTCTTGGGGAGGCAGCTGATTAATTGTTGAGGTTGCGTCGTTCATGACTGTATCTGGAGCCCTAGTGTTTCGATGACCTGCAGTTTAACAAATTAAACCGATCAGTCCCTAAGAAAACCCCTGCAGCGTGCTATTCAAAAATTGATAACCCAGCGGCGTTGTTTGGTAGCGGCGCTCATTCACTTCTAATAGTCCCTGAGACTGCAATTTTGCCACTTGCTTGGCAATGCTTAAGGCAGGTAGACCGGTGCGCGATGTAAAATAGTCAGCACTCAGGCCATCACGCAGACGCAAGCCATTCATCATAAACTCCACTGCCAACTCGTCTAGAGCTATGGGTTTTTGCTGAGCCAGAGTGAGTGGGTCTCGGACTAAATAGTTATCGGGCTGGCGGGTTTTATTGCTGCGCAGAATACAGTTTTCAGCTGGCACAGTGATTTTGCCGTGGGCGCCGGCTCCGATACCCAGATAGTCGCCAAACTGCCAGTAGTTCATATTGTGCCGGGAGGCTTGTCCCGGCTGGGCAAAGGCCGAGACTTCATACTGCTTATAACCGCCATCGTCGAGCAGCTCCATACCAGCTTGCTGTATATCGATCAGAGCATCTTCCTCCGGCAGTTGCGGGGGTCGCGAGTAGAACTCAGTGTTGGGTTCGATAGTCAGCTGGTACCAGGAAATATGCAGTGCACCGCTGTCCCTGGCCAGCTGGAGGTCCCTGCGCGCCTGTTCAACTGTCTGACCTGAGAGACCATGCATAAGATCGAGATTAAAGTTATCAAAGCCGGCTCGCCGTGCAGTTTCAATTGCCGACAGGGCCTGAGCACCATCGTGAATGCGACCCAATTGCAGCAGATGCTGGTCATTAAAACTCTGGATGCCAATGGATAGGCGATTGACCCCAGCACTGCGAAAGCCACTAAATTTATTCTGCTCTGCGGTACCTGGATTGGCTTCAAGAGTGATTTCTATATCTGTTTCAAAGCCGATAAGGCGTTCTGCGGCATTGAGTATTTGGCCAATGCCCGCAGCCGAAAACAGGCTGGGTGTACCACCGCCAAAAAAGATTGAAGTGAGTTTTCTACCCTGAGCCCATTTTTGGTCCTGCTGCAGATCCGCAATCAGCGCCTTGATATAGGCCTGTTCAGGAATCTCAGGGCCGGCAGTGTGAGAGTTAAAATCACAGTAGGGGCATTTACGCACACACCAGGGTATGTGCACATAGAGAGAGAGGGGCGGGAGTTCCAGTGCGCTGTCGATGTGAAGGCCTGTTGGTTATTGTACGATCTAAGTGGACTACCTATTTGGCTGCAGTACTGTCAGATAAGGTGCTGGTTAATTTGTTAAGTAACTCTTGTATCGCTTTGCCGCGATGACTGATGCGGTTTTTTTCCTGTTTGTCTATTTCTGCCGCATGACAGTCTAAATCTTCAACATAAAATAGCGGATCATAACCAAAGCCGCCGTCACCCTTTGGCTCCAGTGCAATATAACCCTCCCAGCTGCCTTGACAGATAATTGGTGTGGGGTCAGTGGCGTGACGCATATAGACGATAACGCATTGATAGCGCGCGCTGCGCTGTTCCAATGGGGCATCCCCGAGTACTTCGAGAAGCTTTTTATTGTTGCTGGCATTATTGGCCTCTGGACCGGCGAAACGTGCAGAGTAGATGCCCGGCGCGCCATTGAGTAGATCTACTTCCAGTCCCGAGTCATCGGCGATTGCTGGCATGCCTGACATCAGTGCGGCATTGCGGGCTTTAAGAATGGCATTCTCCACAAAGCAGAGTCCGGTTTCTTCAACATCCTCTATGCCCAGTTCCTGTTGGGGGACTATCTGCATATTGAGTTCGGCCAGCATGTCGTTAAGTTCTTTAATTTTTCCGGCATTACTGCTGGCCAATACAATTTTCAAGCGCTGTTCCTCTATTTTTGGTGATGCATCTTATGGATACGGTTAGTCGTGATACATTTTTTTCTGGAACTTGAAATCATAGGCGGGCTTTTGTGGGTCGGCACGCACCGAAATCTTAAAGGTTAAAAAGTCTTCATTTTCAAATTCGAAAGGCGCCAGATAATAGACCGCATCCTGTTCCCTCACTTCAACAAATTCCAGCGTCTGACTCATCTGGAAAATATTGTAAACATTGCCGGTGATTACCGCGGCTTTGCCGGTTCCTGAACCCATCACTACGGCTATATTCACCAGCCCTTTGTCTTTGCCGCGAACAATTTTATTAGCCACTGCTACATCTGGATCTATAAAGGTGCTGTTAAAGGCACTAAAGAAAATCTTATTGTCGCCAACCTGTTTGTAGATCTTGTCATTGGCCACCGCGGCCGCAGGCAGCGCTAAAGACACAATAGATAATAATGCGAGTAAATATTTCATTGGCTTGGTCCTCCATGTTGAGCCATAAGGCCCGTAAACGATTATTTGCTGAGATGATAAACCGCGGTTTCGGCAAATAGATTGGGCCACAGGTTTTTGAGTTGTCGGTCGAGAAAATGTTCACCGACGAACTGTTTACGTAGAATTTTTATATTTCGCTCACGGCACAGAGCTTCGAAATCGCTGTAGGTAAAAAAGTGAATATTGGGGGTGTCATACCATTCATAGGCCAGCTGTTTGGTCACTGGCATACGTCCGCGAAAAGTTAGATACGCGCGGGCTTTCCAGTGGCCAAAGTTGGGGAATGTGATGACACACTGAGTACCGATTCGCAGCATCTCATCCAGCACCAGGTGTGGAAAACGCATGGCCTGCAGTGCCTGAGTCATAATTACAGTGTCAAAGCTGTTGTCGGCAAAATTGGCCATGCCCTTGTTGAGATCCTGCTCCACAACATTGACGCCTTTGGCTACGCACTGATTGATCGAGTCTGGATCAATCTCAAGGCCATAGCCGCGAATATCTAAATCGCTCTGCAGTTGAGCCAGTAATGTGCCATCGCCACAACCGAGGTCGAGAACTCGAGAGTTGGGTGCAACCCAGGAGTGAATTGAATCATTTATTTGGCGCGTGCTTTCGGCCTGGTTCATGCTGCGCCCTCCAATTTATCAGCAACCTTACTCAGATAATTGCCCAGCACTTGTTGGTAGCGTGGATTGGGCAGCAAAAAGGCATCGTGACCCTGGTCCGAATCAATTTCGGCGAAGGAGACATTTTTTCCGGCGGCAATTAGGGCGTCGGTAATCTCCCGGGAGCGCTGGGGCGAAAAGCGCCAATCGCTGCTGAAGGCCACCACCAGAAAATCACAGCTGGCATGGCTAAAGGCCTGCACTGGATCATTTTGATACTCCCGTGATAAGTCGAAGTAATCGAGCATCTTGGTAATCAAAATATAGGCATTGGCATCAAAGTCGCCGGAGAACTTCTCTCCCTGATAGTTGAGATAGCTTTCAATCTGAAACTCTATGGGAGCGGCTTCTCCTTGGGTAAAGGTTCCCGAGCGCAGCTCGCGGCCAAATTTTTGCCCCATCAGTTCATCGGAGAGATAGGTGACATGGCCGATCATGCGAGCCAGGGCCAGACCGCGACGTGGCGCTGTATTGTGTTCCAGGTAATTGCCGTCACAGAAGTCGGGGTCCGATTGAATCGCCCTGCGGGCTAGTTCATTAAAGGCGATATTCTGTGCCGTCAGCTTCATGGATGAGGCAATAATAATACTATTGGCCAGCTTGTCTGGATGCTCCAGTGCCCAGCGCATCGCTTGCATACCCCCGAGGCTGCCACCTATCACTGCAGCCCAGCGTTGAATACCGAGATGCTCCATCAATAGGCGCTGAGATTCCACCCAGTCTCTGGCGCGCAGCACCGGGAAGTCTGCACCCCACGGTTTACCACTTTCTGGATTAATTGTGGTGGGGCCGGTACTGCCAAAGCAGCTGCCGATATTATTCAGTGAAACAATAAAAAAGCGGTTGGTGTCCATGGCTTTGCCTGGACCTATATAGCTGTCCCACCAGCCGGGCTTTTCCTTGTCGGCATAAACGCCGGCCGCGTGGTGGCTGCCGCTCAGAGCATGACAGATCAATAGGGCATTACTCTTGTCAGCATTCAGGGTGCCATAGGTCTCAACCATCAGCTCATGGCTCGGCAGCACGACGCCGCAGGCCAGTGTCAGGGGCTTTTCAATAAGAATTTTTTCCGCCGTTACCAGGCCGACGGAGGATGCGCTTGTATCTGATGTCATTAACGGATTCTCTGGGAGTTCGCTCTTAGTTATAGATGTTGAGTCTAAGAGGCTGCCTAGTTTAACGCAACTTTGGCCTCAGGCTTTTAATTAACCGCGGCACAAGCAAATAAAGGCAAGCCGATGCTATTTTTAATCTCTGCATTGTCGGATAGACTAAGGTTTCAAATTTGCCCGGATAAAAAAAGCATGATTTATAAAAAATTGGGAAACACTGATATAGAAGTGTCGTTGGTTGGGCTGGGAACTATGACTTACGGTGAGCAAAACACCTCAGACGAGGCCTGCGAGCAGATGGATTACGCGGTTGCACAGGGTATTAATCTGCTCGATGTGGCCGAGATGTATCCGGTGCCGCCAAAGCCGGAGACCGCTGGTTTAACTGAAAGCTATGTTGGCAATTGGCTGCGCCAGACTGGCAAGCGCAGTGAGGTGGTTCTGGCGACCAAGGTTGCAGGCCCTGCAAGTGTCCTTGGCGTAACCCATATCCGCGACGGTTCGAGGCTGAGTGCTGATCATATCCGTCGCGCCATTGAAGGTTCTCTGGAGCGTCTGCAGACCGATCATATAGATCTCTATCAGGTTCACTGGCCTGAACGTGCGACTAACTATTTTGGTCAGCGCGGCTACACTCACAGACCTACCCTCGATGGCATTGCCGTTGAAGAGACCTTTGTTGCTCTAGCTCAGTTAGTTGATGAGGGATTGATTGGACATATAGGAATCTCTAACGAAACGCCCTGGGGTGTAATGGAGTATTTGCGCCTAGCGCGTGAGCTGGATCTACCCCGTATTGCCACTATTCAGAACCCCTACAGCATACTGGGCCGATCGTTTGAAAATGGTCTCGCTGAGATCTGTATCCGTGAAAATGTGGGTCTGTTGGCTTACTCGCCGCTGGCTTTTGGCGTACTCAGTGGCAAGTATATGCGCGGCGCTATGCCAGAGGGTTCGCGTATTAAACTGTTCCCACGCTTTGCCCGCTACAGCAGCGCCAACTCACAGGCCGCCACGGAAGCCTATTATGATGTGGCGAAAAAGCATGGTCTGAGTCTGGTTGAGCTGTCTCTGGCGTTTGTCTGCGAACAGCCCTTTGTCGCCAGCTGCTTGATCGGTGCAACCACCATGGAGCAGCTCAAACAGAATATTGATGCCTGCCAAGTGGCGTTGTCTGATGAAGTCAAAGCGGACCTGGATGAGGTCTATCAGCAGTATCCAGATCCGGCGGTTTAGACTCTCGTTAACCAAGCTTAGCTACCCAACTAAGGACTGCACTGTGCCGCCAAGGATTGGCAGTAGTTTATTGCGAATAATCATCAGGCTGAGAATCGCCACCATGGGCGAGATATCCATCATACCTATGGGTGGGATAAAGCGTCGAAAGGGACGCAGATAGGGTTCGGTAATCTGTCCCACTAGCTGCACTGAGGGATGACTAGTTGTGCCCACCCAGCTGGATATGGCAAGAATAAAAATCCCCCAGAAATAAACTTCGATCAGGGCATAGAGCAGGTCAAAGGCGGCCACAGGAATATACATAAGTATATCCAGTATGCCGACGCCGGTGGCCAGACCCATAATCAAATAGAATGACCACTTGACCAAAATCGCTGCCGCCAGAACCGCCAAATTGAGAGTACCAACTGTAGGCAAAATTTTATTTAAGGGGTTTACGATTGGCGCCGTCAGCTTAAATACGGTCTGGGAGATCGGATTGTAAAAGTCCGCTTGTACCAGTTGCAGCAGTAGTCGAATCAGCAGTAAAAAGCTTCCGATCTGCACCGCCAGGCTGAGAATATAAATCGGCGTTCCGCCAAGTGCGTTCATAAATAATCCTTAGTTTTATTGGTTCTTGTGAAAGTCTGTTTTAGAGAAAGCTCTTTACTTGCCAAACTCTTTATTTCCCAAACTCTGCCGCCATCTCCTGAGCACGATCGCGTGCTGCCTGCATAGCCTGACGAAAAGTATCTTCTATATCCAGTGATTGGAACTTTGCAATGGCCGCTCTGGTAGTGCCCCCAGGTGATGACACCTGTAGACGCAAATCTGTGGTGTTGTATTCGCTGGTGCTGGCCATCTGTGCTGCGCCCAGTGCCGTCTGTATGGTCAGTTCCCGGGCTACCTGCTCGGACAGGCCCAGCTCTTGACCCACTTTCTGCATGGTTTCCATCATTAGAAAGAAGTAGGCCGGTCCACTTCCGGATACCGCAGTCACTGCATCGATCTTGGCCTCATTATCAACCCAACAAGAAATACCCACGGCGTTGAAGATAGCTTCGATAGAGGCCTTTTGCTCATTATCCACCAGCTCATTGGCAAATAGACCAGCAGCGCCACAGCGTACCATTGAGGGTGTGTTGGGCATCACTCTGACTATGGCGCAGTCTGCGCCGAGCCATTCTTGAAGGTTGCTCAGTTGGATGCCCGCGGCCACAGAGACGACCACTGTGCCGGGATTGATTGAGCTGACCAGCTCGGTAATCACCGCACCCATAATCTGAGGTTTCACCGCCATTACCACTATGTCAGCACCGGCCACTGCGGCGTGATTGTCGGTGGTTGTAGCAATGCCGTAGGTTTGATTGAGACGCTGACATTTATCTGCGCCGCGATTGCCGACACAAATTTGCTCTGGCTGAAAACCATTGGCTAACATGCCGCCAATAATGCTCGAGGCCATATTGCCGCCGCCAATAAATGCGATCTTACTCATTGCTGTTGCTCCCTTTTGCCAAATATATCAGTACCCACGCGGACCATTGTGGATCCCTGTGAAATAGCTGCCTCTAGATCCCCAGACATGCCCATGGAGAGAGTATCCAGTTTCTCTGAATTGTCCAGCGACTGATTGATCTGCCAACGCAGTTCTGCGAGTTTTTGAAACGCCAGCTGCTGCTCTTGAAAACTGTTTTCTGCTCGGGGAATGGCCATCAGCCCACGCAGCCGTATATTGGGCAGCTGAGCAATCTGCAGAGCTATGGGCAGCAAGCCATCGGCGGCAAAGCCGGACTTGCTCGGCTCATTGTCGATATTCACCTGCAGGCAGATATTTAGTGGCCCCAGTGATTCTGGACGCTGGTCACTGAGGCGGGTGGCGATCTTTAGGCGATCGACACTGTGCACCCAGCTAAAATTTTCCGCAGCGTTGCGCGTTTTATTGGATTGCAGTGGGCCAATAAAATGCCAGCACAGGTTTTCGCCCTCTAACTCGACAATTTTCTCCAGGGCCTCCTGGAGATAATTCTCGGCAAAGTGGGTCAGGCCGGCGGCCATAGCTTGACGAATATGTTCGACGCTGCGGGTCTTACTCACCACCAATAAAAGTATCTCGCTGGGATCACGCCCGTTCTTAGCTGCACTCTGATCTATACGTTTGCTTACATCGACAATGTTATTTTCAATCTTTGACATATACTTATCAGGTTGTTGAGAGTGTATTAAAATTTTAATAAAAGTTTAGGGACAGTTTAACGGACCATTTATTGCCGCAAGGATTAAGCGAGAAAAACATGGATATAACGGAGTTATTGGCCTTCAGTGCCAAAGAGGGCGCCTCAGATTTACATATTTCCGCAGGACTGCCACCGATTATTAGAATAGATGGCGATGTTCGGCGGATTAACCTTCCGCCCATGGAGCACCGTCAAGTTCACAGTTTGATCTACGAAATAATGAATGACAAGCAGAGAAGGGATTATGAGGAGTTTCTGGAGACAGATTTCTCTTTTGATGTGCCGGGAATTGCTCGCTTTCGTGTCAATGTGTTCTATCAAAATCGCGGTGCCGCAGCGATATTTCGAACTATTCCATCCAATGTGCTGACCCTCGAACAGCTGGATATGGGGGATATCTTTAAAAAGCTTGCTCTGATGCCAAGGGGGTTGGTGTTGGTTACAGGCCCCACCGGTTCGGGTAAGTCCACCACCTTGGCGGCCATGGTGGCTGACGTTATTCGCAAGGGAGAGGTGCATAAACTGAAGGAGATTATGGGCAATTCCACAGAGCATGGTATGCAGACGTTTGATCAGGCGCTCTATGAATTATATGTTGAAGAGAAAATCAGTTATGAAAATGCCATTGCCCATGCGGATTCGAAAAATGACCTGCGCCTGATGATTAAGATGCAGTCTGAAAACTATGTCGAGCAGCTTGGGGCCAGTGCCGATGATCTGTCGATTGAGGATGGTGACGCCAATAAGCTGCGCTGTTATTTGTCTTTGGCTAAGCGCCTTTTGTGGGCGCCAAGGGCTTTTTTTACAATCGCTAAGGGTTTTTTATTATGGCGCAGTGCCGATCGATGGCGCATCGAGCCAGCTCTGCAGAATAAGCGACGCAGCAATATGGTCAATCTTAGTCAGATCCTGAGTGCGCTGATCCCGGCCTATAGACTTGGCTTCGCGACTGGTTAAGCGCTCATCGACCATTTCCACTTCAACCGCAAAACGACCTTGCAGGCGACGGGCAAATTTGCGCGCTCGATTACTGAGGTCACTTTCACTGTCGTCCATATTTAACGGCAGCCCAACCACTACTAGATCCGGGCTCCATTCTTTTAATAGCTTTTCTACCTGATCCCACTTTGGGATGCCGTCTACAGCCTTGAGTATGGTTAGACCAGTAGCTGAGGAGGTTAGAGTCTGCCCGCTGGCAACACCGATTTGCTTGAGGCCGAAGTCAAAGCCCAGCAGTCTTTTGTGTTGATTGGCTTCAGGCATGACCGGCCTGATGGGAAAGCATGCGCAGGTCTAAGCCAATGCTTAAGGCCGCAGCTGAAGCCCGTTTAGCGCAGTCTGTTTTAAAGATAATCTCGGCTTCCGCGGGGATTGTTAGCCAGCTATTTTCTCCCAGTTCTCGCTCTAACTGCCCGGCTTCCCAGCTTGAGTAGCCGAGAGTAACCAAAGAGTCTTTGGGACCTTTGCCCAAGGCCATATCTGTGAGTATGTCCTTGGATGCGGTAAGACAAACTTGGTTGGAGATCATTAGTGTCGACTCCCATTGCTGTTCGCAATTGTCGTGTAGGATAAAGCCACGATCCCGCTGCACTGGGCCACCATCAAATAGCAGTGGCCGTCCGCACTCGTCTTGGTAGTCGAGCTTTAGTTGATCAAATATAGCCTTCACTGGAATATCCATCTGCTGATTAATAATCAGTCCCATGGCGCCATCTGAATTGTGCTCGCAGATATACACTACGGAATCTGAAAAGGTCGGATCTTCGAGGCCTGGCATGGCCAGCAAGAAGTGATTTTTCAGGCTATTTATTTTTTTAGGTTTCAATGTCGTCATGGAGAGCAATATGGAGTCTTATCAACTCAAACTCAAGCGCTGAGGCAGATTAGTTCGTTGTTAGTACATTGTTTGACTGATATTGCCAGGTGCGAATAATATGAATTTCATCACGGTTGCGCAGCTCTTTGGGGAAAGGTTTAAAGGGCGAAGCCAGTTGAACTGATCTTACAGCGGCTTGATCAAGCAATCGCGACCCCGAGCCTTTTGAGACTTCAATGCGTTTGATACGTCCATCGGCGAGCAGCACCACAATCAATTGCACCTGACCAAAAATACCTTGAGAACGAGCTTCTCTGGGGTAATTTACATTTCCGATCTGCTCTACTTTTTCTTCGAAGTAATGCATGTAGGCTGCGGCATCTGCGGACTTAGCTGATACCGAGGTCAATCGCAGTACCTGAGGGATTTTGTCGTATGCCTGCTTTAACCGATCCAGTTCTGCCTGCATGGCATCTCTATCAGGCTGCTGCTGATCCGCTTGTGACTGTTTTTGGAACTTGTTTGCTTGAGCGGCGCTCTCAGCGTTCAATACTGCCTGATCCGCGGAATCTGAACGCTTCCGCTCAACTGCCGGCTGCTGCTCTTGGCCCTGGAATTGCAACATTTTCTGCTGGTCATCATTTCCCAGCTGATCGGCCTGAGCAATATAGTCTGCTTGATCTGGCTCCTCGTCGCTGGGCTTATGCGCAAGGGTAATATCCATGGATGGGCTGGGGGGTGAGCCTGCTGGCATGGCAAAGCTCAAGCCGATTAATAGCAGTAAGTGAGCCACCAGGGCCACAGAGAATGTTTTGCGCAGGCGCTGCTCACTGGTATTCCAGGCTCCGTCAGTCAGGCTATTCATTACAGGCTACCCAACAGCAAGGCCTTCTATCTGCAAAGCTATACATAACTAGCGATCTTGTTGATCCAGTCTTGCGCTTATTGCTTTTATCAGGCGCTCGCCAACCTGAGTACCTTCAGCATTATCAATCTCGCGAATACAGGTTGGGCTGGTGACATTAATCTCGGTGAGATAGTCGCCAATCACATCGAGACCGACAAAAATCAGCCCACGCTCTTTTAATGTTGGCGCCACCTGCTGTGCAATCCACATATCCCGCTCACTCAGGGGCTGCACAACTCCTCGGCCACCAGCCGCAAGATTGCCGCGAAAATCGCTACCCGTGGGTATGCGTGCCAGACAGAAGGGAATGACCTCACCATCGACTACCAGTATGCGCTTATCTCCCTGAGTGATTTGAGGCATAAATTTCTGCGCCATAATCGTTTCAGTACCATATTTGGTCACCGTCTCGAGAATCACATTGAGATTTTGATCGCCCTCTTTGACGCGAAAAATCGAGGTGCCCCCCATGCCATCAAGTGGCTTGTAGACCACATCCTGATGCTCGGCTAAAAAGTCTTTCAGCCGCTCTTGATCGCGGCTGACCAATAGAGGTGGAATGCACTGAGGAAATTCCGTGGCAAAGATCTTCTCGTTGCAGTCGCGCAGGCTCTGAGGTTTGTTAACCACCAGTGAGCCGCGCCGTTCCGCCGCTTCGAGGATATAGGTGGAATAGATAAATTCGCCATCGAATGGCGGATCTTTGCGCATCAACAAGACATCCATCTCTTCAAGAGCGGCATCTCTACTGTCGCCCAGCTCGAACCATTTGGTGGCGTCATTAAAAACCTTTAGGGGACGCAGCTGAGCCTTGGGTCCAGTGTTATCTATATAGAGGTCAGACTGCTCCATATAAAAGAGATCAAACCCCTGGGCCTGAGCCGCCAGCAAGATTGCTAGGGTTGAATCTTTGTAAAAAGAAATGGACTGAATGGGGTCCATAATGACGCCGAGGGAAGTGCCCATAAAATGACAGCCTTAGGTTGATATTTGCGCTATAACTAAGTGTGGCAACTGATATGGCTGATGCCCTGAAAAATTCTGTGACCTATAAATCAATTATTCTACAAAATTTAGAGGCTTGTGGATTATATATTACAAGTGTGTTTAAAATTCCATAACTTAAGTGAAGTTGGCAGTACTTAAGGCGTTAAGTGGTTTTACAATGGTGAAAATATGGATGTTCAGGGCCTTAAAGTGCTCGTCATAGATGACAGTAATACAATAAGACGCACCGCGGAAACCTTGCTGGCAAAAGCTGGCTGTGATGTTTCAACAGCGTCAGACGGTTTCGATTCCCTGTCGAAAATCGTTGATATCAAGCCAGATGTCATTTTTATCGACATCATGATGCCGCGTCTCGACGGCTATCAAACCTGCGCACTGATCAAAAACAATCCCGATTATAAATCTACTCCAGTGATTATGCTGTCGAGTAAAGACGGTCTTTTTGACAAGGCCAAAGGCCGTATAGTCGGCGCTGACGACTATCTAACTAAGCCTTTCGGTCGCGCAGAATTACTCGATGTACTAGAAAAACATACTCAAAACTAACTAAAGGTTCTAGAGGTTTATCAAATGGCAAAAATCCTGCTGCGTATCCTCTTAGAGCAGGTGACCTGCCGTCCACAGATTAGTAGTATTAAGCAGTCGGCCTCAATGTTAGGCTTGGCTCCTAGATCGATAACAACCATTAAAACTATAATAAGAAAGACACCTTGAGGAACAGAGCATGAATGGCTTAATGATGGACTCCCAGTTGACTATAACGTCAATAATGAAGCACGCTGACCTAATCAACGGCAAGAGCGAGATTGTTTCAGTCACTGGCGACAATCCGCTGCACAGATATACCTATAAAGATGCCTTCCGCCGTGTGCGCCAGATGGCCAATGCTTTGCAAAAGGTGGGTTTTGAAGCAGGAGACAGAATTGCTACTCTAGCTTGGAATGACTACCGCCACTTTGAGCTCTATTACGCAATCTCTTGTTCAGGGCAGGTTTGTCATACAGTTAATCCGCGTCTTTTCCCTGAGCAGATCGACTTTATTATCAATCATGCTGAAGATCAGTTTGTTTTCACCGACCCTATGTTTGTTCCTCTGTTGGAACAGCTTCAAGATAGCCTTTCCTCGGTTAGAGGTTTTGTGATCATGACCGATGCGGCAAATATGCCGGATACCAGTCTTAAAAATGCCCACTGCTACGAGACCTTTATTGAAGGAGAGTCAGATAGCTTTGACTGGCCAGATTTGGAAGAGAACAGTGCCAGCTCCATGTGTTACACATCTGGTACCACAGGTAATCCCAAGGGCGTTCTCTACAGCCACCGCAGTACGGTTTTACACTCCATCGTTGGCTCAACACCAGATGTGATGAACCTCGCCGAGAAAGATGTGGTGATGCCCATAGTGCCGATGTTCCATGTCAACGCTTGGGGAACTGCCTACAACGGTCCAATGGTTGGCGCCAAGCTGGTGTTCCCAGGCCCGAAAATGGCCGACGGTGAAACACTGACCAATCTAATCAATTCAGAAAAAGTGAACTATTCCCTCGGCGTGCCCACTGTTTGGTTGGCCTTGGTGGGATACCTCAATGCCACAGGAAAAACTATAGAGACGCTTAAGTCCGTAGTCTCAGGCGGCTCTGCCTGTCCACTGTCGCTGATGCAGGAAATGGAAAAGCACGGAGTTATGGTGCATATGGGCTGGGGTATGACTGAAATGAGCCCTCTAGGATCCTATAATCGACCTCAGGAGTGGATGAAGAAGGGTACTCAGGAGGAGCAGGACACCTGGCGTGTTCGCGCCGGTCGCGTGGTCTTTGGTGTCGAAATGAAAATTGTCGATGGCGACAACAACGAGCTACCCTGGGATGGCGTAGCCTCCGGTGTTTTGCTTGTGAAAGGCCCCTGGGTCTGCAGTGGCTACTATCGCCTTGATGATAAACCCGCAGTAGACGAAGACGGTTGGTTCAATACTGGTGATATGGCAGCCATAGATGAGCAGGGCTACGTGACCATTACTGACCGCATCAAAGACGTGATCAAATCCGGTGGCGAATGGATCAGCTCTATAGATGTGGAGAATGCCGCTATGGCACACCCAGATGTTCAAGAAGCGGCAGTTATTGGCGTCTCGCATCCCAAGTGGACTGAACGGCCGCTGTTGATCGTTATCCCCGTAGAAGGGTCTACCCCTGATAAAGACGCCATACTGGCTTCCCTAGAGGGCAAGATCGCCAAGTGGTGGACACCTGAAGACTGTGTTTTTGTCGCAGAGATTCCTCACACAGCAACTGGAAAGATCAGCAAGAAAGATTTGCGCGATCAGTTTAAAGACTACGCTTACTCTTGAGTGTCAACCAATTGGTAGACACTGGCGTTAAAGCAGGCTCTACTAAATTAATCAAGAGGATGGTTTATGCGTAATCTACCGATTTTTACCCTGCTGGCTGTGTTTTCTCTGGGTGCTTTAGCCGACGGCCACGGAGGTGATGGTGACCATGATGGCAAGGCTCGTCACCATAAAGACATGTTTAACCAGGCTGATCGAGACGGCGATGGTGCTGTCTCAGCTGAGGAGCATGAACAAGCTCTAGAGAAAATGGCCGATAAGCGCCGCGAGCGTTTCTCGAAAATGGATAGCGACGGTGATGGCTCTCTCACCAGAGAAGAAGCCCGTGCGGCCAAGCGGGAACGCCGCGAGAAAATGAAAGAAAAGCACAAGCAAAAGCGCAACTAATCAGTAGCAAGTTGCCAGTCGGGAAAAGGCCATCTGGAGACAGCTGGTCTTTTTTCTTTTGCGCTTTTCTTGAAGCTCAAGCCCCTTTCACCGGCAAAGTATTTGCACCCTATACCGAAGTCACGCATAGTTACGCCTGAATTGACTTCTGGTGTTATATGACTGAATTTTTGATCGCCCCATCCATCCTTTCTGCCAATTTTGCTCGCCTGGGCGAAGAGGTTGATGCCGTTCTTGAAGCCGGCGCAGATGTTGTCCACTTCGACGTTATGGACAACCATTATGTGCCCAATCTGACGATTGGCCCCATGGTCTGTAAAGCGCTGCGCGATCATGGTGTCACTGCACCAATTGACGTGCATCTTATGGTGCAGCCAGTGGATGATCTGATCCGCATGTTTGCCGATGTTGGAGCAACCTACATTACCTTTCATCCCGAAGCATCGAACCACGTTGATCGCTCTCTGCAGCTGATTCGCGATCTCGGCTGTAAAGCGGGGCTGGTACTAAATCCAGCGACCAGTTTAGAAACAGTACGCTGGGTGATGGACCGTATGGATATGCTATTGCTGATGTCCGTCAACCCAGGCTTTGGTGGCCAGAAATTTATTCCCGCCACCTTGGATAAGCTAGCCGAGGCGCGCCAGCTGATCGACAGCAGCGGCCACGATATCCGCCTGGAAATCGATGGCGGCGTAACCGTAAACAATATTCGCGAGATCGCTGCGGCAGGTGCTGACACCTTTGTCGCCGGTTCGGCAATATACGGCGCTGATGACTATGCTGAGGTTATCGCCAAGATGCGCAGCGAGTTGGCACAGGCGTAAAGAGCCTCAGCGAGAAGAGAGCCCTCAGCGAATAAAGTGCCCTCAGCGGACGAAGAACTAGGTTAATTGATAATCTTTTTGCACTGACGGTTGTCGCGTTGACGCAATTGATTACAATAGCACCCAGACTTCCGGAGATGGTTTGTGAAAGATTCAAGTTCTAAACAGTTTGACAGTAATTGTTACACGTGGCGTTGGCGCAACTAGAGCAGCCAAGTTGCTCTGACGCCTGCACAACCACAATCTGTCAACGAACAAGGATCCGATCATGACCCCCGAACAATTTGCTCAGTTAGCCCGCCAAGAATACAACCGTATTCCCATTACCCGCGAAGTGCTGGCTGATCTAGAAACCCCCCTCAGTGTATATTTGAAATTGGCTTTTGGGCCAAACTCCTACCTATTTGAATCTGTCCAGGGCGGCGAAAAATGGGGTCGTTACTCGTTGATTGGCCTGCATAGCTCTACTGTTCTTAAAGTCTTTGGCAACCGTCTGGAAATTATTCGCGACGGCAAGCCGATGGTTAATCGCCAGACCAGCGACCCGCTGAGTGAGGTGGAGCGATTCAGGAAGCTATTCAATATGCCTGACCTACCCAATCTGCCGCGCTTTACCGGCGGTCTGGTGGGCTATTTTGGCTATGATACCGTGCGCTTTGTTGAGCCTAAATTAGCCGAGACTGCGCCACCTGATGAATTGGGAACCCCAGATATATTACTAATGGCTTCAGATGAGGTGGCGATCTTCGATAATCTCTCCGGAACCATCATGTTAGTGGTGCATGTGGATGCCAAAGACCCGGATGCACTGGCGAGTGCGGAAGCCCGACTGGATGAGCTTGAGGCTAAACTTGAGCAGCCAACACCGCAACTGCCGCCGATGAATATGGCGGGTGACGGTATCTCAGAAGATGACTTCGTCTCGAGTTTTGGCGAGCAAGATTTCAAAGCCGCAGTCAATAAAGTCAAAGACTATGTGATGGCCGGCGATGTTATGCAGGTGGTGCCATCTCAGCGTCTGTCGGCGCCTTTTCATGCCGCGCCGATCAATCTCTACCGCGCACTGCGTCGTCTTAACCCCTCTCCCTATATGTACTTTCTCGATCTCGATGGCTTTCATATTGTCGGGTCGTCGCCAGAGGTGCTCGCCCGTCTCGAAGATGGCGAGGTTACGGTGCGACCCATAGCCGGGACCCGCAAGCGCGGTACAACGGCGGAAGAAGATCAGGCTATGGAAGATGAGATGCTAGCCGACCCTAAAGAAATTGCTGAGCATCTAATGCTAATTGATTTGGGTCGCAACGACGTTGGCCGTATCAGTAAAACCGGCACCGTCGAAGTCACCGAAAAGATGGTTGTTGAGCGCTACTCCCATGTTATGCATATCACCTCTAATGTGGTGGGCCAGGTGACCGACGATATGGGTGCTCTGGAAGTGCTGAAGGCAACATTACCTGCCGGCACCTTGAGCGGTGCACCAAAAATTCGCGCTATGGAAATTATCGACGAGCTTGAACCTGTGAAGCGCAATATTTATGGCGGCGCAGTGGGTTATATAGGCTGGAATGGCAATATGGATACCGCCATCGCCATCCGCACTGCGGTGATCAAAGACAATATGCTCCATGTTCAAGCTGGAGCTGGCGTTGTTGCCGACTCAGTTCCCGAGCTGGAGTGGAAAGAGACCAACAACAAAGCCCGAGCCCTTATGCGCGCAGCAGCTATGGTCTGCACTAAGGCTACTGGAGAGTCGAAATGATTTTAATGATCGATAATTATGACTCGTTCACCTACAACATTGTCCAGTACCTTGCTGAGCTAAAGGCCGATGTCCAGGTCTATCGAAATGACGAAATTAGCATTGCCGATATAGAGCGTTTGGCGCCGGAAAAAATTGTTATCTCGCCAGGCCCCTGCACACCCAATGAAGCGGGTATCTCCGTAGAGACCATTACGCACTTTGCCGGTCGCCTGCCGATTCTCGGAGTTTGCCTTGGGCACCAGAGTATTGCCCAAGCTTTTGGTGGCAAGATTGTTCGCGCCAAGCAAGTGATGCACGGCAAAACTTCGCCAATGCACCATAGCAATAGCGGCGTGTTTGCCGGACTGACTAACCCCTTTGAGGCGACTCGCTACCATTCTTTGGTGATTGAGCAGAGCAGTTTGCCTAGCTGTCTCGAAATTACGGCTTGGACCGAAAATGAAGATGGTAGTCTCGATGAAATTATGGGGGTGCGTCACAAGACGCTGCCCATCGAAGGCGTGCAATTTCATCCAGAATCAATCCTGACTCAGCATGGTCATGACCTGCTGAATAATTTTCTCGAAGGTTAAGCATGGATATCAAACAAGCATTAGAAATTGTTGTGCTGGGCACTGATCTCAGCGCGGCGGAAATGCGCGATGTGATGCGTCAGATTATGACTGGTAATGCCAGTGAAGCGCAGATCGGTGCCTTTCTCGTTGCCCTGCGCATGAAAGGCGAGAGTATTGATGAGATCGCGGGCGCCGTTGAAGTTATGCGCGAGTTGGCCACTGGCGTCAAAGTCTCTGGCCAAGGCCTAGTGGATATAGTGGGCACTGGCGGCGACGAATCGAATCTATTTAATGTCTCCACCGCCTCAACCTTCGTAGTGGCCGCAGCCGGTGGTTCTGTTGCCAAGCATGGCAATCGTTCAGTTAGCAGCAACAGTGGTGCCGCCGATGTACTTGAAGCTGGCGGAGTTAATTTAAATCTTAGTCCCGAGCAAGTAGCGCTCTGTGTTCAAGCGTTGGGCGTCGGTTTTATGTTTGCCCCGGCCCATCACAGCGCCATGAAGCATGCTATTGGCCCACGTCGCGAACTGGGCCTGCGAACCATTTTTAATATCCTTGGCCCCATGACCAATCCCGCTGGGGTTACCCGTCAGCTTATTGGTGTCTATGACCAAGCTCTATGTAAGCCCATGGCCGAGGTGCTCGGACGCTTGGGTGCCGAACATATTATGGTGGTCCACTCCGCCGATGGCTTAGATGAAATCAGCATTGCCACAGAAACTGCAGTGGCCGAGTATAAAGATGGCATTGTCAGTGAATACAGTATCGCCCCCGAGGACTTTATGATCGAGCGTCAGAGTCTCGATGGCCTGAGTGTGGATAACGCCGAACAATCTCTGGAGCTTATTAAAGATGCTCTGGGCAAACAGACAACCGCCAATGGCGCAAAGGCTGCTGATCTGATCGCTCTTAACGCCGGTGCGGCACTTTATGTGGCTGGCTGTGCCGACAGCATTAAAGAAGGTGTCGCCATGGCACAGGACGCCATAGGCGCAGGATTGGCGCGGGCTAAATTGACTGATCTGGCGACCTTTACTCAAGTTCAGCAAGACGCTTAAAAATAACGAGAAATTGAAATGAGTTCAGATACACCCACTATTCTAAAAAAGATCCTCGCCCGCAAGCAGGAAGAAATTGCCGAGCGCAGTGCCCTGGTTCCTATCGCCCAGCTAATTGAAAAGGCACAGGCTGCTCAGGCGCCCAGAGGATTTGCCGCAGCACTGGCGGCCAAACTTGAAGCCGGTCAATCTGCAGTGATTGCAGAAATTAAAAAAGCCTCTCCAAGCAAAGGGGTTATCCGTGAAGACTTTGACCCAGCTGCCATTGCCGACAGCTATGAGCAGGGTGGTGCAGCCTGTCTGTCAGTGTTGACCGACGTGGATTTCTTTCAGGGTGCAGATGAGTATTTGCAGATGGCACGTGAGGCTACGCAACTGCCGGTTATCCGCAAAGATTTTATTATCGATGATTACCAGGTCTATGAAGCTCGAGCCATGAGTGCCGACTGCATTCTATTAATTGTTTCAGCGTTGACCGAAGAGCAGCTCACCCATCTCCATGAATTGGCCATATCGCTGGGTATGGATGTACTGATTGAAGTCCACGACGGAGCAGAGCTGGCAATAGCCCTTAAGTTGGACAATCCAATGGTTGGCATCAACAACCGCAACCTGCACAGTTTTGAAGTCTCTCTCGACAACACCTATCAGCTGCTCGATAAGATCCCTGCGGGGAAAATCATTATTACCGAGAGCGGCATACACAGCGCCGACGATGTGGCTGCAATGCGCGCCCACAATGTAAACAGCTTTTTGGTCGGTGAGGCCTTTATGCGCAGTGAAGAGCCGGGTCAGCGACTGGCGGAGATGTTTGCTTAACGGGTACCAAACACCACCATGGTTTTGCCCGACACGGAAACTAGGCCCTGAGTCTCAAGCTCTTTCAGCACCCGGCCAACCATCTCCCTCGAACAGCCCACTATGCGTCCGATCTCTTGGCGGGTAATCTTAATCTGCATGCCGTCCGGATGGGTCATAGCATCTGGTTCTTTGCACAGGTCCAGCAAGGTTCTCACCACTCGACCAGTGACGTCGAGGAAGGCTAAATCTCTGACTTTGCGAGTGGTGTCCTTGAGTCGCTGGGCAACCTGTTTACTGATGGCGAAGAGAAATGCGGGGTGTTTATGACTCAGCTCAATAAACTTTGCGTAGCTGATTTCCCCTACTTCACATTCGGTTTTGGTGCGGATCCAGGCGCTGCGATGCTCCTGGTCAAAAAGGCCCATTTCGCCGAAAAAATCACCCGGGTTGAGGTAGGCGAGAATGATTTCTTTGTCGTCGCTATCGTCTTCAATCATTACGGTGACCGAGCCCTTAATAATGTAATAAAGGGTATCTCCTTGGTCACCGGCATAGATGATGGTGCTTTTTGCCGGATAGCGTCGTCTGTGGCAGTGGGATAGAAACTCTTCCACATTTTCAATATGTGGTGTCAGAGGTGCAGGCGCCAATTTGTTTCTCCATTTACAAGTTTAGCAACATGCCGCTTTATATAATGTTTATCTGCGACTCCTGAAATTAATAGTAGTCAAAAAAAAGATGTCACGAGTAAAATTTGCATCGGCCCTATGGTAATCTTTGCGCTTCGAAAGCGAGGCTTTATATGAAGGCAACAATTAAGTGGGTAGACGGCGTAATGTTTCTCGGCGAATCCGGCAGTGGCCACAGTGTGGTGATGGATGGTGCCGAAGCTCAGGGTGGCCGAAATATGGGTGTTCGTCCTATGGAAATGCTGCTGTTAGGCCTGGGCGGCTGTGCATCCTTTGATGTGATGAGCATGCTGAGCAAGAGCCGTCAGCAGGTTACTGACTGCCGCACTGAGATAGAGGCCGAGCGGGTTGATGCTGTGCCAGCGGTGTTTAGTAAGATCCATTTACGGTTCCTAGTTAGCGGGAAAAATCTTAAAGAGACACAGGTTAAGCGTGCGGTGGAACTGTCAGCGGAGAAATATTGTTCGGCCTCGATCATGCTTAATGCCGCCGGTGTTGAGATGAGCCATAGCTATGAGGTGATAGAGGTCTGACTTAACTTTTGACTGCAAGGCTCTCCGGTTGAAGGACTCTCTGGTTGAAGGACTCTCTGGTTAAAGGGCTCTTGAAAGTAGCTAAATCCGAGACAAAAAAAAGGAGCCTAAAGGTAGGCTCCTAAAAAATCCTGAGAAAGTCTCAAAGGAAGGGGTAGGGGTAAAACGGTGTAAGACCTGCTAATCAGCAACTCTGCAAAACTCTGTACTAACTTCAATACGCTCATAGTAGAAACCCGAGCCTCATACTACAAATGCATTGTTTGCATCTTAGTCATACCATTTTGTAATGAGCTGGATCTTTAGCCGGATGGGCTAGGGCTTAACTGAATTCTGTCGAGATTGTCAGATCTGCTGCAAGAGGTTTTTCAAGATAAAAAAAAGGGGCCCAAGAGGGGCCCCTATAAAAGAATCCTATAGCAAGGATTAAGAGGGGTTTGGTACGAAACCGCTGATTTACTGGGTCAGCGTCTTCTTGGAAGCTTTGAGTTTTGGTGCTTTAACGTTCGCGAAGTCATCTTTCGCAATTGCAGCACCCGCTAATCCAGTGAATCCGATTAATATGTATACGAGTGTCATGGTCTATCTCCGTGGGTGTTTATGGGCACATCGCCCTATGTGTGACAATATACGCAGACCTATGTCATAATCCAAATGCATTGTTAGTATTATTTATATACCAAATTGTAATGACGTTGAGAATAAGCTATGAATCTACAAAAACTGTCCCGCCTAGACCTTAATTTACTGGTTGCACTCCAAGCGCTTCTGGAAGAGAAAAGCGTTACCCGCGCGGCACAGCGGTTGTTTATTACTCAGCCAGCCATGAGTCGGGTGTTACAGCGTTTGCGTCAGCAGCTGGATGATCCGCTGTTTACTCGCACTGGAAATATTTTGATTCCCACGCCCAAGGCTCAAGAGTTACAGCTAAGGCTGCCGATGCTCCTCGATGGCATTCTCGATATGGTTACCGATGGGGAATTTGACCCGGCTAGTTATGTGGGTGAGATCACTATCGCCGTTCCCGAGTTTATTGCTATTTCTCTGGCATCTCAGTTGACCGCGCTGTTAAACAAATATGCCCCAGGCGTGATTCTCTCGATCTCCAGTGAGACGGATTCTGTAGCTGGGGAGTTATCGGCTGGCGTGTTGGATTTTGCCATTGATATAAAGAGGGATATCACCACGGAGGTGACCGCGCGTCATTTAGCGATTTTTAGTCCCTCGATCTGGATGCGTGAGGGTCATCCTCTGGCCAAGAAAAGCCGAGTGACCTTGGATGAAATTCTTCAATATCCCTACGTGCAGTATTATCTACTGATCGCAAAACGTGTCAGCGCGCGCACTGATGCCCGTTTTGATAGGGCATTGCGGCAGCAGGGACGCAGCCGTTCTAAGGCTATGGTGACCAATCAGCTGATGACCGCGATTGAAACAATCTGTGCATCGGATTGTTTAATGGTATCGGCTAAGTTTGGTTCGGGTATGGAGCGCGAGCTCTATCGGATTGTCACCAAAACCTATCCAGAAGACCTTCCCCATGAGGGCACTGTTCCCCTGGTGCTACTACAGCACAAGCGCACACTGGGTTCGCCTATCCATCAGTGGTTGTCGGAGAAGATTGTCGATCTGGCTCGCGATATGGAGAATCCCCACGAACCGCAGTCAATGCTATTTGATTAAGTGCTGTTTTAACGGTGCCTGTTTGGCCCTACTGAAGCTAAAACCTATAACTGCTGGCAGTCATGGCACCAGAAACCAAGGTCATCAGTTTCTTCACCGGCTTTGGAAACGGATAGCCGCCAGCATCAAGAGCGCTCTCCGCATGATGCTTCTCGTCGACCAACATTTGCTCAATCACCGCGCGACTTTTGTGGTCATCTTCAGGTAGCCGGTCTAAATGCTCTTGCAGGTGATTGCACACCTGTTCTTCAGTGGCGGCAACAAATCCAAGACTGAGCTTGTCGCTGATTAATCCTGCAGCTGCACCAATACCAAATGAGGCGGCATACCAGACTGGATTTAAGCGGCTGGTACTCCCGTCGAGTTGGTTGATTCGCTCTTCACACCAGGCCAGATGATCAATCTCTTCGGCGGCCGCTTCTTCCATCTGCTGGCCCACTTCGGGGAGTTTCGCGGTTAACGCTTGACCTTGATAGAGCGCTTGAGCGCAGACTTCACCAGCGTGATTAACGCGCATTAGACCAGCCGCATGTTTTCGCTCCTGCTTAGATAACTCGCCCTCTGCTGTATCCTTGGCAGGTGAGCTGCGCTGTGGTGTTGGTGCGCTGCCAGCAAGGGTGCGCAGCGCTTGGTCTGCCTGAACAATAAACTGATCGAATACAGAGAGTGTTGGTTTTGACTGGGACATAATCGGTCTCAAGATCTCAAAAAGGTGTTGGTGTCATCCAGGTTAGCGATGAAATCACCAGAACTGTAGTGGCTTTAACTGCGCTTGTCTATTTTTACGCCTTGATCGGCTGGACAGTTTTGTTGACGAACATAAATGGCAGATAAAACAGCGCAAAGAAAACCATGGCCACCAGTTCGGCCACCAGTATATACAGCGGCCAGGGTCCGAGCAGATCGAGAATCGATGCATTGCCTGGCTTGTGCACCAAATAAAAATAATTCGCATCCATCAGCAGATTAAGTCCATAGAGGGCAGCGGAGTAAACATTCACCCAGGCAAAGGTAATTACTATGCCTTTAAGGCGTGGATACATTTGGAAGGCAAAAATATTGTGAATCACCAGCACCACTAGACCGCCATGAACAATCCAATACTTAAAGAACTCATTGCTGGGAAAGCCCACATAGAGGTCTGGTGTCAGCATCGCCTGCAATGTGCCTGCCATGACTAAAAAATAGATCACTTCGAGACGCCGCTGATTGGGATGCCAAAATAGCAGCGGGGCCAATATAGCAAAAAGATTACACAGGGATATGGGCAGATCGATGACCAGATTAAAGCGATTAAAGTAGATTTTGATGGCGCTAAAAATCACCACGGTGATGACTAAAAAGATCGAAATTCGTCGGCTAAAAAGCAGATTCTGCCGTTCATCAAAATTGCGTATACACCAAACGGTTGCCAGCATGCAGAGTGCAAACACTGCCAGGGCGCCGAAGTGTTGAACTCCAAATGAATGAAATTCAATTTCGACACTGAGAAACTGCTGCCACAGACTCATTGCGCGGTTAGCCCTGCTGCTCGCGCTCTATGGCGCGCCAAGCAATATCCGAACGCTTGTACAGGTCCTTGAAATCTACACTGGCTGCCAGTTGGTAGGCAGCCTGCTGCGCCTCAGCAACCGTATTGCCGAGCGCTGTAGCACAGAGTACTCGGCCACCGTTGGTCACCACTTGGTCGTCTTTGATAGCTGTGCCGGCATGAAATACTTTTGCGCTCTCAATGTTGCCAGAGCTTTCACTGTCGAGACCGGTAATGGCATCCCCCTTCCCATAGCTGCCGGGATAGCCGCCAGCGGCAAGAACAATGCCAACTGCCGGGCGCGGATCCCAACTAGCCTGCTCCGAATCCAATGCGCCATCCAGTGCCGCGAGGCAGTGGCTAACTAAGTCAGATTTTAAACGCATCATGATTGGCTGAGTCTCGGGATCACCAAAGCGACAGTTATATTCGATCACCTTGGGTGTGCCATCGGCCATGATCATCAGTCCGGCGTAAAGGAAACCAGTGTAATCATTGCCTTCGTCCGCCATACCTTTAACTGTCGGATAAATCACTTGGTCCATAATCCGCTGATAAATTACATCATCGACCACTGGTGCCGGGGAGTATGCTCCCATGCCACCGGTATTGGGGCCGGTATCGCCATCACTGGCGCGCTTGTGATCTTGGCTAGTGGCCATTGGTAGAACATTTTTACCGTCCACCATAACAATAAAGCTGGCCTCTTCACCGTCGAGAAACTCTTCAATAACTACTCTATGTCCCGCTTCACCAAAGGCATTTCCAGCCAGCATATCTTTTACCGCAGCTTCAGCTTCGGCCATTGTCATGGCGACAATCACACCTTTACCCGCGGCCAAGCCGTCGGCTTTAATGACAATTGGCGCGCCTACCTTTTGCAGGTAAGCCATGGCTTTATCCATATCGGTAAAGTTCTGGTAATAGCCTGTGGGAATATTTTGCCGTAACAAAAAATCTTTGGTGAAGGCTTTGGAGCCCTCAAGTTGCGCGGCGCCTTTTGAAGGCCCAAATATTGGCAGTTCACGCTGATTAAAGAAGTCGACAATACCGTCCACCAATGGTTGCTCAGGACCGACGATGGTCAGACCGACATTATTCTTGGCAGCGAAATCAGCCAGTGCCGCAAAGTCATCTATACCCAGGGCAATATTTTTCACCTTGGCTTCTCTGGCGCTGCCGGCATTGCCCGGCGCGACAAACACAGTTTCTACATCGCTGCTCTGAGCGGCTTTCCATGCTAGAGCGTGTTCGCGACCACCCGAGCCAATAACCAATACATTCATTTGTCTAAATCCAAAGTCAAAAAATAATGGCGCAGATTGTAGCAGAGTAAACCGCTAAATATGCTGTAATAGGGGCCTGAGTTTATTCCTCCTTAGAGGATCTACTCGCTGCTTAGTCGCCGTAAATATATTAAAAAAGGATCTCATTATCACACAGCCTATTATCTACTGGTTCCGTCAAGACCTTCGCCTTGCCGACAATCCCGCACTTGCTGCAGCCTGTGAATCCGGCGCGGTAATTCCTGTGTTTATCTTTGACGAAAGCAGCGAGCAGGATTGGAAGCTCGGTGGTGCCAGTCGCTGGTGGTTGCACCATGCGTTGCAGTCGCTAGACAAAAGCCTCGGCGGCAAGCTGAATATTTATGCCGGCGATGCCCTGACAATTCTCTCGGATCTAAGTGCCGCAATGTCAGCGAAGGCGATTTATTGGAATCGCTGCTACGAGCCGCGCAGCATCGAGCGCGATGCCAAGATTAAGACCAGTCTGAAAGAGGCGGGACTGGATGTGCAGAGCTTTAATGGTTCACTACTCTGGGAACCCTGGCAGGTGCTGAAAAAAGATGGCACCCCATACAAGGTCTTTACTCCCTATTACCGAAGAGGCTGCCTGCAAAAGGTCGCGCCGAGACAACCGCTGCCTGTGCCGACGAATATGAATTTGGTTAAGGCCGATAACAGTTCGGTAGTTGAAGATCTATGTCTATTGCCGACTATCGATTGGGATAAAAAGCTTCACGGTGATTGGGATATTAGTGAAGATGGCGCCAGAGATCGCCTGGATGATTTTGTCTTTAACGGCATCCAAGATTATCGCGAGGGCCGCAATTTCCCTAATAAGAAAAATGTCTCACGCTTGTCACCTTACTTCCACTTCGGCCAAATGTCGGTGAATACCGCCTGGTATGCAGCCAATGACGCGGCAGCCTTAATAGACAACGAAAGCAACTTGGATACTTTTTTGAGCGAGCTGGGATGGCGTGAGTTCTCTTATTATCTGCTCTATCACTTTCCCAAATTACCCACAGACAATTTGCAGCAGCGCTTTAATGTTTTCCCTTGGGCGCAGAACACTGACGCAGAGCTCGAGGCCTGGCAAAAAGGTAAAACCGGCTATCCCCTAGTGGATGCGGGTATGCGTGAGCTCTATAACACCGGCTATATGCACAACCGTGTGCGCATGGTGGTGGGTTCATTTATGGTGAAGAATCTTCTGATTCATTGGCACAGTGGCGAGCGCTGGTTTTGGGACTGTCTGGTGGATGCGGATCTGGCGGCTAATAGCGCAAGCTGGCAGTGGATCGCCGGTTGCGGTGCTGATGCTGCGCCGTTCTTCCGGATTTTTAATCCGATCACCCAGAGTGAAAAGTTTGACAAACAGGGTGACTATATTCGTCGCCATGTTCCCGAGCTGTCGGAGATGCCCGCCAAGTATATTCATGCGCCCTGGTTGGCGCCGGCGGAGATTCTGGCTGCGGCGGGAGTTGAAATTGGCACTGACTATCCAGCACCGATTATCGATATCAAAGAGTCTCGAGAGCGAGCTCTGGCGGCCTTTAAAATGACCAAGAATGATGTGCTTTAGAGATTAAAAACGCTCTCTGTTTTAGATGCTGGAGCGGACAGGAATGTTTTTTTGTGAGACAAAAAATGTACCCAGTGAGAAAGCTTATATTTATAAGCGATCGACTGAGTACATTTTTAACGCTGCACAAGACAAAATAACCAGTACTGCTAGTGCCTAAAGTGACGCATTCCAGTGAACACCATCGCCATGCCATGTTCATTGGCTGCGGCAACCACTTCATCATCGCGCATTGAACCACCTGGCTGAATCACACAGCTAATACCAGCTGCTGCTGCATTATCAATACCATCGCGGAAGGGGAAGAAGGCATCTGATGCCATCACCGCACCCGCCACTTCAAGGCCTGCATGCTCAGCTTTAATGCCTGCAATACGCGCGGAATTAATACGACTCATCTGACCAGCGCCAACGCCAATGGTACGGTTGTTCTTGGCGTAGATAATCGCGTTGGATTTAACCATCTTGGCGACCTTCCAGGCAAACATCATATCGTTCATTTCGTCTTCGCTGGGCACTCGGTCGCTGACCACTTTCAGGTCTTTCTCTGCAACCATGCCATTATCGCGATCCTGAATTAACAGGCCGCCATTAACACGCTTGTAGTCAAAGTCCTGTGGTCGCTCAGCACCCCAGGTTCCGCACTCCAGCAGACGTACGTTCTTTTTCGCGATGATCACGGCAACCGCTTCGGCAGATACCGAAGGTGCAATAATTACTTCAACAAATTGCTTCTCGCAGATATCTGCAGCAGTAGCCGCATCGAGCTCACGGTTAAAGGCAATAATGCCCCCAAAAGAGGATTCTGGATCCGTGGCAAAGGCCAGTTGGTAAGCCAGATTAATATCCGTTGCCACAGCAACACCGCAGGGATTAGCGTGCTTAACGATGACGCAGGCGGGCTGCTCAAATTGCTTAACGCATTCTAAGGCAGCGTCTGTATCGGCAATATTGTTAAAGGATAATTCTTTACCCTGCAACTGTTTGGCAGTGGCGACACTGGCTTCAGTGGGATTAGCCTCAACATAGAAGGCTGCTTTCTGGTGAGGGTTTTCACCATAGCGCATTTCTTGAGTTTTGTAATACTGGACGTTAAAGGTGTCGGAGAAATTGCGCGCCTGGTTGTCGATATCGCGAGCGCCAAAGTAGTTGGCGATCATGCCATCGTAGGCCGCTGTGTGCTCAAAGGCCTTAACCATCAGCTGATAGCGTGTGCCGTAATCCAGCTGGCAGTCATTGGCAGACATCTCGTCGACTACCGCCTGATAGTCACCGGCGTTAACCACTATGGCCACATCTTTGTGATTCTTGGCTGCTGAACGAACCATGGTTGGGCCGCCGATATCAATATTCTCAATCGCGGTGGGCAAGCTGCAGTTGGGGTCGGCAACGGTTGCGGCGAAGGGATAGAGATTGACCACAACCATATCGATTGGCTTGATACCGTGCTCTACCATCACTTCATCGTCTGTACCGCGGCGTCCAAGAATACCGCCGTGGACTTTTGGGTGCAGAGTCTTGACGCGACCATCCATCATCTCGGGGAACCCGGTGTAATCCGATACTTCAGTCGCTGCAATGTCATTTTCTCTGAGCAGGCGGAAGGTGCCTCCAGTGGAGAGTATTTCAACACCCTGTGCGGTGAGTGCACGGGCAAAGTCGACAATGCCGGTTTTGTCAGAAACGCTGATTAAGGCGCGTGAAACTTTTTTCAGGTCGCTCATAGAGTCCTCAGGGAAGATTACAGAAGGTCGTATTGTTTTAATTTTTTACGCAGGGTACCGCGATTAAGGCCGAGGGTTTCCGCAGCCCTACTTTGATTTTGTCTGGTATAAGCCATCACTGCCTTGAGCAGTGGTGGTTCGACTTCGGCCATCACTATGCCATAGAGATCGTGAGTTGCCTGACCATCGAGATCGGAAAAGTAGCGTTGCATGGCTTCGGTAACACTCTGCTGCAGAGACTGCTGTTTAGTGCTTGGCTCTTTAGGTGCCGAGCCGGTGCCGGTCTGTGCATATTTCATGCGGCTAATTCCTGAAAAATATTAGGCTGTTGGAAAAACTGCAGCAGCAGATGCTGTTGCTCAAGATGGTCTTCGATTCGGTTAAAGTGGCGGGCAAATTCTTTCCCCCCCGGCAGAACACTGAAGTACCAGCCGATATGTTTACGGGCAATTTTCACCCCGGCATAGGCGCCATAAAACTCGTGCAGCGCCAGTAGATGACGGCAGACCACTAGGCCAATTTCTTCTATTGAGGGTTTGGCCGCGGCTTCGCCATGCTCAAGAAAATGATTGATCTGATTGAAGATCCAGGGATTACCCTGAGCGCCTCGGCCAATCATCACCGCCGCGGCCCCAGTCTGTTCTAAAACAGCCAGGGCTTTTTCTGGAGTAGTGATATCACCGTTGGCAATAACTGGAATAGAGAGAGCCTCGACAACATTGGCTATGGTGTCGTATTCCACTTCTTTAACAAAGCGACAGGCGCGTGTGCGACCGTGAATAGCCAGGGCGGCGATACCCGCATCTTCAGCTATCTTGGCAATAGTTACTGCATTGCGATTTTGACGATCCCAGCCGGTGCGAATTTTTAAGGTAACGGGCACATCGACACTGTCGACCACAGCACGGAGAATATCTTGCACCAGATCTGGGTGCTGCAGCAGCGCCGATCCGGCAGCTTTTTTGAGGACTTTTTTCGCTGGGCAGCCCATGTTGATATCAATAATTTCAGCACCTTGCTGAACATTAAAGCGCGCCGCTTCAGCCATCATCAATGGATCATAGCCTGCAATCTGGACCGATCGCGGTGCCGGTTCATCGGCAAACTGGATGCGTAATTTTGATTTTTTGCTCGACCAGGTGCTGGGGTCTGCAGCGACCATCTCAGATACCACCATACCCGCGCCCATCTCACGACAGAGCTGGCGAAAGGGTAGATCAGTGACACCTGCCATAGGTGCCAACACTGTCTTTCGGTTGATCTGATAGGGACCGATATTGAACAAACTTGCCTCAGGATAAATGGTCTTCGCGTTAGGGACGACAATGATACCCTGTGATTAGCTGATTAAAAAGTGATCAATTGAAAAACAGAGATTTATTATCTTGTTAGCTCGACGGAATAATTGGTCGCCTTTGCGCCGGGGTCAACTAGGCTAAAAACAACTCGCCTCTGTGTACCTACGGGGATCAATTTAGGCTCTGCTGCTAGGTTCTTTGTGCCGTCCTGTAAATATTGCTCAGCTAGAAATACCCGCTTGGCCACAAGCTGATTTTCCATATCAGAAAACTGCAGAGCGATTTTAGGGTAGGGTTGGTCGAACAGCGCTCGGTTCTCGATAATCAGATCAACAGTTAGGGCGCCAGGCTGGTTGGAATCGGAGTGAATTGCGAATTGCCTGACGGCCAGGTTGTCTATATCCCGATACGGGTCAACTGTGCAGCCACTGTAGTGGCAGAAATGGATCAATGGTTGGCGATAGGCTTCTGTCTGACTGAGTTCGCGACTAAAAAAATAGCTGTACTGTGCGGCTAACAGTATTGCGCCGACTAAAATTATTATTAGCTTCGGGAAAATTCTACTGGGTTTATTATTGTTTACCGGCGTTTGCTGCGGACTAAATTCTCTGTGCAGTAGTTCGGTCATCACCGGCAGATTGGCTCCATTTTCTGGGTGTTCGCAGCTCTCTTGTTGTTCGGCAACCCTATGCTCGTCGGCACTAAACACAGTCATGCATTTACCGCAGCGCACCAGACCGCCAGCCGCATCTAGTTGCTCTGTGGTTAGGCGAAATTTGGTGGTGCAGTTAGGGCAGCCAGTGAGTTGTGGCATGGAGATGTCCAGATAGTGTTTTGCTGAGTCTAGCAGCATCGGGAGCCTGTTGCTTATTGGCTCAGGCTGTATATGGCTCAGGCTGTCTATTGGCTCAGGCTGTCTTGCGCGCAGCAAGCTGCGCCCACTCGGTTTCGATTGCCGGATCAGCAAAGCTAAAACGGGCAAGATAGGGTTGCGAGACTGCAGCGATCTGGTGCTCAAGCAGGCCAGACAAGCAGATCAAACCATTGCTGGCGGTCAACGCCGTAAGTTTAGGTGCCAGTTCGATTAGTGGCGCAGCAAGAATATTAGCCAGCATCGTTTCGCCCACTATATCTTCTGGAAGTTCCTCAGGCAGATAGGTGCTAATACGCTCCGCGGCTATATTATTGCGCTCGGCATTGTCTCTTGTGGCTAGTAATGCTTGAGGATCATTGTCCACGGCAATGACTTTTTCAGCCCCTAATAGCAGGGCGGCAATACCGAGAATACCCGAGCCACAGCCGTAATCAATTACCGTTTGCCCAGTTAAATCTTGCTGGTCGAGCCAGCGCAGGCACAGATGTGTGGTGGGGTGGCTGCCGGTGCCAAAGGCTAGGCCTGGGTCTAGGCTTAGGTTGATACCCTCGGGATCTGGTGGTGCAATCCAGCTGGGACAGATCCATAGGCGTTCGCCACACTTCATCGGTGAAAAATATTTCTTCCACTCCTGAGACCAGTCTTTGTCTTCCAGCTGCTGCCAGCTCAACTGCAGTGGTCGGGAAACTAACTGCTGCAGCTGGGCCGTCGTCTGGTTTGTATCTGTGTCGTCTGGGAACAGTGCTTTGATAGTGCAGTTGTCCCAGAGCGGAGTTTCGCCAACCCCTGGTTCCAAAATAGGCTGGTCGGCGGCATCTTCCAGAGTTACGGAAACTGCGCCTAGTTCGAGCATTGCATCTTCAATTGCACTACTGGCATCACGGGTACTACCTACAATCAGCTGGAGCCATTGCATGGGATGGGCCTATTTGAAGAGCGAGTTGAATAAAGCGCCGGACTGTAAATTACAGCCCGAGCTTTTTCTCAAGATAATGAATATTGACACCGCCTTTCTGGAACTCAGGATCGCGAACTAGATCCTGATGCAGTTCAATATTGGTTTTTATACCGTCAATCATCATTTCGTCTAGGGCGTTGCGCATGCGCGAAAGCGCCGAATCTCGATCGCGACCATAGGTGATGATTTTGCCGATCAGAGAGTCATAATTCGGTGGCACGCGATAGCCATTATAGATATGAGAATCCACTCGAACTCCGTTTCCGCCGGGGGCATGGTAAGAGGTGATCGTGCCAGGTTGTGGCATAAAGGTGACCGGATCTTCGGCGTTGATCCTGCACTCAAAAGAGTGGCCGCGGAAGATAACGTCTTTCTGAGTAAAGCTAAGTGGCCGCCCGCTGGCGATCATCAGCTGCTCTTTAACTATATCGATTCCGGTAATCATCTCTGATACTGGGTGCTCTACCTGAACGCGAGTATTCATCTCGATAAAGTAAAAGCCGCCATCCTCATAGAGGAATTCAAAAGTGCCGGCGCCGCGATAGCCAATCTCGATGCAGGCCTTGGTGCAGCTTTCAAAAACCGCTTGTCGTGCTTCCTCGGGAATGCCCGGAGCCGGAGCCTCTTCTAACACCTTCTGGTGACGCCGCTGCAGTGAGCAGTCGCGATCACCCAGATGAATCGCATGGCCCTGGCCGTCGGAGAGTACCTGAACCTCAACATGGCGCGGGTTCTGCAGAAACTTCTCCATATAAACAGTGCCGTCACCAAATGCAGCTTCAGCCTCGGATTTAGTAATGGCAACGGAGTTAACCAGAGTCTCTTCATTTTCAACGATACGCATACCGCGTCCGCCGCCGCCTGAAGCGGCTTTAATAATAACCGGATAGCCAATTTTCTTGGCCATGGCGCGAAGCGCGGCCGGGTCATCGTTTAATGGGCCGTCGGAGCCTGGCACTGTGGGAACGCCGGCAGCTTTCATGGCCTTAATCGCCGCAACCTTGTCACCCATAATGCGGATGCACTCGGCGGTTGGTCCGATAAAGACAAAGCCGCTATTTTCCACTTGCTCAGCAAAGTCCGCGTTCTCTGCAAGAAAACCATAGCCGGGATGAACAGCTGTGGCGCCGGTCACTTCCATGGCGCTGATAATTGCTGGAATATTTAGATAGCTTTTTGCCGAAGGGTTGGGGCCGATGCAGATCGACTGATCAGCCAGCATGACATGTTTTAGATCCGCATCCACTTTCGAGTGAACAGCAACGGTCTTAATGTCCAATTCTTTACAAGCACGCAGAATGCGCAGAGCAATCTCGCCGCGATTTGCGATCAGGACTTTTTCGAGCATGATTTTATCCCTGGCTACAGTTAAACGATGGTGAACAGTGGCTGATCATATTCGATAGGCTCGCCATCTTCGGCAAGTATGGCGCCAATGGTGCCGGCTCTATCGGCTTCGATCTGATTCATCATTTTCATGGCTTCGAGGATACAGAGTACGTCACCAGCTTTTACTGTGCTGCCGACTGTGACAAAGGCAGCTGAATCAGGCGAAGGCGACGCGTAGAAAGTGCCGACCATAGGTGATTTGACCAAGTGCCCAGCCAGTTCATCCGGGGCTGCGGTTACAGTTGCTGCCACGACCGGGGCTGGCGCCGGTGCAGCGATGGCGGCCGGTTGCTGGGCAAC
>Ga0206126_10001047_pt1 | contig 34838 bp, 34 predicted proteins | sample Helgoland_Spring_5_FD_148621 | JGI IMG/M metagenome (GOLD analysis project Ga0206126, IMG submission 148621) | Pelagic subsurface seawater microbial communities from Kabeltonne, Helgoland, North Sea - Helgoland_Spring_Bloom_20160412_1 | ecosystem: Environmental > Aquatic > Marine > Epipelagic ...
GCAGAACCATTTTCTACTTGAAAGGTTAAGCTAGAACCTTTGCCAACGTTACTGGTTACGTTGTTAATGATAATACCAGGATGCGCACTACCTTTGTTGGAACGTACTTCTAGAGTGCTTCCTGCGGTCTGGTTATGGGCTATGTTAGTATCGTTGATAAGAGTACGTGCACCGGCTGAGGAACAAGAAGCCCGTATAACAGGTACTACGATATTAAGCGAATTATCGGAATCAGAGTTATTTACCATTAAATCAAGGAAGCCGTAACCTTTACCGGCAGCGTTGGGGCCCGACTTGAGACCACCTCTAGTAACTTTTACGGTAGAGCTGTTTGTTCGAAGAGTGCTCAGGGTTAGAGTAGCTCCTTCTCTGGTAGTGGGATTAGGAAATACGTGGTTGTTGCCTAAATCAACTACTGAAGTTGAGTAGTGCGAAGTATTACCGCCCTGAATACTTAAAAATTCTGTGCTAGTAGAGGCATTTACTCTTACTCTATCAGTACCACCAGCTTTGATAGTCATTTTATTTTGAAAGTGGCTATAGTATATTGAGCCTGCGTCATCATCACTACCGTCTGCAAAATTAATCCTCTGGGTAGTGTTAGTACCACTTAAAAAAGTCATACCAGTACTACTATTACTTTCGATAAGTAGGTCATCGGCACTTGTAGAAGGATTAATAGAATGACCGGATGCAGCACTAAAAATATGTAGTTTAGCTTTCGGAACGTCAAGACTGCCAATAACTACTTTAGACAGAGCAGAGTCTATCTTCAGTAACTGAGCGTCTGAACTATTTTTAAACTTAAAGTCGTTATTATTATCCGTTACCGAGCCTACCCAATCGCCTCCTTCATTTACAAAAGCTCCTGATGCTCCGATGTATACATTGCTATGAGAAGTTATACCTGCATTATTAAAAGAAGAAACTTTACTATTAGAACCTGCATCCTTAGTTGTAACATTTATTTGATCTTCGCCATTAGTTGCGTCAACATCATCTACAGCATAAAAACCCGTCTTAGCAGATCTAGCTCCAAACGTATATACAGGAGAGTCTGCTGTACCATCGGTAGTTCCTCGGAATATTGGAGCAGCTGCTTTACTATAAATATCCCACTCAGCGTTAGTTTGATCCCACAAAAAAGTAGCGTCGTCTAAAGCGCCTGAAGAAAGAGAGGTACGATCAACTGCTATACCTGCACCATTTATAGCGCCTGCAGTAGTTGCTCCTGCCGCAACAGTAATTAACTTATCTGTTGCGGTTACTGTAGTAGTATTTTGTTGTGTTTGTGTGCCTGTTATTGTTAAGTCACCATCAATAGTAACAGTACCATCACCATTCGGAGTAAGTATTGAGAAGCTAGAAGGTACATTCATGTTACCTTCCATATTAATAGTAGCAAAAGCACCGAGCTCGCTTCCCTGCGTTGCTGTACCATCTGAAGATATTAAAAAGCCTGTAGAAGCTGAAGGAACCGAAGCATTAAAAACTCTATCTGTAGGTCTTAGGTCTACTAAACCTCCTGCCACTGCCAGAGCTGAATAATACCAATAATCTTCCGCTGCTTTGGACGTTGTATCAGACCTAGTAATGTAACCTTGGCTATCTACAGCTCCTCCTGATACCACTCCGACCGTAGAGTGGATTGTATTTTGGCTAAGAACATTATGTGATAAAGTCTTTGCTTGGTATTCGGTACCATCTGCAGGAGTTGTATACACTTTGTCAAACTGAGCGGCGGCTAGAACATTTGCAGCAGAGGCTCCAGAGCTTCCAGTTCTTACTAGAAGTGTGGAGGTTACCGAAGTGGGTATTTTATTACGAGCAGCTGTTAGAGTATCTGGAATTACAGAAGAGTTTTCTGCTGTATCCATTGTAATATTTGGATTTGAGCCTGTACAAGTTACAGTAAACTCAAAATTCTCTGAACTAGAGTCTATTTCGAATAGAACTTTCTGTGCTGCTCCTACCGCAATTGTAAGAGGCAAGGAAAAATTAGAGCCAGTGATAGCATTTTTTGCTCCTGTAACAGAAGTCAATGTCATACCTTCTACTGTATTCGATAGATTTAAACTCACAATCTCACCGACTTTTAAAGCCCTGTTTAATGATCCGCCTACTGAATAAAAAGGCTTATCTATATCTGTTCTAACTAACTGAGTACCATCATATGTATTAACATCTACAGATAGACTAAGTGGCGCAGGTTTTGTACCAAAGTATTCCTCCGATGCAGTAGCAGACATAGTAGATACAGGTATACGTATTTGCGTAGTTACGCTTGTAGTACTAGTAAGAGTTAGTTTCTCAAACGTACTAGTATCTGAAAGATTTAAAGAACCTGTGAATACTTCAGAAAAGTCGCTTACTCTTGTACCCGTATTTTGTGCTATCTGAGAGAAAGCTGCCCCTGTAAAGCCTGTCGCAGAGTCAAAGTAAAGGTTGCTGTTTGCATCAAATAATTGTAAATTATTTGCAATTAACTTACCTTCTTTAGTAACTCTAAAAGGAGCTGCACCTGCTGCAGTATCACCCGCGTACAGTCTATAGTCCGAATCAGTTCCATCGAGAGCTGCGTAAGTACTAGGTATAGGTTCTTCGTTAACATCCTTGCTGTAAACTGCGATAGTGCCTGCGGGATTTATGTTTAATCCCGATACAGATTCTGGAGATAGCTCATCCGAACCAATGGCTCCATCCGCAATAGCAGCTGCTGTAATAGATAGCGCTTCAATAGCTCCGGAGAAGGTGCCTGTAGCACCACTAATATCCCCTTTGAAGCTTGCTGACCCATCACTGTTTATAAAGAACTTAGGTGCGTGTATAGAACCTTGGTTGTGTATTGTAATACCTGCAGTTGTATAACCAGAGTCTGTAAAAGCTCCTCCTGTTACATCTTCACTACTTATACCTTTTTCATCCAAGTGCCATCCACCGATCTGACCTGCGGTACTAGTTATTGTGCCTGTAACCGATAAATCAGTGCCGTTCCATAATAATTTATTGGTAGCATCTCCTAGCCCTAGAACAAAGGCAGATCCGTCCCAGCCCATAAAATAACCTGCAGTAGAAGAGCTGGCACTATCTTTTCCTAAAGATTTGACAGCACCACCGTTTAAAGTAAGTCCTCCAGTAGTAGCAGTAACTCCAGTATTTACTTGGCTAGATGTATTATCCGCACCCACCTGTCCAGGCTTCAAATCCTCCAGGCTAGTGTTATCTGTATACGAGATATTATTAGCTTTTATTGCTTTAGCAATACCTTCCCAACCTGATAAAGCAGAGACAGCAGTATTATAAGGATATAAAGATATGTTGGTAGTTACAGAGTCCCCAGTAGAATTTTTTGCAGTAACTACATAACGTATCCAATAATATTTAGTTATATCTGTTTCATTATCAAATTGATCCGTATACGAAGTACCTTTTGAAGTCGCAATTAAAGAGGCATTCTGAATATCATTATCGTCACTTCTCCAGATTTCTACTTGTGAGGTTTCTGGGTCATAAGAAGGATTATGTGTCCAAGTAACAATAACCCCGCCAAGATTAGTAGTAGAAGCACCCACCATAGTAGGAGGAGGTACCATAATCGTCAGTCTACCAGAAGAATCTCCAGCCTCTAAACGGTCAATACCTGTCTCGACTGTTTCCAGTATGTAGGCATCTTCGTTATATTCGGTTGCTGTAATATTTACAAGCCCGTTAGACTCTAAACCTATTGTAGAAATTCTGAATCTTTTATTTGAAAAACCAAACTCTGCATGATTTAATTCAATAAAGTCTCCTGCTAAAAGCATGGAAGCTTTAGGCATAGTTTTAAAAGATACAGTTAGGCCTGAGCGAGACTCATCTAAAAATTGTTTAATATTTATACGAGCGTTAAAATAGTTAGTAATACCTGGCTGAGGTAAATTACCCGATTTTCTTATGCCTCTATCTTGTTTAACATATTCTGAGTTAAAGAAAGTAACTTCACGACCTCCAAACTTATTGGCAGGATCAATTATAGATGAGGATATAGAGTTATAGGTATCTTTTTGTTGTTTATCAACTATTTTTAGTTGTCCTATAATATCTTCTTTCTCTATACGTGCAGGGGTATAGTTGACTCCGTCGATTTGTACAGTATCTAAAGTGGTAGGAGCTTTCTTTTCGATATTTAGGTTATACCTACCATTAGAATAACGTAAGATACCATTAAATTGTGCTAACATTTGATTAACATTTGAAAAAATAGGTCTTGAAGTATCTACTACTTGGTTCATTTGGTGACGAGTAACATAGCGTTGCTCTTGCCCGTCCCATCCTACCATTCTCCAGTATTTTACAGAGTCAGAATCATATAATGAGTAGCCCGAGGCTGTATAACCAAATTCTGCATCTCTAAATTTACGTACTACAGGATTGCCATCTTCAGTTGCATAGCCCTCTGTGCCAGGATAGTATAGAGTAAAGGTTGCAGGGCCTGCACCTGCCGTTTTAGTAAATGTAATAGTGGCGGTACTATTGGTAAAAGGTATCAGCTGCTGTAGGCTTATTGTACCCTGTGAGGTAGGTCTAAATACTTTTCCTTCATGCCAAATTATATCATCAGTTTGAAATACTTTCCAGTCGTTCCACTTCTCTCCTAATTTACCTACTACATCAGTGAATGTTACTTCAGACAAAGTAGTACCCCGGAAAGTTTGCGCTTCTTCCTTTAATATAGTACCTTTAAACAGTAAGCGTCCTCCAGAGTCCTCTACCTTATAAACTGCTCCTTCTACAGGAGTTGTACCGGATGTTACTCCTACAGTAACGTCTGAACGAGTATCACAATCTCGTGCTGCCTCTAGAAAGCTTTCTAGGTCAATATCTGTATCGAGATTTAAACCTTTACCGTATTTATCGGAGATCAAGTAGTCCAATAACTGCATAGCAGGGTTAGTAGTAGCTCTATAGTCTCCATACGCATCTACAAGTATACTATCTCCTGTAGTAAGTTTTGGCTCGGCCATACCTCCATGAAATGAGATATAGTCCCCGCTTATTTCTCTAACAACTATTTTTGACTCTTTACCGTTTGAATGTCTTAGAGTTAGAGGCTGTGCTATGCTTAAAGAACTAGTGTTACTAAGTTTAAGAGCGTTCCTTATATAACATTGAACATTATCTCCTGCTGCGATGTCAGCAAGAAGTTTTGGATATTTAATCCAAGAAGTTACCCTGACAGTATTAGTACTAGGGTTGTACGTGTTATAGGCTTGCGCAATTAAGGGTAGAGAATAACTAAAGCCTTTAGTTACATTCTCAAAGTTTATATTTAGCATAGCGTTTGTCGCTAGGTTACTATTAAGATTAGCAAAGATAGCTTCAAAGGCGGGAGATGGGTTGTTGAGCACTAGATCGGCAGCAGATCCGCCACCAAATTCAGTAATATTCCCTAAAGAAGTCACAGTCGCCATAACGGTAGCCTCCGCCACACTAATGGCTGTTTGATCACGGCCTGCTACCTGCATATAAAATTTCTTAGTAGTATCTGCAACTAGCTGCATATAAAAAGCTTTAGTCGTGCCTAAAGAAGGAAAAGTTTCCCATCTATATCTATACTCTAGACCAACAGTGGTGAATTGGGTTTCATGCGCGGGGCCATAAGCATCCCACTTATCTGTAATTTTTGTAGCCGAGCCTATTTGAGTGTTGGTAGCAGCATCATGGAAAGTTACGCTATCACCTAAATTAAAAGAGTTACTTGCCTGCTGGTTTTGATATGTAGTTACGTACCCTGTGTGGGCTTCATAGCTACCGTCATAGTTATAACAAGACACAAACTTGCCTTTAACCACAAACTCATATTTAGGGACAGTGGTTTCTCCAGCACCTAAAGTGTACTCTCCTACAGCGTAGGCAGTGTCTAACACTCTGTGAGCGTTTGTCCAATATCCTGTAGTACCTGAATAGTAGTCTTTTTGAATTTTAAATTTTTTCTGCATAGAATAACTAACAAGTCTACGGTTGGCTTCTTGCTGAGGAGCTCCGCAGTGAATGTCGATTCTTGCAGGAATAGGTGTAGTAAACCTTAGAGTTTCTCCAGTTTGTATTCCTCGCTCAGAACCTGCAACATATTGTTGAACATCAGTATTTACGCTATAAGGCCAAGCCGAAGAGTCTGGAGCTATTGAGAATAGACGAGAAAGCTCCGCCTGCTGCTCGACTGAAAGAGTAAAATTTGCAAGAACGTCTGTTGATACAGTCTGACCGCCTTTTAAGACAAAACCTTTATCAGCCCTACCCATGCACATAACACTAGTAGATGCTGCATTACTTCTAGAGTCTACATCTGCCTGATCTACGCAAACAGTGGAATTATCATCTACGTGAATATCATATACACCGCCAATTTGCCCCTCACATATTGCGAAAGCCATAAGAACTGTACCACTCTCGTTTACGTCAGTAGTAGCAGGATCATCTATAAGAGTATCGGCGAATATAGGAAAGCTATCTACTTTTTGTACTCCATAAACTACAGGTAAGTATTTTGCAGAAAGGTTAAAACGTAAGTCAACCTCTCGAGTCACATCTACATCGTACTCGATAGTTCTTCCCGACCCCATACCTAAAAAGCCAGACTTTTTAAACTTAAATCTTTTCTCTTTTCCGATATAAGAAGCCATAACATTCAAGGCTTTCTCAGAGTGTTCAAAACCAAAATCAGTCGCGTATGAAGGACTAACTAAGCCATCTGGGTCTGTCTTTCCAGAAGCTCCTACAGCTCTATGACTTCTATCCGAAGTCATACGACCTTGTATACGTACAAAATCTCCCCAGTGGCTCGTCAAACCCCAAGTAACTTTAGTGCCTTTTGTTATGTCTTCAGTAACACTTCCTTTGTTTATAATACCCCGGAATAGTAGGTAGGGTTCACCAATAGTAGCCCCTGTTTCAGGGTTTAAGTGGGCTCTCCAAATTTCAACCTCTCTATGGATATAGCTAGTATAGTTAGTATCTGATTTAGGTAGTAATACTGCGCGAAGCTCTTTGTTTATAATAGATGCGGTATAAGAAGTACTGCTTTCTGTACTCAAAGTCCCTGATACTTCCGTAACAGCTATAGTTTTATTGGAGTTACTAAACCCGTTAACTCTAACAGTTACATTATTATTGGCGGAACCATTCTCAAAGATTAATTCATCGCCTTCTTGTAATCCTTCTAACAGTAAGTCTTTGGTACTTGTTACAGTATCCGATGAGGCATCAAAGGAAAAACTATCTAATACTATAGTACCTAAGGAGGTACCTGACAAGGTAATACTAAGATTTGTAGCTTTTACCTCAGTAGTCTCTTGTACCGTTCCTACTGATAGTACTTTATTAGCTATATACGTATTATTGTCGTGTACTATGTTATAAGGGCCATCCGTTAAATATGAAAAGCCTGTGGAAAGGGTAGATAATCCAGACCCTACTTCAGGCTTCTCGAATTTTATTAAGTGTGCATAGATAAACTCATCATTTAAGATGAGTGATTGTTTAAGATTAGAATTTAACGAACGTAGTGCCATTTAGTAACAAGCCTCCTCGAGTTTTAGGGAAAATGAATATAAATTATTGGAATTAAGGGAGTATTGTGTTGAATCCCCTGTTTGTATAACCTGAATTAAAGGAGCTGCTAAGGCAACTGTCGCGCCTGAAGTAACGCTCTTCTTTAAAGGAGGGTTAAATGTTAGTCTTCTTTGATTACCGCTAGGATTAGCGACTTGATCATAGGAGTTGTCATCGTATAAGTCTGAAGCTGTTTCTACTCGCACAATTTTATATACTTTAGTGTGTGAGCTATCAGACGAATCGGTGATATGAAAAATATCTCCTACTAAAGGATTACTAGAAGCTAAGGCGTGGCCTGTTAGAAGTAATTGAGTAGACCCCGCAGAAGCTACCGCCGCTGTAGTAGTGTCTAGGTTATTCTCACTGTACTGAGGCAGTTGTACTTTGAAAGGTTTTAGGCTGCCTTGTCTACTTAAGAGGAAAGAAAAAATAGGGTCGAACTCATTTTTAGTCATGGGATTATAGGTAATGTCTACTTTCCATGAATGGTATGATTGTGCCCTGCTTATTAAAGTGCCTCCGTTTGTTCTATCTCTCATAATTTTCTGATTAGAAGATAGTTTAACGGAAGAGAATCCTGGTCCGTATTGGCCAACAGCCGCATCACCTGCTTGACTGATGGCATTATTCGGATCTGGTAGTATATTTTGTATAGCCATAATTTTATCCTATTGCGTTTATTCTACGCCTTCTAAAAAGAAATCTCCGTTAGCATTTGCTGCTTCTCGTATCATTCCTATAATATTTCCTCTTTGTATATTGAGGGCTTGTTCCATATCTTGTGAGTCTATTGCCTGAATAGTGAAATTAACATTAACAGGAGCGTTGTTAGCTACGTCCTCAGTAACTCCTGCAGACAGTATCTCACCAGGTACGTCAGGCATAAATAGTTCAGGTCCTTGCTCTCCTACAACGTAACCGCCTGCTCCTCTATATTTAGAACCTGTGAAGGCTGGTTTATAGTCAGTCATTCCAGTACCTTGGCCCATAGCTCCTCGAGAGTAGGCTAATTCACCGGAAGCATTATTGGCTTTCGCTAAGTCTACTGTGTTCTTTCTCTCACCGATAGATACTTTTGAGGGAGCTGAAGGAGCTGAAGAAGAGCCTCCTTGAAAGCTAGTACTTGAGATTGCTGATAGTTGAGCCATACCCATAGCTGCTGCCATGGCACCAAACGCTGCTGACCAAGGAAGTCCTGGAGGCCCTTGAACTGCAGACATAATCGCATTTGCGGTAGACATAACAACTTGAGCCATTTGCATTTTCTTATTCTGCTCAAAAGCTTTACGCTTCATATTTTCTTTCTTCTTTTCCATTGCAGCAATCTTGGCTAGACTCGCTTTTGACTTTCCATCTCTTGCTTTTTCAGCTGCAATTTCTTTGTCTACGCCTGCGATAGCTGCTTTAGATTTGGCTGCTTGCATACTTCCTAATGCACTTACTGCGGATGCGGCCATTCCTATACCGTCTTTAAGCCCGAAAGTGCCCTCTTTCATCTTCTCAAATCCAGCTGTAAAGGATTCTGCCATTACCATAGTACCAGCAGTAACAGATGCAATAAGTTCTCCTTCAGGTCCAAGCTTCTTAGCTTGCTCCATCATAGGCCCTAGTGAGTCTCCAAGGATTTTTATTTTGTCTGATGCCGGAGTAGAGCTATCATCTAAGGTTGCCGCATTCTTCTCCATGTGACCGGCTCCTGCTTCACCTGCTCCAAACATATCACCGCCTAGACGAGTAGCGCTATCTGTTCGTGCGTCAATTAATCTTAGTCGCTCTTTCTCTTCTGCATTTATAGCTTTTAAGTGAGTTACAATTGCTGCGTACTTCTCTTCTTCAGTAGAGAGTTTATTGTCCATAGTAGTTTGTAGTGCCAACTCGGCGGCGGCCGTATCTTCGATAGCATTTGTATGAGCAAATTGCGCTGCTACTAATCCAAGACCTGCTGTTTCAAGTTGTTGAGCACGGTTTGCTCGTTCCGCATCAATCATAGCTTCTTGTTTTTTAGCAGTATTTACTGCTTGCATATTAGCAAGCAGTTTCTCTGCGGCTTCTTTTGTACCGCTACCTGTCATTTTCTCAAAGGCTTCTTCGTACTTACTACCAATTATAGCAAACTTTTCACCTTCCTTACCTAGATTTTGAAGATTTAAAGTAAGAGCATCTATAGAGTCTGCGAATACGCCTGTTGTACTGGATGACTTCGCTGCTATTTCAGTTACAGACCTTAGGCTCTCTGCAGCGGCATCTGCAGCATTCTTAGTAACTTTCATTTCATTATTTAAGACTTCAGTGGCTTTGGCAGCTTCGGTAGCCGACATTTCACCACTAGTTAGTTTATTGAATATTTCTAGTAATCCTGTGTGACTTCTTTGAGCTAGTTTACTCTCATCACTACCTGCTTTCTGTGTTGCTATAAACATCTCTTGCATTGTTATAGCTTTGGCTAGTACAGTTATCTGAGTCTCTCGTGCAGCTGCCTCATCTACAACGGGTTTAGCCTCTACCTCGGCCAATTTAGTCTTGGCTTTTGATAAATCCTCTACGGATTGTTTTAATCTATCCGACGCTATTACTTCCATCATTAGTGCCGCGCCGCCAGGACCAGAGTGCACATTACCTGCTGCAGAGAGTTTTAAAAGCTTTTCCCAGAAGCCCATAACTTGCGCCCCGCCTTTCTCCTGCTGCTGGACTTGCACTTTTGCCATTGCAACTTGTGCCTTGGCTTTACCTTTCTCTACCATTGCCATACTTTTTTGTATGCTTATTTGTTCCATCATTTTATCAGTAACCTGCTGTAGCAAGCCTGACTGTGCTGCAAGAGAGACTTCAAATCTTTCTGCGGCTGTGTTAACCATAGAGTAAGTAGTAACCATTTGCTCAATTATATTGGGCCACTCTTTCATAGCCTCCAAAGCCGCTTCTGTAGCTTCTTGTAACTTTGTAGGAGGTGAAGTAAACAACTTTTTTAACGCCATGAAAGCTAAAGAGGCGAGGAAAACAATTTGACCTATAACAGGAATCGCATTAATTAATGCAATACTAAAAGCTTTTACGCTGAAAGTTGCTATACTAAAGCTTGTTGATACCCAAGCCATGGCTGTAGCTAGCATTCCTTTTGAGGCCGTACTAGCTCTCGTAGCTGCTGTTTCTACCGCTATGGACGCTGTTAGAGCTACGTAAGTATCTTTTAGACTGCCTGTAGCTGCAGCATTTAAAACATCTGCACGAGTTGATTGTATAGTTGCTTGAGTTTCTAAAGTTTGCGCTTGGGTTAAACCCTTTAAGCTAGCAATAGCATCGTCTAACTTTTTTTGTTTTAATTTTACAGCATCACTACCTTCACGGTGTTTTTTAATATAAGCAGGCATTTGTTTAGTATGTATATCAATAGACTTATTTAAACTAGCTTGTGCTTTATTCATTTGCTCTGTAGTAGCAGTACCATTCTTCAGGCTAGCTACTAAACCTTTATAAACTTTAGGAGCACCCGAAAAAACTTTAGAGTTGGCAATCTGGGCTTTTGCTTGATCTTTTATCTCTGTAGCATGCTCTGCGGCAGCTATTCCTGATTGTGTAAGTGCTGGAACCATCATCTTTACGACACTTCCTGAGAATACTCCCATAGCACCTACTAGTAGTCCCATATTACTAGCAATTACACCTATTATAGGCCCTGCTAGAAAATTTAATCCGTTAAGTAACCCTTTTAACATATCATCAAACTGTGCTGCTAGTTTGGAGTAGGGGTTAGCTTCAATTACGCTATTTAGCGCACCAAATTTAACGGTTCCTTGCTCAATAATCGCATTTGTAAATGCCATTCTCTTTTCAAATACTGTTAATTCGCCTGCGGTCTTATTTATAGATGCCGCATACTTGTTGGCAGTCTCATCAAGACGTACCATAATACCTAATTCATCGAGAATTTCAGGCTCTAACTTAGCTGCACCACGCACGAGACGATCTAGAGCATCTGTCATATCTCGACCTAATGCTAGAGAAGCTCCTTTTGCTACGGTTGTTAGACCTTTGAGTTGTGATTCACTGAAACCTGCAGAAGTACCGATAGCTACGGCTTTCATTGCGTCAGTGGTTGAGATAGCTAAGTCTGTGATTTGTCTAAGACCTTCAGCTACTAGAGGTAGATTTTGACCTGCTGCTCTACCTGTGAAGATAATGCCTTCGTTTAACTGGGCTATACCTGCGTTTCTTTGAAGAACTCCAAAGGCGGCGGTTACAGCAAAAACGTGAGCGGCTAGTGTTGCGTAAGCAGGAACAAGTCCTCCTTCAATGCCCGTAGTCATCTTGGAGAACGCTTTAGTGGAATTAGAGGTAGCTCCTGCTACCCCTTTATTCCTTTTACTATATCGTTCTGAAGACTTGGTAGCTTTATCGAGAGCGGCACCTGCCTTATCAGCATCTTTGCCGATAGCCTGCAGACTTCCGTCCTCCATGACTTTAAACTTAACATTTATTGTGTCTGCCACTAATTTTTTCTCTTTAGCTTATCCCTCTCTCTTTTAAGTTGCTTTTGAGATTGGTCGATAGCCCTTGATTCTAGGAAAGTTAGAATCTCTAAAAATAATTCAATATCTTCTACTTCATACGCTTTTATATAGTAAGGTAGATTTGTAAAGTCTTTACCCATGTATCCTATCTCAGGGTAAATTCTATCTCCTAACCCGCCGAAGGCTCTAATAGCATCCACTGCTATTTCCGGAAAGTCCTCCCAGTCAGGAGGTATTTCATCTTCGACAGGCTCTTTTCCTAATTGTTCACACATTTCTAAATAACGATCCCTCGTCATTTTAGTATCACTATTTAGTAGAAACTTCTTTAACCGGCTTAGGAGTTGATCCTTTTGATCCTGTACGAAAGTTATCTAAATCAAAGACTACCTCATTAAGCCACGTATCAAATTCACTTGATGAACTTACTAGAGTCTCTGCATTGTCAGCTGTATACTCTAACTCTTTTGTAGCATCCTGACCTGAAATATCTACTAATAGTAGTGTTTCGAGATGTTCAAGAGTTAGACCTTTCCAGTTTTTAATTACAGAGTTAGAAAACTCAGTAATAAACTTTTCTTCGCTTAGTTCTTCTATTGCTTGACGAGTTTTACGGTCAAACTTTGTTGTTGTGCATTTTTTTCGCAGTCCATTCAGTTCTTTTCTTGAAAGATTTGCTACTTCTACTTGAAACCCGGGTAGGCCGGGAAAGTCAACCCAAACTGCTTTGGTGTCGACCATTAGTGCTTTTAATTCCATTGTTACTCCTAAATATTATTGTAAGTGATTGTTGTGTTTAATGCTCTGGAATTATCAGTTAATTTCCAGTCGTAATTTTGTGTAAATACATCGTCAACTTGGGATCTATTAGTAAAAGAACAAGTTAACATATCAAAAGTGAAACCGTAAAAAGTTCCTCCTATAGTCTCTCCTGCTTTTACTATCAATGAAGAGGATTCACTGAAATTCTGTAAATCTGCCGCATTAGTATCTGTAATATACTTCCCTATAGATCCTGCCAGGCTTTTCTTGCCTATTGTAAAGTTATCTGGGTACATAGCGTTACTAGCACTCGTGACAGAGATTGAAGAATGTATATTATCATACTTATTCCACTCTACACTATTTTGTAGTTCTACTGACATACTAAATATCTCTGTTGAAATATCTACACCATTTAAAGTCATACCTACTTCTTTAACCTGTAGGTGGGTTCTGTTCGCTGTACTGCTTTGCACAGTACCTGGCAAGGTGTAGGAGTTTGCGGCTCCTACCTTAGATAGCTTTGATGCTTCACCAGATACTGCCAACGTCAGGGGTGTAGATTTATCAATCTCATATGCCCCACTTGTGATAACAGCTTTTTCTAGTTTAAATACATCTCGCTCGGTTGAAACGTATAGATCGAAAGTTCCACAATCTATTAGTCTATCATGTACTACCTGTAAGTCGTTTTCTTTGAAAACAGGTATTTGTATTTCGAAATTTGCAGGATTAGCTTTCTTTATAGTAGATCGTTCAAAGAAAGACTGGCTATGCAATGTTTTTACAGAAGAGTTTTTATCTGTAAATGTTTGGCTAAAAGAAAGATCAGATCCTACCTCTAACTGTGTTCTATTTGATTCTGTTGTATAGTTATACAGAGCCAAACACTCTGCCTCTGATAAAGCTCGGGTAAATAACTTCATCTCCGCTATACTACCGAAAAAATTATTATTTTGCTTCCCACCATCCGCTTCTGTATTAGCACAAATAACTAAAGGAGACTCTACTGCAGTAGCTGCTAAGGTTACAGAAGCTGGGTTGCCATTATTATCAGTAGCTCTCACACCGTTAAGGTAACAAGTTAAAGTCTGTGTTCCACTTACCTCAGTACATACTACGGCTACATGATTCCATTGATTCGTAACAATATTAGTTACTAGCAAATTAACGCTGCTAGGTTCTCCATACAAGTGTAAATCTTGGTTCCCACTTGGGAAATTTTGCTTTAGACGTAACCCCCAAGACTCTCCAAAATCTCTAGATATTAAACGGGCTTGAGACGATCCGTCTTCACTCTCGGAGCGAAACCAAAAAGAAGCTGTGAAGCTGTCTGTTGTCCCTTCCCACGCATTTGTATCCGCAATAGATAGAATCTGCGCTCCTTTGCCTCCTCCGTTAGTAGTGTCGTTTTCAAGTTGGAAACCCGCATCAAACACTAGTGCTCCTCCGAAAGGAGAATCTGTTGACGCTGTAGTTGCTACATCGGGAGTTTGTGGTACACTTATAACAGCAGTTTTATTTCCTATCGGATCAACCAATCCATCTGTTAAATTAGTTAAAGGAAAATAGTGGGCTAAACCTGACGTAGGATAGTTTGCTTTTGTGGTGGCACTAGTCCCGCCATCTACCAGCCATACTTTTGCGTCATTTTTAAAATTGAAAGTAGCCATAATTCTCCGGATAATAAAAAGGGCTCGAAAAGAGCCCCTTTAACTTTTTTCTATTCCATAGTATAATCCAAAAGACCTCCTATGTCAAGAAATATTTTTAACTACCTGTGTAAACTACCGTTGCTTCGTCTACCTCTTCGATTGTGCTAGGTAAGCCATGGAAATTTACTTCCAAGGACACTACATCTTCAATCGAGTGAGAAGGTACTTCAAGATGAGCAGTTGGTACAGTAACTACCATCTTAGGAGCAGAAGAGCCTCCGATACCAAAAGTAAGACCAAAGCTGTTAGTTACTTTAGTAGTAGCTTCGATAATATCTTCGAACAAGTCTGCACTGCTACCTGCGGCACCGTTATTTAAGTAACAAGTAAAGCTTCCACCAATATTACGAGTTCCTGTAACATGTCCTAAAGGCTGATTAACAGTACCTAAAGTTTCTGGTGTTAGGAAAGTAATATTATTTTCAAAAGAAAGGCTTCCGCCGGTGAGTACTAAGTTATAAACACCATCGCTGTTGTTTCCTGGGAAAATAGTTGGATCAGCAGCGGTCATTGCTAAAGTGGTTAATCGGTTACGGATAAAGTTACTAGTAGAAGCGATACCCGTAGTAATTGCAGTTGTAGCATTAAAAGCGGCTTCTTCTGTAATCTTTGCACCCATACCTGACCAGTTCAAAGTAGTAATACCATCAATATCAAAGTCAAGTCCTACGCTATTACCTACACAGCCTGCAACTTTATAAATACTAACATCAGTACCGCCAGTAAAGTTTGCCTCAGCATCATTTACTGCACCCATTACAAAAAATAGATCGTAAGTACCTAAAGTTACAACATTTGACTCTTCAAAGTCAACTGTCATCACAGCTCCTGCTTGTCCAATACCGTTACTCCAAGTATTAGTGGCTGAGGTATATGAGCTATCAGATACGAAGTTAGCCCATAAAGCTTCTTCTACTGCTCCTGTAGCGTGTGGTCGTGCATATGTTGAAAAAGACCATTCTGCAGGTGCAAAAGAGTCGTTAAACATCTGTCGAGCTCTACGGCTTGCGCCCGCTGCCCCTGACATTTCGTTTAAAGTAATTTCTGAAGAGTTAGTAGCCTGTGAAAAGCTAAAACCGTCTAGAACTGGGATTTCCCAGATATTAGCACCCTGTTTCAGATACACTTTAGTATTTCTTGAAAAATGTAATAAATCTGCCATAGTTTATCTCCTATGTATCTTGAAAAGACTTGGACGTGAACTTCTGTTCGTGCCAGTATTTTCTAGTATCGAACCTCAATAAGCATTTCTCCAACGCCTAAAGGTTCAAGTACACCTTCGTCAGTATCAATACTAACTATAGTGATTTGTTGAGTATGTTGGGTCGCATTTGAGCGATCCTTATACGATAATCTTGAATTGTTTTCTAAAACTGTTTCTACATCCTCTAATAACTCATCGAGTGCTTCAACAGCGTCTTCATCTTGTACGTAGCATCTAAGAGTTATGGAAAGGAACCTATCCTTATAACCTGCGCTTTGATATTCTCGTGTTTCAGATCCTGCATTTAGATGAACTGCCGGGAATTCCTCGACTTCATCCCAAAATTTTAAACGGGGGGATACATTACCAGCTAAATCACTTAGGTAAGCTCCTGATCCATTTATATCTTGTAACTTAGAAACAAGAGCATTAACAATACCCAAACGTCTTGTTGTATAATCTCTTGTAGCCATTAAACTCTCCTAGTATAAAATCTTCCAATAGCAAACTGTGTTGCAATTTCTCGGATAGATTTATCAATTAAATCTCTTGGGTCTCTGTCACCATTAGCCCAAGGTGCGATACCTGCTCCATCTTCAAAAACCCCGTAAGGGCTTCTATCGTAGGTATATCCAATACTAGGATAGCCTTTGGGAGTTTGAGTTACATCAGTTGCTCTTACACTATCTGCGAAACGTCCCGAACGATTTACAAGAGCAGGTTCTCTCATGTTTTTTCTTACTGTATCTGGAAGCTGTTTATTTAACATTGCTAACAGTTGTAAGGGCTGGGATGCTGAGCTTTCCCCTTTTGTTTTTCTTGCCTTCAACTTAGCGGGAAGTGCGGCTTTACCTAAACTTTGTATAGAGGTCTTAGACCTTTTTGCTCGGGCTTTTGAACTTCTCTTAGCTTGTGCACTTTTATTATCTGTCTTAGTACTCTTGCCTTTTACAGTTATGTGTTTTTTATTTTTGAAAGGCTCAAGTACTTCTTTACGAGTTTTCTTTATAAAAACTTCTTTAGGGGTATCAGATCCTTTTAAGTTTTCAATACCTCCCAGCTTTTTAACTGCTTTCTTTATTTGTGCCTGTAACTGTCTCTTTCGGGCTTTTAGTACTGTGCCCCCCTCCCTGTTATCTTTTGCGGACTCTAGCTCAACAGTATAAGTATTTATTCTAGCATTTTTGATTATACTTATATCAATCCCCAGGTTTTGCATCTCTCTGCGAATATCTGTTTCAGAAAGTGCATCCCCCGAATCTGTATAAGCACCTTCATTCTCTAAAACATTCTCAAAAGCATCTCGGATAAAAGACTCAACAACACTCTTCCCTTCAATATGCCCTAGTTGTATTTCTTGTCCTGCCGCTTCTCTAGTTTTTCCGCTTTTGGTTCTTATAGCCTTACTCTTTTTTCTCCCTGTAGTGGGATTTGTAAATTCTTGAGTATGTAGATACTTTTGTATCTCTTCAAAGGTTTTCTTTAGTAAAGGCCTATAAGAGTTATATATTTTATGGTATATAGAATCTGGATCACCAAACTTAGTATACACCTTAGTAGAAGAAGTAAAAGTCATTCTTACATAAGTCTTTCCTGATACTATCTTTTTATTCTCAGCTTTTACTTTACTTAATTTACCTTTTAACTTACCTAATAGGTTTTCAGCTTCCTTATTTATTACAGATAGGTCTTTATTTGTTAAAGGTATTCCCTGTGCAGCTGCCTGTATCTTTACTTGCTTTGCAAACTTACTAGACGTAAACCTAAAAATATGAGCTCTTTTATTTGCATTCACGCTTCGGTACTCTGATGAATTAGCGGAAAGCTCTTTGTCAAGCTTGCTCAAAAACTTCAGTAAGCTAGACTGACTCATTAAAAATTCTTATATAAATCCAAGATCCTTTTAATATGATCTGGGAACGCGACATTATCACGCTGACTAGAGGATGAGTTATTCTGTAAAGTTGCTCCTGCCATAGTCTGACGAGACTTATGCTCATCTTTATGGTAGTAAGTTACTAAATCAGTTACTGCTAGTTTTAAATCTTCTGGGCAAGAGGCATAGCCTGCGTTATAGGATACTTTTACAGCACCTGGACCACTTGCCCAGTTTTTTGCTGCTCCACCAGAAGATACTCTATAAATAGTATCTGTTGCATAGTCTACGTAATAGTCTGTATTCTCTACAAGAGTAGTATAAGTAGTGGATAAGTTACTTCTTTCTTCCACAGAATGTACTGTGATAACAGGACTTTCTGTAAGCTGTGCAAGATTAGAGGCCCAGTTTATGCTTAAAGTCTCTAGTTTTTTATTATTTGCTGGGTCTCCCCCTGTTGCTGTACTATAGAAAGTAGTTATATTATTTCCACAATAAGTTCTTACTAATTGACTCACGGATGTAATCAAAGACTCTAATTTCTCATCGTCTTTGGTAGACTGAATCCCTAAAGAGATTTTATAGTCTGCTAATTGTATTAGATTTGCCATGTATAAGTCCATTAGTAAAAACTTGGGGGAGAAAATCTCCCCCTCGTTTTATTACTCTTTTGCGATTAAGATGCAGCGTATTCGATACGTACAGCAGGTTGAGCACCGGCGACACCAGCATAAAGCTGAGTAAAGCCCAGAGATTGAGAAGCTACAATAGCAGTACGCTGATTGGCAGTTTCAAATTCGCTGTCGATGCTTACACCACGAAGACGAGGCATAACATAGTTGTTAACGTTAACGGCCAGTGCAGCAGTCTTGTTAGCAGCACGTGAGAACGTGTCAGTAACAACAACTGGAGAACCGTATACGGAACCAACAACACCAGTAATCTTAGTAGCTAGATCGTTACCAACTTCACTAATATCATTGAACTCTGCGTCGTTGACAAGATTGTAATACTCTTCAGTACTTACAATGTATGCAACGTCAGCAGGGTTGATACCATACTTGCCCATCTCACCACGAGCAGACATCAAGTTAGCTGCGGTAAGGTTATCAGTGCCATCAATAGCCAAATCGGTTACAGAAGTTGAGTCAGCAGCATACTTGTTGCCAGTTCCATCAGTTCCTACACCAGTAAAGCCTTGAACTGCAGCAGAACCGATAGTGATAGTGCTGTCAATTGCACGAGCGTGAGCACGGCCTAGAGCAGACAAAATCATAGGTAGAATAGTAACAACTACTTGCTCATCAGTATCCGCACCAATGTAAGTACCTGAAATTAGACGCTTAGCAAATGCAGTAACTTCGCGAAGCTCAAACTCGTTAGCAGCTACTTGTGTAGCATTCTCAAGGATGCCATTGCCAATACCGCCAGAAGAGAAAGTAGCTAGATTAGTGTCGTCCATCAAAGGAATAACGGTAGCGCCAGAATTAACCTGAAGTTCACGGAAAAGGTTGGCTACTTTTTGCTCTAGCTTAACTTCTTCTTCAAAAGCAGTTGATACGATAGTATCAAGAGTACCTGCGTTAGTATCAAACTGAACACCAGCTTTTTCGATTAGGCTCTTACCAAAGTCAGTGCCGTCGATAGCTTTGCCAGTAATTTTACTAAGTACAGAAGCTTGTAGGAACTCTTTGCCCCACTTGCTCATGTCACTGCCGCGATCAGAGAAAGAACGCTTGCTGTTCTGCATAGCAGTAATTTCAGCAGTCTTTTCTTCTAACTCTTTCTTATGCTGTGCCATAACTTCGGCAATGTCTGCGTCTTTTGCAGTCATTTTAGCTTCTACGTCTGCCATTAGGGCTTCAACGCCGGTTGTGATACCAGTGTTTACTACGGTTTTAATTGATTCTGCTTCTAAAGCTTTCGCTTCGTCGGCTGCTTGAGCTGCTTTAGCTTGTGCTTCGTCAGCTGCTTTTTGCTCGGCTTGCTTCATAGCAATCTTAGCAGCAGTATCTTCTGCTACTTTTTTTGCAAAAGCTTCCAAGTCGATGTTTTGATTATCCATCTTGATCTCCTGATCTGCGGATTTCTCCGCGCTTTTCGGTGTGTGGTCACTAGCTATATTTGAAGAAGTATCTTCGTCCTTAGCCAGAGACTGACCGGCTAGATCTACACGATTTGTGAAAGTTTTTTTGAAATCTTCATACTCACTCTCTGAGTTGAAAGACTTCGCGAGCGAAAAAGTAGCTGACTGATTACAAGGTACAGATACAACTGATACCTCAAATAATTCAGCGTCCTTAATCATTAGTCCGTCGGTTTCCTTTATGTAATCAGCATCCTTGACTCGGAAACCTACGGAAAAGGCCCCAAGAACACCGTCTTTAACTAACTGTGCAACATTAGCAGGCGCAGCCTTACTAATCTTACATTCTAACTCCAAGCCATTAGGTCCAGCTTTTAGACCTGTGGCTCTACCAATCGGCTTATCATAATCATGATTAAACAGAATGATTGGATTTTTTTCAAAGTTTTGCAAGCCACCTTTCTGCCAAGCTTCTGCCGAGATTGTATCGCCTGCGCGATCGAACTCAGTAGTGCTTGCCATACCACGGATCATAATAGAACCGTCATCTGCTTCTGCAGACTTAAAGGTGGAAGTAAGACTAAAAATTTTATCCATCTTTTTTCTCCACTTTAACTTTAGCAGGCTTAGCGGCTACAGGCTTTTTAGCAGGTATTGGCTTAGCAGGTGCTTTAGTTGATTTTAATACCGGAGCAGGTTTTTCAACTTTTACCGGTTTTACGTCAAGATGTTTTATCTCGTTCCATACAGGACTAGCTTTGAGATAGGTTAGCATAGAAGCATAAGTACGAAATATACCTTTGATCCTTGTACCTAAAACAGGTTGAGGTCTTTGCTTTAAGTACTCTGCTTGTGTGAAAATTTTCCCTTCTTTCTTAAAAAACGCTGCCAGCTGTCTAGCGGCTTTTCTTGCTCTTATTTTATTTCCTATCATTCTTCTGTCTCCTCGACTGGTCTTCCACCCTCTTCTGGGTTTGCTGCAGAGCCTGCAATATTAGCAGGGATGCGGATATCTTCTGTTCCATCTATGGGTGCGAACCCAAGACGCTCTCTAGCTTCTGCAGCTGTAATAATACCGCCGTTTACTAGTGAAGTATAATATGCTGAAGAATCCCGTAACTCGGGCTGCAAAGCAGGAATATCGGTAATGTCTTCTCTACACTCGAAACCAAAGTGTCGAGTCATTGCAAAATTAATTTTTCGGACTATAGGTAATATAGTCTCAAGATAGTAGAGACGTAGATTAGGACGAATATTAGCATTATTACCAGAATCCATTAAAATTGGAGGGATTCCTAATGCTTTTAAAATAATCTTCTCGTTTTCTTCTATCGCACTTTGAAAGTCTAACTCTTTAAAATTAACATTTGCTATTTTATCAATCTCTAAACCACCGTCTAGTATCAGAGGGCGTCTACCTCCAGTATCGGGGCGATAACGAGATTGCCAGGATACCATCATACGTTCTTTAATCTTTTCTGATAAAGTATTAGGTGATTTAAGTACTAAACCGGGTACAGCTCCATTCTTAAAGAAGTTATCTTGAAACTGTCTCATTGACGCCATAAGCTTCATGGTGCGGTGCGCCGGCTTTAAACGTGGAACTCCTCTATAAATAGAGTAGAAAGAGTTCTCTTTAATATGAATAATCTCGTCTACACTAAAGGTAGTATCGAGAAGGGTGTATTTTTCTACATAGGTCTTTTCATCTGCGTGTACCTTAACCTTAGCAGCAGGAAGATGATACATATGTACGCCATCAAAGTAGATAAAAATATTACCGTCTATTAGATAGTCTGTAACTAAATTTCTGCGAAAAGTATTGATATCCTGATAAGGGTTAGGTTCACGATTAAGTAAGGTTTCAACCTTTACTCTTTTAATGCCTGCAACAACTCCTTTGACAGAGCCTGGAGCAACAATAGTAGGAATCTCAGATACATCATCTACAATCATATTTACACCGCGGTTTACGACCTCTAACTCTTCGTAAGCGCGTTCGTAGCTGATAGTATGCTCTCTAGAAGATTCGATGGTCTTTGCATCGAGATACTGAGCAGGATTCAACTTCTCTTCGACAGGTGTTTTACTAAAAGGATTATACCAAGCCATGTTTTTCTCTTTGAATCTCAACCCAGCGCATCTGTTTTTTAGCTGTTCCTAGCGCAGGATCTTTTCCGTAAATTGAATGAAGTTTTAAGTGGTGAGTATGACACAAAGTAGACGTGTGTTCATATAGCTCAGCATGATGTTCTTCTATAAAGTCCTCCCGAAGTGCTTGTATATATTCAGGATTATGATTATTCTTTTTCATCCATTGATTCAACAATGGTGTAAGACTGTAAAAGTGGTGAAAGTCTAACTGCTCTGTTACACCGCAAATCTCACAAGAGGAACCCTTCGCATACTTAGACTTTGCCTTATCTCGTACATACTTTACAATATCACGTTTTAACTTAGGCATTTTCCTCTGGTTCCTTTATTTTTCATTTAAAGAATTATATCGACTTTAAGCTAACTTGTCAATAACTATTTTTGAGCAGGTATCGCTAGAAGGATACGTTTGCTGTTTGGAATGAATATAATGCGTAGCGTAAGGCATCAGCCATATGAGACGCCATATTATGCTTCGGTTTTTCCTTCATTAGATTAGGATTCGGATCCCATTGATAGGCATCAAGGCAGGCAAGGGACTCTTTACATTCTTGATCAACAAACAGGTTGTCGTTTTCAATAACTCCTGATACATATCCAATTCCGTCAAGCACAGACTTCTTCGCGTTGATGGTGGAAATATCGTAGTTTTGTGCGAAATCAAACCTTGTTTGCTGAGCAGCTGAATCAATATAAATATAATCAATATCCCAACGGTCAATAAGTTTCTGGATTTCGGCAGCGTGCTGTTCAGTAGTTCTTTCAGCATTAAGATATTCATCAACTAAGTAGTATTTTTCCGTATCCCAGTCATATGCAATTACACATAATGCTGTAGGATCTTTATAACCCACATCCAAACCCGCAAAGACGTCCATTCGAGAAGTATCAAACTGAGACAAGTCTTTTACTTGTGTCTCAAAATTAAACTTCCAAATCTGCCCTTCATAAGTATTAAAGTCAGCTTCGTACTCCTGCTTAAACTCTGCTTCTGACATAGACTTTCTTGCTTCATCAATGTCTGATTGAGACATACGAGGGTTATCTTTATAAGTTGCTCTGATACTGCACCATTCAGGAAAGTCATCAGAGAACCCCCTATAGAAAAACTCTGAAAACCAGTTATTACGTCCACGAGGGGTAGAAATAAATATAGCTTTAGAGTTTTCTTTATCTAGAGTAGGTCGTAGAGCTACATTGAAAGCGTCTTTGCCGTCTGCAAGTGCTGCTTCATCAAAAATAATAAGATCGTAGGATCTACCTACACAGGAGTCTACTTGATTAACGGAACCCATTCTCACTGCAGAACCATTAGAAATTTCAATAACTTTATCTTTTGCATTATCTTTAGTAACTTCTAAGTCAAAATGCTTGATTAGGTTTCTCTGTAGATCAAAAGAAATCTGAGACAAGGAGTAGTTAGGAGACATGATTAAGATATTAGACCCAGGAACTAAAGAAACTAGCTGGCCTATAATATTGGCAATATATGTCTTGCCCTGCCGCCGAGATACAGCGGCAGAAACAAAACGATATTTAGGGTTGTTAATCGCGTTGATAATTGCTATCTGCGAAGGCAACGGTGTGATGTTCAGTAGATCCAAATAAGGATCTACTGGGAGTTTTAGAAACCTTGACTCAGATCTTAATTCAACTATTTCGTCAGAGACAATATCTCTCCGACTTATTTCAACTGCCATTCTACAACCTTTCTAGTAATATATCGAAATTTACAATAACTTTAGAGTTAGCCGTAGAGGTAATTGCTCTAAAATCAATATCTGTTTTTGGAGATAACTTAATGGGGACAGCAAACGTATTTGATGATGTACTCTGGAAAACGTCCATTTGTGAGCTCAACAAAAAAGAACCCCCAAACTTTTTAATATATAAATCTATTTGCGCATCATCGTTTTTACCTGATCCTGCAGTATACATAACTAAGTATCCTACTTTGTTTGCTGGTACTGTGTAAAAAGCCTGTAAAGTCTGATTATCTCCTACGCCAATGTAAGATACTACATCTCCATCGGTAGCTCCAATTTTTGCACTAATATTACCTGCATTTGCACCGTCTTGATAAATCATTCTATCCATACGGATAAAAAGACCTGAGGTCACAACGTCATCAGTTCCAGTTAGAGTAATTGTCTCTACTAAAGGCAGAAAGTTTGCGTCTAGACCTTCTATTCTTAATTCACCGGTGTCAGACGCATGACTGGACGAGCAATGAAGAACAGCTGCTGAGGTAAGAGAAGACCACGGATATAAACCGCCATGCTTCCAAATAGTCTCTTTCGTGCTAGCATTTAGTGCGGGGTTCTGTCCAAACTTATGTAGGGATTCGTACCCTTCAAATTTTTTACGTGCTACTAATAAACCTGTTTCTGAAATCATTTTATTTTTTTCCGAATGCTTCCTTTCCATAAAAAGCTGCTACTATAGCTGCCACGGATACGAAGTATGTGGGTGCCATATCACCCAGTGTTTTAGATGCATTACTCAACCCTGACATCTCCGCTAGTACTACGGCGAATGGGTATAGTAACATTCCTCCAAGAGCAAACCAGGCCATGTTACGTTGAGCGTCTCTCATAGCATCTTGGTCTTCCAACTCTTTTCTTTTTGCGTCTAGATGGAGAGCCAACTCTTCCGTCGAGATGTGTCCGTCCCCATTTAGATCTGCTTTTTCTAGCCCTTCAACAGTATTTACCATTTTACTTTATTCGCCCAGTATGCTGCTGACATTTTGCCTTTGGCAATGTTCTTAGCGTGTCTTGCTTTAAACGACGCACGTTTCTTTTTCATTCTATCAGACTCTCCAGCCTTCGGCTTCCCTGCCGTTTTAGCTCCCTGCTGGCCGAAGCGAATAGTCTTAATCTTATTACCTACTTTTGCCACAACAATATGTGACTTTTTAGCATGGCCTGGTGTACGTTTAGGTTTATTAAAACCAGATACTCCTGCTCTTTTTATACGGGAGTCTTTCTTTTTACCTTTTCTTTTTCTTGCGGCCACTGCTTTTTCTCCGTTTCACGAATGTACTTACATTACGTGGCTTGCCTCCAGGGTTGCCTGCTTTTCGTTTTCTACGAATTGCTGACTTTCTCTGGGCTGGCGTCATACGAGCTGCTTTTGCTGCTGGCACGCATTTAGGGTATCCTTTACCTTTTGCTTTCTTTCTGCCACACTTCTTGTAGCCTCCGCCTTTCTTTGGACGGGAAATATCTACCCACTTTTGTTTAAACCACTTCTTAAGTCCTGAGGTCTTTCTCATTTCTTAACTCCCATGCGGTACTTGCCCCCACGCCTTTTATATTCTTTAACCAGGAACGCATTTGCATAAGCTGAGGGATAGACTTTAAATTTTCTTTTTACCGAAGCTTTTACCGCTGAATACAGCTTTTTGTTTGTCGGTATTGGTTTCTTTCTTGCCGTCTTCCTCTTTGACTTTCTCTTCTTTGCCATTATCCAGTCCCTGTGCTAAGATATAGTCTAAAGCAGCTTGTTCAGTATTGAACTTATGTAGTTTTCCGGACTCGTCTCTATAACGCCATTTTCCGCGTATCTGCTCTACTTTATTCATTACTTACTCCTTTTCTTTGGCTTTTTCTTTTTTGGGCGACCAACTGTTGATCCGTAAGTTCCTTTACCTTTTGGCATAAATATCTCCTAATTTAACTGGGTTATCAATGTAATAATGACACCCGCCAGGAACATGATTACTGTTCCACCTATACTCATCATTCGTGTCTCTATACGATTAAGGGAGTCCTCTACATCTGTGAGACGAGAAAAACACGTTTTCCAACGCTCCTCGCACTGCACTTCATGAGCATATAGACCTTTTTCAAGATCATTGACTTTTTCACTCTGTTCCACTTAGTAGTTTCTCCATCAGCTTACCATAATTGCCTTGTCCAAAGGGAACAGCTTCATTAATCTGTACATTGGTTTGGTTTTTTATGTTGCTGCCTTCGGCTTTCTCGAGATCAGCCTGCGCCTTTATTTCATCCATTCGCATTTTATGCGCCATTTGTAATAGGTCAGCCAAGTCTTTACTAGAGTATACACCAGATTCTTCTGCTTCTTCTAATTTAGCAGCTATCATATTGTCTAACAGGGATCCGATATTGTTTTTATTACGGTAGCCCATATCTAAGTAAACAGTGTCTATATACTTTTTCACTTCGCGTTTATTTAATACTTCAACTACTGCTGTTTCAGGTACTTGAAGGTATTCGCACACCCCTTTTATATTGCCAAACTGTAGATAACTGTTTGCTATCTCCAGTCCTTCGGGGGAAATTGTAGTAAGTTCTTTTGCCATGTCTCGTATTATACTAAGTTAGGGGTAAATTGTCAAGAAATTTTTTTCTTAGGTTAGTCTGCAAGTGGGTTATCAAGTGCTTTTTGCAATTTATCTGTAAGTCGTCTTTCCAGATCCTTTAGTTCTCTATTGTGGTCAGAGATTAAAGAATCTCGTCTAGTTTCAAATCGTTCACTTGCCTTGTCTATCATATCTCGTACTTTTTCTTCAGAGGTACGAACTTTATCTTCTGCTCTATCCGCTTGTTTTTCAATACGCAAAATATCATCCCGTAACCCAGATTTGATGTCTCGTGTATATTCAATCGCATCATCTAATTTTTGAACTATCTGAACATTCTTGGCGTCTATAGCGTCTACATCTATATTCTGTACAATTTCTTTCATGTCCATATAATCTTTGTAAAATTCAAAACCTGCCCAGGAAGCTCCTCCAAGAGTTGAAAGGGCGGTTAATACTACAGCCATTTTTCCTCCTTTAAAGGTCATTCCTGCAATTTCAAATTCTGCCATTTTTATTTCTCCTCATCATCTACAAACTGTAGCTCTCGTAGTTTTGCAACTTCAGCCTGTAGCTTCTGTACTTCTAAACGTTTTTTTGTTAGCTCCAACTGATACAGAGTGTTACAGTTGATGCGTTCTTTCGGCCCTCCGATTGGAATGTTTATACGGGCGTATACTCCTACGTCTCGCATTTCAGTTTGACTAAAAGTATTAACTTGCGTACTATAAGGGTCGTCTCCTTGTTCAATAATGCCTACTACACCAAATTCTAGATTTGTTGAAGAGCCTATTGCATTTTGACAATCGAGACTACCTGCTCTAATTTTATCGGTAGCATGAGACTGGGATGATTGAGGTATGTTAAGGTTTAGTGAACCTTGTGCCCAACTCCAGCTACTTAATAGTAGTCCTAATATTATTAGTTTTCTCAATCTTACCTCTTATTTAATTTTTGAGCAAATCCTTGATGCTAGCATTGTAGGTACTTCTGTACCTTTTACAATCTTTGATTTAGTACAAATATATAGAGCTTTTTGTTTATCTTTGTCTCTAACATAGATACTATCTCTTTATGATCTAAATAATCTAGTTGTATAATTCGGCTCTCTGTAGCAAACTTTACAGTATTCCAGTCTTTATCGTAAACTTGAACTGAATAATAGTTGACATCCTTTCTATTATTAAACATTTTCATATCAGCCTTTAATACTCCTGATATATAGGAAGGTTCCAACATAGGATAAGTAGGGGTTAATTGGTGGCCCCATGCAGAGCCACCAATTACCACAAGACTTAATACAGTCCAGAGTCGCATTATAGAGCAATACACTCAGCAGTTACAGTGGCAGAGTACTCGCCCGAAGGGAAAGACTTACCATAACCATAGTCTGCTTGAGAAGTAATGTCGAACCACACGCTACCTGCTACAGTAAGTTCATACTCAGTAGTATTGTTGTACTGTACTTTATTGGTCTCGAAGGCAGCCATTTGCTCATCAGAAGTCTGACTTACAGCTACTTGACCTTCCCAGTTTACAACGTCTCCGAGAGAGGGGCCGCTTGTAAAGTTATCAGGATAAGTTAGTACTGCTTTATATTGGTCTGCACTAATAATGTCGTAACGAACTACCGGTACCACACCACCATCTGCAGGGTCAGTACTTAGTACGCTTGGTGAGGGGTTACCGTATACGCCTGGAGTATCCACATTAATAACACACTTTGATGCTACAGAACCAGTAATAGGTACGTTTGCAAAAGCTGCACTAGAAAGTAGAAGTCCTGCTGCTAACATAGATTTCTTCATAGTATAATCTCATAAGTGCCGAAGCACCCTTTGATAATTAATTATCATATTGTGATTGTATCATTTCATTGTGCAGTTTTTGCTGAGTATAGTTAACTCGTCTTCCTTCTTTATTGTCTGGCAACTCTGCATCAATCAGCTGCAAAACGTCTTCATACTCATTACCTTCTAAAGGGTTATAGTATGAAGCAGGGAATAAGTTTATTGCAAAATACGCTGATTCCTGCATAAAAGCATGGTCAGACATAGCCTGCATATTGATACCACCGAGGAGTTTTTCTATATTAACTTTATTATTTTTTATTCTTTGTTTTCTTTCGTATTCTTCCTCTTCCTTTAACGCAATCTGTCTCTCTAGTTCTTCCTGTATATACTGAGCCTGTAAAGGATCTTCGACAGTTGGTAAAATATCATCTAAATTGTACTCTGGCATATAGTCAGGGCACGAAGGATCTGTCTGAGCGTCGAAACAAGGATCATACTTATAAGTATAAACCAGGGAAGGGTCAGTAACTGTTCCTTCACCTTCAACGACTATCGAGCCAGGTCCCCAATATTCGATAGGCAGGGGAGACGCGGGTACTATTTTTTTAATAGTATTGGAAGGTAAGCCTGTCCAATCGTCTGTATGCCTAAAAATATATCCTCCATTGATTGCATCTTCATTCTGAACATGAACCAACATAGTATCTTCTGTATTCTTTTCTGTACTATACTTATAAATTACGTTTTGTATAGTAAGTCCTGCTTGTTGAGGCAGAACGTTTTGCATCGCCCAATTATAGGCAGATACTCTGGACTGCCCGTAAATTGTTTCAGAGTAAGAGGAAGAACAAAGCAGCGATGCTGCCAACACCCATAAGGGTCTGTTTTGTTTTCTCATCCATCTGCTCCTCTGATTCTATTTCCGCAGGCGTATCTTCTGTGTGTACCGCCCAGGCAGCTTTTGCGTCTTCTCCAATTAAACCTTGGTAAGGGCATGGAGTACCTGCATTCATCATTGCATCAAAAATGCGTTCATCTTGACACATAATAGATACTGCGGCAACTTTCATACCCATATCATAAAGAGTCTTTGCGTTCTTTAATTTTTCGCAATTCATGTCTCTTATGGTAGTACCCATAGATATACCTAAGATCTGAGTTTGCACCGCACCCGCAACTCCTACCGTACAAAGATCGGAGTTAGATATATTCATTGTCGGCGTTATAGCGGACGGGGGTGGAGACTTCAGCGTAGTGGTGCTATTAACATCACTAGTAGAAGTCGATTCCGTAATAATTGTATCTTCTGCTGCCAGAACTGACAATGGGAGGCAGAGAAGTAGTAAATAGCGTAATTTCATTAGTAACCTATAAGTTTTTTATTTAAAAATTTAATACGTCCACTATACCACTTTTAGCAATACTTGTCAAGATATATTTTCGACTAGTAGCGCCAGATTTTTCTTGCAATGTCTTGGGCAAGTTCAGGTAAATCGCTAATATCCGTGCGTCCATGCTCTTCGAGCATACGACCTCTACGGATTCTACGAGTCTTGACAATGGGGAGATCGTCATCTTCAGTGTCATCCCACATATCTTCTAAGTGTACGGACAGAAAAGGCTCGAAAGCCTCTTGAGAATCGTCGCCAGGGAATACTTCTACTTTAAGTAGTCTAGTTGTTTTAGTTATTGCCATAATTATCTCCAGATAAAGTTTGCTACATCTTGTACAAAAAATGGATAGACTGTTACGTCTGCTCCTCGTTCTATGTTTACTCTTCTAGCTTTTTTAATTGGGAGTGATGGATCCTCTGGATCGTCCCAAGTATCTACAAGAGTGAGTGATAGTGCGCTAGTATTTGTGGGTTCTCTTACCACTATTGAAATATTAGACACTTCTGTTGTTTTAGTTATTGCCATTTTGAACCCCCTTATTAAGTTCTTATCTTTACATTACTGCCGTCTCTATATAGGCCGTGTTGAGGTACTCCACCGATCCCTGCAGCAGTGTCGTCGGAGTAAGAAGGACTTGCAGACAAGGCTTCCATAATTATACCAGAAAAACCAGAAGTTCGACGTGCTACTACTAAAGAATTAAAGTCGTTATTTAAGGTACCCGTACCTACAACGAAGTGGTGGTGTCCTATATTATTTCCCGCGTTAGTTACATAGCTTCTTGTTTCATCATTACGGCTACCTACTACGACACAGTCCTCGCTTAAAACATAAACTGAGTTAACTAGTTGTAAAGGAGTTTTTAAGTTTCTTCCTATTGCTGTATTCCCAGAACCAAAAACTGTGTTACCCTGACCAATTGCAAAGCTAGATTGTGCCCCTACCTCAACTACGTTGTTCCGCCCAAAAGCACCTGAATTAGTACAAGAGTTTTGCATCTCATGGGTTGTACCGATAAGTACGCCGTAACCACCTCCAGTGCCTATTGTATTTTTTAGACCTAAATTGACAGAATATGTTGAGGATGTACTATTCTGACTGCCTACAGTAATGGAACCGTCACTGCCATTTTGACCGTAACTGCATCCCCAGACGATAGAAGCCCTGCCGTGGTTTCTGGGTGTATGAAATACGTCGCTTTCAAATTCAACACTACCTCCGGTTAAACTCCAAGCGCCATCTTCACTTACTGAAGACTGTTCGCCAAACATAACTGCGCCTTCACCATTATTAAGGGCGCGGTAAATTCTATCGTTGGTGCCATCATAAACACCTCTAGCCCATGTAAAGGAAAAGTCTTTGCTAGCTCCTACGAAATTACCTCCTGCAAAGATATTCTTAGAAGCTGAACTTGAGCCTACGCTCAAGTCTTCTCCTAGTGCATACATACGTTTCCCTTGAAGAGTAATTGAGTTTCCCAGTGCTAACGAAAATTTCGAGCCAACGTAGGCTAAGTGCCCTGTACCTACCATTACATTAGTCTCTCCGAGATTAGTAATATTAGTACCTATACACATACCGTGTTTAAGGTCTTGGTTTACCATTAGATCACCGGCCGTGTAAGTGCCTGTTATATCGTCTCCAACATGTACACCTTCTGCGGTTGTGTGTAGGCGGAGTGTTTGATCTGTGTTCGCGGCTGTGGCATTACCATAATGAAGTCTAGTCTGTCCTGTAATGCCTGGGTGTACATCGATATCTCCAAGGTCGGAGCTTTTTTCTCCAAATATGATACCATTTCCGGACGATGTAATTATGTCTGCTTCGGAAGTACCTGTCTGCATACGTAAAGCGGTTAGTTTTGCTGAGGCTGTTCCTGCTGCCAAAACTGTTTGCACTTTAGTATCTGTGTAGAGCGCGTCTGTCAAACCTGTAACAGCTGATTGAGGTATTGCTATATCTACAGTACTAGTTGCAGTAATTTGTCCTTGCTGATTTATATTAAGAACAGGTACAGAGCTTGCAGCCCCAAGGGCGCTGACAGACTCAGTAAGTGTATTTGTTATATTAAAGTATACGGCAGGATCATTTTGTGCTTTGATCTCTGTGGTGATTCCAGTTCCACCCTGTAACTGGAAAGTTTCGCTATGTGGAATGAAAAAGTCAGAGTTTCCTTGATCAGCAGAAAAAGTAAGTACACTTGTTCCTATTTGATCAAAGCTGTTCTGAACAGTAGAACCTGTGAGCCAGGAGTCTGCAGCGTGAGGTGTACTCATAGCTGTTGCGCTTGAGGTTGCGAGAGAAATCCCACGAACCTCAACGGTCGTGACGACGGGCGAAACATCTACACTCGTAACTTGTTCAGTAATAAGTGTAGTGTCTTGCGTTGCGCCAATCTCAACGATTGTTACATTATCAACAACAGTTACTTCAGTTATATTTTCAGTAGCTGTTACAGTTGTAGTACTAACTGTAGGTGATACGCTAGTAACATTCTCAGAGATTGCAACCGTCACGCCTTCAGACATTAGCGTGTTACCTCTCTTCGGATACTAGCCGTACCTGAGATAATGCGTAGTACTTGTATGTCAGCGCCTCCTGGGGGGTCTGACGGTTCGTACAATTCGAGATCGTAATAGTAAGTACCTGCCGTCATAGCGGCGGACTGGGCATAACTAAGTGATAACTTCACCTTTCCACTAGTATCGTAAGGTGCGACGCGGCTGACACTAAAGGTCTCCGCAGCCGTAGTAGCTTCTTTGGTCGAGCGAAGCTGGGCACGGCCAAGCCAGTCTGTTAAATTCTTAGGGGTTCCGGCTTCTTTTACAGTAAGTTCAAGGGCAAAGTCGGAGCCCTGGTCAATGATTAAGTCGTAGCGTGCAGCTGTCATATGATTTCCTCCATTTGCAAATTATAGCGAAGTTGAGGTATCATGTCAAGGTTTATTTTTCCAACCTCTTTCCTCTCTTCTTGAGGTGCTCGCTAATACATGAGGATACAGCATTTGCAGGCATCTCAACGTACTTATTATTAGTTGCATATGTTACTAGGCCAGCTGTTGAGTAGTCATCTACAACATATGAATCTCCGTAGTGGATCTTTAACAAAGGCAAGTCTTTTGACCACAACTTTCCTGCAGACTTTAAGTCTTGAACAGCTTCATTAAACTTTCCCATCCACCCCCAGTCTGCATAGCCTTGAGTAGCCTGCCAAACTGTACCACCACCTTCTGTCTGGTTGTAGATATAAGTAGCTGGAGCTTCGTCATTACATACAAAGTTCAGCTTTCCGTTAAAGTGTGCATTCTTCAGCTCATAGTAGTGAAGTGTATCCTCTCCAACTAGAAATTTATTATTAAAGCGGTATGAAGCGGCAACCTTCGAAAAGAAAGTAACTCTACAATGTGCGTCGAGGTCTTCACAGTACAGTTCTTGTGTATCGTAGTACTCTTTATGGAAATCAACGAACTGAGTAGCCACATCGGGAGGTGTCTGGTTTTTTTCTAGATTAGTTTTGAGTTTTTCATAATCTATGCTTCCTGGCTCGATTGTGAAAAATTTTCGAGTTTCTTCAGAAACGGAATCAAACATTTTTCCAGTGAGGCATCGTGCGATTTGATTCTTTAAGCATATAGCGTCTGGTACAGTCTTAAGGGACGCAACGTGTTTATAAAACCAAACACCATGTGGCGTTAAGTAATCGTCTCCATCTATCTGTACGCAGTAGTCATTATCCGAATTTTCAAAAACTTCGAGAAGAGAGTTTTTACCCTGTGCCGGAGTACCATCAGATTTTGTGATATGATACTTAACTCCAAGAAGATCACAAGCCTGAGCTAAGTCACGTTCGTTCTCAGGTTTTAGGGTATTGATCACAACTTCCGCGTCACAGGGATCAAGATTTGAATAGTGTGGGGAAAAGTGTCGAAGAAGACCTCCAACATTTGAAGAGACAAGTATATAAAATTTTAACATGAAAAATGCTCGTGTTGGTAAAAAAGATATTATACCAAACACGAGCATTGTTGTCAAGAATTATTTTATAAGGATGTATCGTATTTCTACTTCAGCCCCGTTCTTGTCGAAATCATTGGTGCTTTCAATCTTGCCTTTGACTAGCAGATTGTTAAACTTTTTCTTGAATCCAGTTTCGGCACTGTCTTCTCCAAGTTCAAAATATAAATTATTTTTAAACTTGTGTCCAACTCGTACATAATCACTAGTCTTTGAAGAAGTGTCCAGAGATTGTTTATGTTTCCATTCAACGTAAGTGTCGGCGGATGCCGTTGTGGGCCACAAAATGATAGCAAGTACGAATGCTCCACAAATTGCCCAGGGATTGGTTAAAATTTCTTTCATTTTTTGTTTCTCCTTTTGCTTATCTGAATTATTTCAGATTGATGACAATTATATCACACTTTTATGACAGTTTTATGACAATTTTTTTATAGCACCCTTTGCATTTTCTGGATTTTCCCAAAGTTGTACGTGTGGGGGAGCCAGAGCGGGCGGCTTATAACCAAGTCGTCTAACCGCCCCCTTGCTTATGCTTTTTTGTTCTAAAAATAAATAAATAAAAATAAATAAATGCTTGACCGCTTGCCGGTTCCGTCATATAATATCACCTCATTAGACAGATAGAGAAGGGCTTCACATGAGAGACTTTATTGCAATCGCGTTCGGATTCGTCGCAATTTCTTTTGGAATTATTTTGCTCATAGGGCTTGCATTCTCTGCCATTTTAATGCTATAATTACTTTTCAATTAACCTTTTAGGATTTTATAATATGACTACTATTAACTACACGCCAGAAATGGTTGCTACACTCACCGCTAACGCGCCCCTCGATTACACTAAAGCCCAGGCTTTAGGCGCGGAAATGGGTCGCTCTGCTAAATCCATCATTGCTAAGGCAAAACGTGAGGGCATAGAATACATTTCAAAACCCGCACCTGCTCGCAAAAAATCGGCTCCGACTAAATCCGACATTGTAAGCGCAATTTGTTCGGGCTTAGATATTGACGATCTAGCAGGACTAGAAAAAGCTACAGGTTCGGCATTGTCTAAACTTCTAGGCGCGATAAAATAAACGCTTGCATTAATGGGAAAAGCCCTGTATAATCAGGGCTTAACCATTGGAGATATTGATATGAATAGATTTGATTTTTTAGGTTGGGTTGGCTCGGTTGTAATGGTCGCCTTTTCTTTTACTTTGGTTGTGCCGTTCGCCTTGCTTGGGTTGTCTCTTTTGACTGTTCAAGCGATAGCAAATAGAACCTACAACCTAATTGCCCTTAATGCTGTTAGCATTGTCGGCTTTACTTCAAACCTTTTAGGTGCTTAATTATGAATTATATTTTTGATTTGGATCATACTGTTATAGACTCAAGCCACCGCCAATTGACGCGCGCAGATGGTACAC
>Ga0206126_10001053_pt1 | contig 34664 bp, 8 predicted proteins | sample Helgoland_Spring_5_FD_148621 | JGI IMG/M metagenome (GOLD analysis project Ga0206126, IMG submission 148621) | Pelagic subsurface seawater microbial communities from Kabeltonne, Helgoland, North Sea - Helgoland_Spring_Bloom_20160412_1 | ecosystem: Environmental > Aquatic > Marine > Epipelagic ...
ACGGCACGACGGTATTGAGTGGTGCACCTACGCCCTCTACGGGTAGTGTTGGTAGCACGAATTATTATGTAGCCCAGCAGAACACGACGACGGGTTGTGAGGGCGCGAAGACGACGATTACGGTAACGGTGAATGCGTTGCCTGTTGCACCGACGGCGACTACGACGGTTGATTACTGTCAGGATGCTACTGCGACGGCGTTGACAGCGACGGCTTCATCGGGTCATACTTTGGTGTGGTACGGTACAGACGGTACGACGGTATTGAGTGGTGCACCTGTGCCACCGACTTCGACGGCAGGTAGCACGAATTATTATGTAGCCCAGGAGAATACGTTGACGGGCTGTGAGGGTCCGAAGACGACGATTACGGTAACGGTTAGCGGTACTCCGTCGGCCCCTACGGTGAGTGATGTCTCATACTGTAAGGACGATGTATCGACGGCGTTGACAGCGACGGCCTCTAGTGGAAACACGTTGGTGTGGTACGATGCGAATCAGTCGGAGTTGACCTCTGGCGCACCTACGCCATCTACGGCGAGTGTGGGAACGACGACGTATTATGTAGCGCAGCAGACGGCCTCGGGTTGTGAGGGATCGAAGTCTACGATTACGGTAACGGTGAATGCGTTGCCTGTTGCTCCGAGTTCGACGAGTTCGATTGAGTATTGTAAGGATGCTACTGCGACGGCGTTGACAGCGACGGCTTCAGGCGGTCACACGTTGGTGTGGTACGGCACGGACGGCACGACGGTATTGAGTGGTGCACCTACGCCCTCTACGGGTAGTGTTGGTAGCACGAATTATTATGTAGCCCAGCAGAACACGACGACGGGTTGTGAGGGCGCGAAGACGACGATTACGGTAACCACGCACCCAGAATTAATCATAACAGGTACAGCAACATCTACTGTTGGAAGTACAAGCTTAAGTGTATTAGGAGTTACAAAAGGCGGTATTAATCAATCACCAACTTTGGCGAGTTCTTGGTCTAGTGATAATAATAATGTTGCTATACCAGATCAATCTATAGCAGGTCAAATAAATCCTGTCTCGGCAGGCACAGCGACTATTAAGTATACTGATCCTGTAAGCAGTTGTACGGCGACTATATTATTTACAGTGTCATCCTCTCCAGTAATTACAGGACCTAACAATGAAACAACAAATGTCGATCTCTGTGTAGGTGAGACCGCGTTACTTTCAGCGACAGGTACACCAGCAAATACAAATCCGTGGCAAGTTAGCTCAGGCTCTAGCGTAATCAGCATAGATGGAAACACAGGTCAAATTATCGCCCAAAATGCTGGTACTGCAACAGTAAGTTTTTATGAAATCAATGGTGCAAGCGCCAGCATTACAATTACTACCTACGCAGTTCCGTTGACACCGTCCTTAGCTCATTCTGATGGTACAAATACACCTAGAACAATATGTGAAGGGTCTCAGGCTACAATAAACGTACAATCTCCTTCTTCTACACTGGTGTATCAGTGGGAGAAAAGTACAGACGCTACATTTAATAGTGCGGTTGCTCTATCCGGCGGAAATTCAAACGGTACTTATGTAGTCACTTCGGATGAGGCATATTATAGAGTTAGGGCTTACGACCCAGTGTCAGAATGTTACTCATCGTACTCGAATGTCATTGAGATTGATAAATATCAGTTGAATTCCGCACCGGCAATTTCTTTTGTAGGAATTACAGGCCAAAATACGGTTGTGTGTGATGGCTCAAGCGTTACTCTACAAGCGTCAAGTACAAGTGGTATATCCAATACACAATTTGTTTGGGAACGCTATAATGTCGCACAATCCTCTTGGGACACTATCACTCAAAGCACGAATACAGATTTAATAGTTACAGTGAGTGGTGAATATCGGGTTTCGGAAACAGTAGCAACTTGTTCTTCATCTTCTCCTTATTCTTCAAGTTTACAGGTGAATGTTGTCTCTCCCCCTTCATTAACCTTGTCATCACCAACGAACGGAGAGTTCTGTGATGGCCAGACGCTCATATTTAACAACGTAGGTACGGGTAGCTTCAATGCAAGTCCATTAGCTCCAGCTACAGGATTTAACAGAACTTGGTGGTATGTTCCAAGCGGAGCGACTTCAGCAATGAAAATAAACACAGCTACGGGTCTATTGTTGGACGCTTCAAAAGATGGGGCTAAGATTTACGTTAAGGATACTTACGGAACTTCAAGCTGTAGTTCAACATCTAGTTTAACTGCAAATTCAATTACTGTTAATCCAGTTCCTTCAGATCCGGTAATTGAGTTTACCGACGGCACTAATGGCACCAAAACTATATGTACTGGTTCTAGTTTAGTTCTGCAAACATCAAGCGCGACAACAACAACGGGTATGACCTTAAGCTGGGAATACTCGACTACGAATACATTTACTACTTTAAGTACACCAACTAATCTTGCCGCTAATCCTGTAACGGATGAAATTGAAATCAGTGCTGCTGGATTCTACAGGTTAAAATTGGCCAACTCAACTACTGGATGTGAGTCTGGTTATTCCAATACGCTTGAAATCTCAACATTTGATTTAGGAGGAGCGAATGCTCAAGCACCAACAATATCAATTAATGGTCAAACAGGATTGAGTTCTACGGTGTGTTCAGGCTCAAATGTCATTCTTGATGTAAGCGCTCAAAACGGCCTTCAAAACTCTTACTTTGTGTGGGAGAGAAGAGACGATGCCTCGAGCCCATGGGTAGCTTTGAGTGGTCAAAGTGGTTCTTCTTACACAACAAGTAATGCAGGCGAATACCGCGTATCTGAGGCCAATTCAAGTTGTTCGTCGACTTCTCCGGTATCATCTACCATAACAATTACGGTTATTACTCCACCGGTATTGTCAATCAGTTCTAATTCTGGTTCAAATACTTTCTGTGAAGGAGAAACACTGAACATATCTTCATCACCTTCGTATTCAGCCAATCAGGCTGTACAGACTGGTTTTACACGTAGTTGGTGGTACATTCCTAATGGATCTACGACACCAGTTCAAATACCATTAACGGGACTAACTCTGGATTATGCAGCACATGACGGTGCGAACCTTTACATACAAGACGATCACCAATCTGCGGGTTGTGTTTCTAACTCTAGTACAACAGCAATTACGCTTTCAATAAATCAACAACCAGCCACACCGGTTTTACAATATGACGACGGGACAAATGGAAATAAGTCTATCTGTTCTGGATCTCAAGCAACGATTGAGATTGTGGGAGGAGCATCATTATCAAATCAAACCTTTACATGGGAGTATGACACTGATCCAGCATGGACAAACCCTCAGGCAGTAACAAATCTTAGTACTTCTCCTGTAGCTTATTCAAAGGATGTTGATGGAGTAGGATATTATAGAGTGAAAACCACAGATGCCAATGGATGTGTGTCGAATGGTTACTCAAATGTGCTGTCACTAAGTACCTACGATTTACCTCAGCCAACCATCTCTTCTACAGATCCAAACAGTACTGTATGTGATGACGATGATATAGTATTGTCGGTAAGCTCGACTTATACAGGTACAGCAGCCCTCACTTATATATGGTATAAAGAAGTAAATGGAAGTAATGTTGAATTAGGTACTTCTACTGCATCAACATTTACATTGACTCCTTCAAATGTGAATTATGGTAGTGGTGCTTATTCGGTATTATCTGAGCTCGCTGGCTGTACTAGTTCGCCTCAATCTGCTGCCACAACAGTCAGCGTGATTACCCCAACACCACTGAGTATCTCGGCATCAGTATCTTCCGTATGTTCTGATTACAACTTAACATCTTCTGATTTAAACGCGGGTATTGCAGTGCCTACAGGATACTCGCGTACCTGGTATTATCAAGAACCTGGAATTTCAACTTGGACATCATTCACACCTGCCACGGGTATAACCTTAGTTAATTCAACCGCTAATAATGTTACCTATTCTATAAAGGCTGAGGACGAACATATTGTAGAAGGTTGTACCTCTGTATCACCATCGATAAGCATTGCAGTTTATCCGGTACCTGTAGCACCAACGATTTCCTTTGACAATACTTCGGCGTCTCAAGTCACCATATGTAGTACAAGTGCAGAAGCAGTAACAGCTACTTCAACAACGGTAGGCTCTCCTGTTTTCAAATGGTACTATAGTTCGGATAATTCGACCTACTTCTCTAATGTACCTCAAGTTGTAGGTCTTAACGCACAAACAAATACGGCGGCGGTGAATATTGGAAGCGGTACTAACGGCGAAGGCTATTATAAAGCATCGGTTGTTGATGGAAATGGATGTGAGTCTTTGTTATCTGCCCCGCTACAAATCATTCATGAGCCCTTGCCTAAACCTTTATTATCGGTAAACTCAAATAGTATCTGTGACGGTACGAGTATTGTATTAACGGCATCATCGTCCCATTCTCAAGCCGCTAATGTTACGTACAATTGGTTTAAAGGCAGTTCTACTACTCCATTTGCATCAACAACTTCGTCTACGTACACAATTTTAAGTACCAGTACAGATTATATTTCGGGTAATTTCTCTGTAACCACTTCTCTTTCTGGATGTACTACTTCGGAATACTCAGATGCTGAATCGGTAAGTATTATTACACCTGCCACATTAACTGTGGTGCCGGTCAATGGAACCGCAAGCTATTGTGAAGGGGAAGTTTTAAATTTCTCTGGATCAAGTTCTGATTTCACGATTTCTGAACTAAATGTGCCTTATTACAATACAACCCCTCCAACCCCTCCAACGCCAATTCAGCCAGTAAAACGCTGGTATTATTTACTTAATGGTTCTACGCAACCAGTTCAGATAGATCTTTCAACGGGATTAGTACTTAATTCTAACCATGATGGAGCAGTTATTTATGTTGAATATGAATACCCCGGTGCGTGTATTTCTAATTCACCAATTACTGGTACCCAAGCGGTCACTTTAAATGTCGATAATGCACCAAGCACGCCATCCATTTCTTTTGCTACAACAAGTTCTGCAACCCTTTCGACTTCATGCCCTTCAGAAGGAATTGAAATTGAAATTGGTACAACATTAGCCAATGAGACATATTTATTGTATCACCTACTGCCTTCACAGTATGCACAAGGAACACCGTCTTTAGTTCCTTCTCCGACATGGAATTCAAACAATACAGGGTTCATTGTATACGGCGAAGGCAAATATTTTGTTAAGGCGAAAAACACAAGCACTAACTGTGAATCTCAGCGCTCATCACCTGCAGAAGTTGTAGAAGTTGCTTTGCCAACTCCAACAATTTCACTTGCAGTTCCAAACTCAGGAGGAATACAATACGTATGTCCAAGTACGTGGGATCCTTTGAGAATTTCAGGCGCTGATACTTCAGGGCTTTATGATATCGTTTGGGAAGTACGGTCTATCAATTCTAGTAGCTGGACTCAGTTGACGGCTTCGGACGACAAAGGGCATCATCTGCCAACTGTTTCTGGATATTACAGGGCTACAATTTTTGACGGAACAAGCGGTACCTGTTATAAAAGAAGCTCTGAAGTAAGAGTTGAAACGGTCAATCTACCTGTTCCAGTTATCGCTATGCAGACTTACAGTGTTTGTGACGCCGCAGACATCACGTTATCAGTTTCAAATTTCGTTTCAGGAGCAACATACACATGGTCTAACGACGATGCTGATATTAATTCAGTTACTACAACTGACAATATATCATCGCCTAATTCCAAAACAATTAGCGGTGCAACCAGCACACATACTGTAGAGTTTGAGGTTAGCGTAACCTATAATGGCTGTACTGTACAATCAACAACTTCGCAGACAGTTACCATTAATGGTAAGCCTAACGCACCTGCAATAGCTGGAGAAAATGGCGTTAGCTCTGGACATGAAATTTGTGCAGGGAGTACAATAGAGTTATCGGTTAACAATCCTATAGTAGGGGTAACCTATAAATGGTATCGATTGAACAAGTCTGTATCTCAGACAAACATTACCTCAAATTCAGGTAACTATGTCGGAACAGGAGCTTCATATAATGCTGGGACACTAATTAACGGTGGCTACAACTACTATGTTGAAGCTATTTCTTCAGCTGGCTGTTCATCGAATCTATCTTCGGTATTCCAGGTTAATGACTTGTATTTGCCCAATGTTCAGTTGAATTGGGACAACATAACAGGTACTACCGCTTATATCTGTGGTGATCAAGGCAATACGTTTGATTTAGTAGTTTCTAATATTTCGGATTACTCCAATGGCACCTCTTTCGTATTATTTGACGATCAAGCGAATGCGATTGATACATTAACGCCAACGAACATCTCATCTGGTGCTGAATTTAATATTACTGCAGCTGGAGCATATAAGGTCAAAGCTTTGAAAAATAATTGTTTGTCGAACTCCTTCTCGACAACAATGACGGTAAGCACCATCCCTATGCCTAAGGCTGTCCTGTCAGCAGTAACATCTGTTGCGGGCATTCCTGGCTCTCCAGTTTGTGAAGGCTCGAATTACAATGTATATATTGATTTGACTAATCGAGCAAACTATGGTTTCAGTCCATATTCTTGGCAAAATACAGTTAATTTTTCTTGGCATGGAGAGTCTGAAACGGGATACCGATTAACCAAACAACAAGGATCTTTTGATGCTACTCAGATGAACTGGCAGCCAGGAGAGTCATACCGAGATATTGACTACATCATAGAAGTAACAAGTGTCTTCTCTTCAACTTGTAAAACAGGAGATACACTGGCTGTAAGAGTATTACGAGCACCGGACGCGCCTATTATTGAAAACGAGTTTAACACCCAAAGTGATGTAGAAATCTGTGGCGGTACAGAACACGATCTTTCTGTAGTAAGCCCTGTTACTAACACAAGTTACCAATGGTTCAAAAGCACGAGTCCAATAAGTAATCCTGCACAAATCTTTACAGTTACCTCAACAGGAGTATATTCTGTAAAAGCTACAGATGCACTTGGGTGTGTTTCACCAGCATCTAACGCTATAACGGTAGATTTAGCCAATTTAACGGCTCCTCAAATCTCAGTCAATTCAACGAGTTCTCCTTCTGGTGCCTGGTTATGCGATGGAGGAACTGTAACGATTAACGTAACACCTCCTCTTGGGTCTAATTCGAATACCTCGTTTGAATTGTGGAATCACAATGTGGGTCCTGATCCAGATTTCAATCCGGTCAATTACGATCCATCTTCAACGACTCCAATTCAATTTGTGGTTTCAGAATCCGGAAATTATACGGTTAAAACGGTTCAAGGGACTTGTAAATCAACATCAGAGAGTAATGTTATTGCAATCAATGATCTAACACCTCCAGATCTCACTATTACCGGAAGCAACCTAGTCTGTGAAGGTTCTACGATGTCCCTGCAAGTCCCGTATAGTTCTAATTGGAATTATGCTTGGGTAAGAACGGATAACGACAGTACTATTTCCGTCTCTAGATCTTTGAATAATTACATACCTATCAACGACGGTTTCTATAAAGTATACGCCTACACAAATCTTTTGGCCGGCTGTGAGTATGACAACACATCAGGTCTTGTTCAAATCCAGACATTACCAGCTAAACCTGTTTTAAATGACTACAGCGATACCATTTGTCAGGATTCACAAAGTATAAGTTTCCAGATCTCGAACTTCTCGAATTCGTATTTCAAGTGGTATAGAGAAGGTGTGCATATAAATGATGCAACCAATAATTACAGAACCATCAGTAACGGAGGTAATTGGACAGTTTCAGCGGTCAACACAGCTGGTTGTGAAGGACCACAATCAGATGTAATCGTTGTTTTCGAAGAGGTAGTACCTACACCGGTTGCTACTCCTCAATATGCACAATGGTCGGGACCAACAGATACGGTCTATAGTTGTGTTGGGAATGAAATCGATATAGCAATTACAGATACATCCTACGGAACGACCTACTCTGTTTACAGATGGAATCAGAACGGAGGGTCTAACGGCTACTTCAACAATGGCACGTATTACTACACCCAGACAAATCCAATTTCAGAATTTGTGGCTGGGGACAACATTAGCCCTGAAGTAGTAATTACTGGTGGTACAGGAATTTATAGAATTCGCGCTACTAAACCAGGATGTAGTGAGAAATGGTCAAATTGCATAATTGTAGAAGACAACATACAAGTGCCAACGCCGCTATTGACCGAGGATATGGCATATGCTGGTATTAATTCAATTTGTCAAGGGGACTCCGTTATTTATGTTACTGGAACAAGTCCTGCATACGGATACCCAAGTATGCCAACTGATGTTACTATTGAATGGTACAAAATAAGTGATCCTGAAAATGTATTAGGAACCGCGCAAACGTTTAAGGCCACAGATGCCGGCACATATAAAGTTAGGTTCTTAAAACAGGGGTGTAAAATTTCCTCACAGACCTCTAAGAGCCTGAATGTTAATCAGAAGCCTCAAAAACCTGCATTGAATTATCAGGGAGACAACGCTCTTTATGCAAACCAATTTGTAACGCTTACGGCAACGCCGGCATTAGCATCATATGACTATCAATGGTTTGTAAATAGTGTACCTGGTCAATGGACATCAAACAACTACGACACCACAATATCAACTGTAGGAGATTACGCGGTAATTATTAGAGATGCTTTAGGATGTATCAGCGACACTTCCTCCGCTGCAGAATTTACTTCAAGAAGCTTGCTTAATCCTCAAATGATTATTAGGCCAGTGGATACTATTTTGGCTGCTCAAAGTATACCAGTTTCCCAGAATAGCACTATTTCGATTTGTAATAACGGTTCTTTTGACTTAGAAATAGCAGGGCCAGAGTTTGGTAAGAGATACACCTTATGGGAGATCCCAACCGTGAATATGCCGTCACAAAAGGCATTAGACGATAATGGCGACGTTTACGAATTCGTATATGATGGCACAACAAATAAATTCATAGGCGTTCCGGCAGGTAAATATTATACTGAAGCTGATGACGCCAGCGTTTCGGGATCTGCAGTTCAGTCGGACACAATAGATATAATTGGGGTTAATATTTCTAAACCACAGATTTCGCCTACAGGGACAACATTGTGTGAGAATGATGAAAATGCAGTTACCCTAAATGTTACAGCCTCCTCATCAGACCCTGCGGGTGTTTCCTATACATGGTACTTTGGAGAATCAGGTACTTTAGCAGATTCTATTTTTGCGACTAATACCCTCAGCCAGACAAGTATTGGTGCCGGCATTTACCGAGTTACAAAGACTCTAGACGGTTGTACAAAATATAGCGAACCAATTACAGTTACTGCATATCCAAAACCTGAAACACCTCAAATTTCATTTGCAAACGATACAGTTTGTGAAGGTGCTATATGGCCAGTGTCTATTAGCAATGTTCAAGCTGATCGTGAGTACAGTTATATTATAAATGGTACCACAACAGGATGGACGTCTAACACTAATATCGATATTAATTCTGTAGGAAGCTGGCAAACAGCATCTGCACCAACCATGCTACCAACTAAACAACTACTTGTTGTTGCTAGAAATACTGCAACGGGCTGCGTTGGTGATACGATGGAAGTTCAGGTATTTACGCTGACTAGTTTAGTCGCACCATCTCTAGGAGTAGATAATGGAATAAGCGTAAACGAATCGGGCGTGGAAACTTATGAGGTTTGTATTGACGAGAGCTTCGCCTTGTACGTTCCTAATGCAATTGAAGGTCTTACGTATACGTTATTTAAAGATGTAAATCTTGCAGGATACGATACTGTCGATAATCCGTTATCTGGAGACCCTTACTCAATAGTCGCAGACGGTGTAAATGACGTGAAGTTCATTAACCTGATGGTGGACAACAATTCTACCACGTATGATGACTTTAAGGTTGAAGTTAGTGATCCGGATAATGGCTGTACTGTCAAATACAGTAATATTTTAAGAGTAAAAGAGAAGCAACTAATTGCCCCTGTTGCATCTATAGCGTCAGGTTTCACAAATACCATTTGTGCTGGTGATAGTACGCTATTAGAAATACCAAGTTTAGGAGTAGGGCAAACGGTAGAATGGTATTATGTGGTTAGTAACACTGAAACAGCTACTCTTGATGAGGACAATAATACCTCTCATTATGCTAAGCATGGTGGAAGGTATTATGCTAGAATTATCGAGGATGACTGTCAGGTATCGAGTAATGGAATAATCATTACAGAAACACAGCAACCGGCTGCACCAGTGATTAACAACTCAAGTATTGTGAGCCTCTGCTCAGGTGCGTCAATCACTTTAACAGATCAAAACAACACTATTGGTCAATACATATGGTATAGAGATGGTGCTGAAATCAACGGAGCTAGTTATACATCGAATTCAATTACAACAAATACCGCTGGGGTTTATCGCGCTAAGCGATTAGTAAATGGATGTTGGTCTGAATTATCCACTTCAGTCGAATTGAAATACCAACCTCTACTCACGCCAATCATTCGTCCTCTTGAGGCGCAATTTGGCTGGACTGGGTATGCACCAAACAGTGAATGGATAGGTAAGCGTTGGACAGAACTTTGTCCAGGCGATGAAGCAACGATTATCCTAACTAATGAATTTGAAACCGATGTAGTATACACACTTCAAGAGGAAGCAGTTCCAGGTACTTGGCAGGATTTGCCTGGTAAGTCATTTACGTATACCCCGACATTGTTGGAGTCGGAAACAAGATTCTCGAACATGGGACCTGGTCGATACAGGGTGAAGTCGAGCAAGCCTTCACAAGGCTGTGATCCGGCATATTCTGACGAATTAGAGATCATTAGAAATACTATAATAGAGCCTATCGTCACTCCATCTCCAACAGCAGAACTTTGTGATGGAGATAGAATAACACTATCTGTTTCAAACTGGACGAATGTTGCTGGTTCTTTACAATCGGGTACGGTGAATTACCAATGGTGGAAGACGGGGCAAATTGATCCAGTTAATGCAACTCAAACAGGCGGTAACGGATCAATACAAGTAGACGTTGCTGGACAGTATTACGTTGTGGCTAATTACCTTGAAGGCTGTAGAGACACAAGTTCAAATAAAGTAACGGTAACGGTGGCGCCGCTTCCTAGTGAACCACTTTTAGCAGATCAGTCACCGTACAAGAAATGTGAGGATGCTACTATAGATGTAGATATTTCACCAATCGAGCCTGGAGTAGATTACTATTGGTACGATATGAATAACGGATCGTTATTGTATCAAACGGGACCTAATAATTCGTCGACTGTTCCATTCCAAAACGCCGGGGAATATGGGATAGTGGCTAAGAATATTGGCGGTTGTACTAGTGATACGGCTAAATTCACGATTCAAGATATTTTAGTTCAAGAGCCAAGTATTTTGCCTGCTGCATTGGATTTATGTCCAGGCGAGAGTGATACGCTGAGAATAGCCTTTCCTATTGAAGGATATAACTACGTATGGTACAGTGTCGGTCAAGGTATTCTAGACACTACAAGATCATTAGCAGTAAGCACGCCAGGTACCTACTACGCGAAAGCCTATTACTCTGAACTAAACGGTGACGATGAGGAAGTCATTTGTTTATCTGATGCTTCGCCATCCGTTATTGTTGTTCCATTGAATGCACCCAATACACCTGTGGTTACAAACCCATTCATTTGTGAAGACGATTGGGACCACGATTTGGCTGATTATATTGATAATAATGCGGGCGTTAAGGTGCATTGGTATACCGCCCCATCTAGATATCCTGATGAGAGCTTCTTAGATGCCACCTCCACGGTCTTATTCCCGATTACAGGTGATAAAGATTCTTTATGGGTAGCATATGAAAACTTGACCACAGGATGTTACTCTCCGTATGCAAAAATGGTAGTTAATGAAGTTGAATTACCACCGATGCCAGTAGTTGATTCAGCAATCATATGTAACGGTGCGGGACCATTCAACATCAATGACATTGCAACGTACGATGATCAAAATTATACGATGATCAAATACGGAATGGACAGCTTGGCTCTGCCTGCAAATTATTTCGTCAATTTCACGACTGTTACGACGACTAAAACTGATTCATTCTACTACGCACTTAGAAACAAGGTTCCGGTGGGCGGCGCAACTTGTGAAAGTCAGTGGGCGCTTGGATGGATCGAGACATTACCTGAGCCTGCCGCACCAATAGGAGGTACTCTAGAGTATTGTGAAGGCGATGCAACTAATGACTTTGATGCTCGTGTATTAGGTCTTAATCCAGGTACAACGTTGAGGTGGTATGATCTTAATTCGAACCTTTGGAATGGAACAGGAGAATTACCGGTTATTTCATCCGATAAAGACACGAATTATTACTTCTTTATAACCAATACGAATGGTTATTGTGAGAGTACAGCGAAATTAATCCACGTTAAAATTAATCCTAGACCAGCGAGAAACATTTTCACGGTGGATACGATCTATGCTTGTCGTCAAGATTCTATTGAGCTTGCTCCATATGTTAATAGCACCTATTCACCGTTAAAATTGAAATGGTGGGATTCCCCTACATCTACAGATTACGCTTGGAATCCTAATAAGAAAGTTTATGGCAGCATTACTGGGGCTCGACTTTTCACGGTTTCCAAAGTAAATACAAATACCGGGTGTGAATCGACAAGAGATTCTATCTGGGTAGTTATTAATTCTAATGAGACCGCCCCAGTTGTTGCAGTACCAGATTTAACGCGTATTTGTGCGAATACCTTTGCAGGAACTCTAGATACATTTATTACTTATGATGACAGTCAGTTCACATTGTATTGGTATAACTCGTTCAACTCAACGTCGGCCACAACAGTCAAACCATTCTACGATTCATACAGCACCCTTACTCCGGATTCAATTTTTTATTGGGTATCATTAATCGATCAGAATGGATGTGAGAGTCCAAGAAGAGAATTGATTGTAACCCAACCGCCAACTCCAGCTGCCCCAATAGTAAGAGATACCGCATATTGTCTTGGTGCAGAAATAGTCTCATTAACTCAGATGGTTAATCCAGGTCAATATGCAAGTTTGAATTGGTATGATGACCCTTTAAGTGAGCCTCAAGCATATATTGACATCAGTAATTTACAGAGTGATACATACTTCTGGGTGAGCGCCACGAGTATTGACGGTTGTGAAGGACCTCTATCGAAAATAACAATACAGGTCACTCCGCTAAGTACGGTGAATATAACGGCCTCTAATACAGTAATACCAGCAGCAAGTGTTAATGGCGCTGGAGGTATGGTTTCAATTTCCGCTGTGGGGGCTGATATATACGAATTCTTTGATCCAGATGGTTACGATCCTGATAATCCAACCCTTGGAATTCTTGGAAGTACAAACCCAATTACAGTAACTCCGTCCGTATCAGGATACTATACCGTTAAGGGGACAGATACCGCGACTGGGTGTGTTGGAATTGATAGTATCTACATACATATTAATCCATTCGATCCTGGCGCAATAGGATTTAATTATACGGCAACAGGAGCCCCCGTCACAGGAGGTACGGCTGCGTCAACTACGTCATTGCTGCAGGAAATATGTTACGGTCAGCATCCGACGGATATTAATAACCTTGGCTATCCTTCAGGGGGTTCAGGTAATTATATTTTCAAGTGGAAGATTTTATCTCCTGCAATAATTGACCCTGCAACGCAAAGGTTTATTAATGGAGACACCATTCTTAACATAGATGATAGTGTATTAGTGTTCTCGGATACTTTACTACCAAATTCGTATTACGAAAGTGATTTCCAGATTCTTCGTTATGTTTACGATCAAGGCGGTTTTGCGATATCAGACACAGTAAAAATTCAGGTTTTAGATGTTCCTGAAATTGCTGTTTCGGAGATCAATAATTCCTTTAAAATCCCAACAGGACATCCATTAACATTTACAATACAGTCCGGTGTTGTATCCGGTTATTCTTTAGATTATAAATGGAGAATTAACAGCCAGCAACAGGGTATAACGAGCGATACCATTAAAAACATTTTCCTTTCCTCGGGAACCAATTGGATTGAGGGAAGAGCCTATAGATCGGATCAATTTGGGAATCTGAAGTGTTACAGCAATGATAGTTTGTTGGTTAAGGTCTATGATCTCGTTCCAGGCGTTATAAGTAGCTCACAGATGATTTGCTACGGAGGTAAGGCGCAAGATCTTACCGGCACTCAGCCGGAAGGCGGGGATAGTTTATATCGCTATGTTTGGGAATACCTCAATCTAGATGTGTCACCACCACAATGGGATACCTTGAAAGACCTTAGTGGTAATGCCTGCATGCAGCCAGTTTTACCGTTTGATCCAAATGAGCCATTTATAGAGTCGATTAGCTTACGAAGAATGGTCTATTCGCTAACAGTTGGGGTATCTTCAAACTCTGTAGATATCACAGTATTAGCTCCAGCACCTCCTCCTATTGTTAACTTACCGCAGGTGTGTTTTGGTAATTATGTTGGACCGCTGAGCGCTACGCCAATAAATGGCTATGCCATAGAATGGTACGATCAAAATAATTTGACTTCGCTTCGTTTGACGCCGCCAATACCAGATTCTTCCGCAGGCCCTTGGTATGTCAGTCAGGTGGACACCATAACAGGTTGTCGTAGTCCGTTATCAAAAGTTGAATTTGAATGGGTTGCAGAACCAAATCCACCTTTGACAAAACCTGCCTTTGTGTGTAAAACGGATCCTAGCGGTTTCGATCTTTTAGCAAATGTTGATACAAACACTTTATTCAGAGTTAATTGGTATGATACTGATACGTTAACACCATTGGCGTTATCGCCCAAAGTTGCGTGGAACGGACTCAATGACACTGTATACTTCTTTGTAAGCTATACTGATACGAGCACGGGGTGTACAGGGTCGAAATCAGTTATTCCGGTCTATTACTTAGATGGTCCACAATACGATATAGTTTCGAGTGATGCAGATGGAATCCTTTGTTACGGGCAAGACATCAGTGTAAGCCTTCAGTTTACATCGTCTACGGGCGTAATTGATAGTTTAACGTGGTTTACTGACATACCAGGTTATCCATCACTTACGGGAATGAGTAATTTGATTAGTCCGGACTCTACGATTAAATACAATATTTTCGTCGAGGACACCAATGGTTGTGCAAACCTTGATTTCTTATGGTTGACCGTAATCGAACCACTTGATACCCCGGCCTCTTTAATTATTGATTACTGTCAATTTGAAACCTCATATCCTGTATCAAGCGGATTAGCTACAGGAACCTCTGCTTTAGGTGAGGTTACTTGGTATACGGGACAAGCCAGAACAGCAGCCTTGCCTACTGCCCCAACACCAAACACTAACGAGGTAGATACGCTAGTTTACTACTACACTGAAACAGACACGGTAACCGGTTGTACAACAGTCTACGGGGATGTAGAAACAAGAATATTCCCATTACCCATGTCGCCAATAACTGCGCCAGTTGAGGTTTGCGCGAATGATACCACTCCTGCAGCACCTTATGCACAGACTACGATAACTGATGGTATTTTAAATTGGTATCAAGCCGATAGCTTAACCTCAATTGTAGGAACACCGTTGACTTCGGGATCGACTCTTTCGCAGTCCACCTACTACACGGTAAGGCAAAAAGATACTGTAACTGGATGTTTCTCTGAAATATCTCAAGCACTAGTGGAGTGGCACGCCATCCCTGATGCAACTATAATTAGCACTGACAGCTTGTATAAGATTTGTCGTGGTGATCAGGTTAGTTTGGCCTTAACCTCACCTCAGTCATTCCTTTCAGCAACGTGGAATATTGAATATACCAAGCCCGATGGGACTAAAGAATACGTTCCTAATTTATGGTCGGGCGTAACCTTCACCCACAGCCCCGATACAACAACATTATACATTGTTGAGGCAATGACAATAGATTCTTGTTTGGTGAAGTACACGCAACTAGTAACAGTTCAGCCATTGCCTAAAAAACCTGCTATTAGAGATTATGTCTACTGTCAATTTGAAGGTGCTTATCCAATTGTGGCAGATAGCCTTAGTTCAACAAATAAATTATTGTGGCACCAAGCAAATGGCCAAATAGATACTGTGTCAATTCTTCCGGCACCAAGCACTCAATCTGCTGGAATACTTTATAGATATGTCCAACAGTACGATCCTGTAACCGAGTGTGTTAGTGAGATGGATACCGCTGTAATTACGATTAATGCCCTGCCAACAAAGCCAACAACACAGGAACGTGAATTATGTGAAGATTGGGGAGGAATTTCTTGGCCTATTGCAGACACGACATTGGGGATCTATGGATCTTTAAGCTGGTATGAGCTGGATAGCGTCACGGCAATAGACAGCTTGCCACTTATTAACGGGCAGTCTTTGGCTCAATCAACAGGTTATTTAGTCAAGCAGCAGGATTTAAGAACCGGTTGCTTCAGTGAATTCGCGTTAGCTCCAGTTACCCTTTTATTAAAACCGGACGCCAAGATTATTTCAACAGACACGCTGTTTAAGACTTGTTCTGGAGAATCTATTACACTTGGACTGAGCCAATCTCAAGAATTTTCTACCATAAGATGGAGAGTCGATAGAATAGGATCTCCGATAGTTTATAATCAGGCAACCGGTGCAACATTTACGCATACCCCGTTATCATCAACTATTTATACAGCTTATGTAGTGACTTATAAAGGGTGTGATTATGAATACCAGCAGCTAGTCACGGTTCAACCCCTTCCTTCGAGACCCGCGATTTTAGACTATGAATATTGTCAATTTGAAGATGCATACCCGATAACTGCCGACAGCCTTTCAAGCGGTAATAAGTTATTGTGGCATAAAGCTAATGGCGTTATCGATACGCTAACCTCTTTACCAGCGCCATCTACACAGACAGCAGGTATATCCTTCAGATACGTTCAACAGTATGATCCAATCACTGGATGCTCGAGCCCGATGGATACCGCTCGAATAACAGTAAACGGATTGCCTTCATCACCGACAACTCAAGCTATAGAAGTTTGTGAAGAAAACACAGGTCAAGTTTCACCTGTAGCTTCACACACGCTAGGATTTGACGCGTTAAGCCAGCCGTTTGGAACATTACATTGGTTCTTGTCAGACAGCGCTACGGCCTTAAATAACATTCCAGTAGTAAGTGGTGCAACCATAACAGATACCATCACATACTTAGTTAAACAAGAAGATACTCGAAACGGCTGTTTTAGTGATTACTCTGTTGCGCAAGTATATTTCTTGCCTAAGCCTGCAGCTGAGATATCTACGTTGAATAACCAATTCAATATCTGTGCGGGTGAGCAAATCAGTCTTGTATTGTCTAACACACAGAAATTTAGCTCAATTGTTTGGGATATCAGGTCAACGGCACCTTCCGGGCTACCTTTCTTGATTCAAACACAAGGTACGGGAGCTTCTTTCGTTCACCGACCAGACACAACGTCATTATACATTGCGCGTGCAACTACAATAGATGGATGTGAATACAGTTACGAGCAGATGGTGAGCGTACAATCCTTGCCTGAAAAACCAATGATTCGTGACTACGAATATTGTCAATATGAAGACCCTACAGTTATTACAGCAAGCGCCTTAGAAAACAATAATGTCTTACTATGGCATAGAGATAACGGTTCAACTGATACTTTGACGGTATTACCGGCTCCATCAACAGATAGTGTTGGAACGTTCTACAGATATGTCCAGCAATATGATTTAGTTACAGGCTGTGCAAGTGAGTTTGACACTGCGGTTATTGTAATACGTTCGTTACCATTAGCGCCTGTTGCGAAAACCTACTTCATATGTAAGTCTTCTCCGGAGGATACGCTGAGCGTAAACAGAGGACCCTATAGTGCTTCCTACTTAAGTAATTTGAATGTTGAGTGGTTTGATGCGAATGACAATTCATTAGATACGATACCTGCGATATCAACAAGTGACACAGGAACGAGTGTTTATTACGTACGTCACGTTAATAAGTTTACGGGTTGTACAAGCCCAAAAATCCAGTTGTCAGCTGAGGTTTATCAAGTTCAAGTGGATACTATCATTACTAGTGACGCAACATGTTACGATTATTCTGATGGGATTTTAAGTGTTCTAGCAACAGGGCCGTACCCAGTAACATGGAATTATATTCTTGGTGATTCAGTAACTAGCCCAAGCTATCAATCTGGCTCCTCGTTGGGTGTTGGAGCGGGTTCTTATGAGATAGTTGCTCAGGATTCAGCATCGTGTTCTTCGGTAAGATATAATCAGAACAGATTCTTCTCAATAAACCAACTTGATCCAATACGTATTACTCAGATATTGGCATCTCGTCCATCTTGTCATGACACGAATGACGCGAGCATAGAAATTATGGCTACGGGAAGAGATGAGCTTTTGTATTCTATAGATAATGGAGGAAATTTACAAACATCGAACCTATTTGAGGGGCTTAGTCCGTATACACAATCTTCAACCAGCTCGAATCAAGTGCGGAGAATATATGACATTCAAGTCACGGATTCTATAGGCTGTCCCGTATACCAAAGAACTTCTCAACCTGACAGCAGTGCCTCGAAATCAGTAGTTGTCGGAATAACAACCAATAACGGATCGCAGTCTGTGGGCGGCTATGACCCATTACTGGGAGAAGGTGTGGCAATATCCACGAATTACTCGGGGTCTAACTCACTTTTCTGGTCGCCTAATGGAAACCTTAAAATAACTGAAAACGCCTCTTGGTTAACCTTAACGGTGCCTTATAATTCAATCCAGAATACAGAAGTTTCGTATTCTAAGAAGTTGACAGGATCTTCAGAAATGGTTTTAACAAGATATATCGCGATACAGTTAAGCGAGTTAAACGGATCAGATACAATAGTAAAAGTAATTGCCACAGAAGATGTTCTTAATGTGAACGGAACTTCAGCAACATCAAGCTCACTTCCAACAGGTATTAATGGTGGGCAGGCAGTTATAAACTATAACATATCAGATGAAGGCATTGATCCTGGTCTTTATAAAATTGATATTGCCTCATACCATCGTGCGAAATTAACAACGACTACGATTAATGATACGGTCTCTGTCCAGGCGTTCACTGGAAGCACATTTGCTGGAACTATGGATGTTGAACTATTCGAAGGACCAAAGTCGAGCTTTAGATTAGAGACAACATTGCCTACGACAATGACCACTGCGGGAGTACATAACGATATAAGTTGTTGGGGTTCAGAAAATGGACGAATCGATATTTCGTGGTCCTCTACGAATGGTATCTACGTTAGTGTAGACTCGGGGGCAACGTATACATCTGACTCTACTGGATTTGGATATATACTTTATGATGGCCTGGATAGTGGTAGCTATTACGTTACCCTGAGGGACGAAAATAACTGTTATGTATACTATGATGAAATCCGTTCTTACGAACTAAGATCACCGGGACCAATTGTATTAGATAGTATTTTGGTGACTCCGAATTCCTGTTACGATCCAGAGGTTAACGGAGTAGAGAATGATGACGCAGTTATACAGATGTTTGCGCACGGTGGTATAATACCGGATAACGATGATATAAACTACGTAGCACCGCAGTTAGTTTATTCCGTAGACGGCGGACAATTAGGAAGCTGGAGCACTCAGAATACTTTTGCCTCCCTTGATACCGGCTGGTACCACTTAAAAGTATCAAACCTGAAGAACACTTTACAGGACCCTATGGGTTGTGTGAATGAATATATGATTAGTCCATATCACTACATAGACCAGCCTGACAGCCTACGTCTAGATAGTTTATACTACATACCGGTACAGTGTTATGATTCAACGGATGCATTCGTAGAGTTCTATGCTTCTGGGGGTAACAATATTAGCTTCTCACTCGATACTTTGAATTACCAGACAGGAAGTCTCTTCGAAAACATAGCGCCTGCGGAATACTTCCCTACTATAGAAGATGATAAAAATTGTCCAGCGTACTATTACCATAAAGCTCAGAAGACGTATTTGGATATTCGCGATAGTATTGAGATTGAAGAGCCTAGTCCAATATTCATTAATTTTATAACCACAGATCTCCTGTGTAATGAAGTATTTGACTCGTCCTCTATTGAAGTAGTTATAATTGGTGGTAATATCGATCCTAATACATCTTATGACCCGTCTAATCCGGCAACGTATAGAGATTCTCTTCAAGGATTTGTTTACGAATGGAGCTTCGATTCGACCTCTGCGGTTCAGGGTCAATATGGATACTTCATTGATACGATGTCCTGGAACGCTGCAGATTCTTTATGGGCAGGTACTTACGACTTGTATGTAGAAGATTATAAAGGCTGTTTTGTTGAAGGTAGTGTTTCATTAAACCAACCAGACTCTATCCGACTAGATAGTGTTTACACAAGCCCTGTAACGTGTTGGGATAGTTCAAATGCAATTCTTGAAATCTATGCATCGGGAGGTAATGGGTTAGAATACACCATTGACTCTATACCAAACTCAACATTGAATGCAACTTGGGGGCTTATCACGTCTTACGACACATTGAGTCAGGGTGATACGTCATTCATCTATGTGAAGGATACCATTGATCCAAGCTGTTTTGTAGACTATAAAGCACCTCAGTTCTATTATGTAGATAGCTTAATCACATTTACCGTAGATACAGCGATCGTGACACCAGTGCTCTGTTTTGGGGATACTACAGGGACCATATTAGTTCAAACGTCGGGAGGCTTAAATCCACTATTTAACTTCGATACGTTATCCACAACCTTTGACACCATTGGGTTTATCTCTGTTCCTTCAGATAGCGTATACATAACAGTTACTGACATTAATGGATGTACACCTAAAGACACATTGGCGTATACTTCTATTTTACGTAAATTATTCGTGCCACAACCGGATCCACTTGTCGTTCTTGCTGCTACAGATAGTAACGTTTACTGTGCGGAGGATACTACAGGTATAATTTCTGCATTCGTGGCAGGCGGTACAACGCCATACGACATTCTATGGACATCTGGAGATACTACTCTCGCGGATAGCTCAGTATCTGCCGGTCTTTATTACATTGAAGTGATCGATACAAATGGATGTTATGCATGGGATTCAACAAGCGTATTTGCAATAGATTCTGACTGTGATTTAATCACTGATTCGATTGAAACTTATGCTGATTATGATTTAGACGGCTTACCTAATGCTTACGATTTAGATAGTGATAATGACGGGTTGCCGGATAGTTTAGAATACGATTACAACCGCGATGGTATTCCATTAGATGATTGTGATGGTGATGGATGGCCGAACTATCTGGATCCAGACATGTGTGAATTCTATATACCTTCTGTTGTCACGCCTAACTCTGATGGAGATAATGACGCATTATTTATTCCTGGTCTGCAATACTTCAATAACTTTAAGTTTACGGTATTCAATTCAATGGGGAACAAAGTGTACCAAGTAGAGAATTCTAACATTAACTTTAATGGATCTACTTCTGGTACAGTGGTATGGTCTACCAATGGATCACTGCCGTCGGGGACGTATTATTATGTTCTAGAAATTAGGCCGAACAAATGGACACAAACCGGATACATCTTCTTAGCTCGTTAACGATGAAAAAGACTCTTTTTTACAGCCTGCTCTTTTTAGTCCTGACGATTGATGTTACGGGCCAAAGCCATCCATCATTGCATAATTATTTATTCAACCCGGTGGCTATTTCCCCATCATATGCAGGAAGATTGAGCGGAACTATTTCTGCAGGACACGACCAGCGTTGGGTTGGTATCGATGGTGCACCTGTGACCTCTGACATTAGCTATGATGTAATGACCAAGGGACGGTTTGGATATAACCTTAGTGTAATGAGTAACGATGTCGGCCCAATTTCTAATACAGCGGTTGGTATTGTCACGTCGTATCACCTCCGAATAAGTCCAAATGAATATTTCTCTACGGGTGTACGCTATGTGCTGAATAGATTAGATGTTGATTTGCCATCTGAGCAGTATATCGATCAAAACGACTTTGTAATACTTAACGGCGTAATTAGAAAGTGGTACCACAACGTCGATTTAAGCGGGGCGTATTATGGTCGTCAAAGCTATTTTGGAGCAACCATGCGTAATGCTGTACGAACTTCTTTTTTCCTGAACGATAACTATGGAGCTAGAGTCATGCATTTATATGGAGGTAGCGAATATAAAACGATTTACGGTTTTGATTTTCTCTACAGTGGATTGCTGAATATCGTCGAGAATACCCCGGTGGATATGAATGTCCACCTGATGCTAAGATTCCAAGATTACCTCTCTTCAGGCATATTAATTGGTAGCTCTAATGTCGGGTTGGTCTATAAGATTAATAGTAATAATGGATTCTCATTTTTATACCAGTATTCGTATCCGTTATCAGACCTGAGTTTATTCTCACAACAAAGTCACATGGCAACCATTCGTTATGGATTAACAAAGGCGAATGTATTTGCAAATAGAATAGTTGAAACGCCAGTATTCTTTCTATGATGAAGCCGATATATAGCGTATTATTTATTTGCGGAATCAGTTTATCCGTGAATGCACAATATAAACGTGAGGCGGAAGTACCATCGTTCTTCAACCAAAGTTTTCAAATATCGAAGTTGACCTCTCCACTAAACAATTCTTTGGGTGCAACATATGTAGGTGACGGTAGGTTGTTTTATGTGAGCGACAAGGCCGGCATGCCCGGAAGATTGGGTAAGAAATTTAATTTATGGAGCGTTGATTTAATTACCGAAAAGTCAAAACGTGTGAGCACAAAAAATCTTTGTGAGATAAACGTGCTTAAGTACAACGTAAGTGGTGTCACGGTTGATGACAGCAACTCATTTATGGTCGCCGCTATAAACGACGAATCCTTCAATGACTTTCTTGCTGAAACCAGAATGACCTTATTACATGTTGATCTTTCACATGGGTTTTCGCAGTGTGCTGTACCTCCTTTTGTAAAATTAGGTTATTCCTATTCTCAGCCATTTTACGATGATAAGTCCGGCTATCTTTATTTTGTTTCTGACATGCCTGGAGGTGAAGGGGGCCTAGATGTTTATCGCGTTTTGAAAACAGGAATCAATGAGTGGGGGGAGGTAGAACTAGTCCCAGAAATTAACACACCAAACAACGAGGTTTATCCCTTTATTCATGATGATGGTCGAATCTATTACTCAACGCTTACCGCTTCCTCTGGATACGATGTGTATATGTTTGATTTTGACAAGCGTTCCATTCCAACGCGCCTTAAGTCTCCAATCAACACTAAAGTTGACGATTTTAACTTTGTCATCATTTCAAATAAAGACGCAGTTGTAGCACGATCTTCGGGCGGTGCTCAAGCTACTATACTCTATAGACTTATCGCCTTTTAGGCTATTTAATTATAAATTCAGCACGTCTGTTTTTGGCGCGACCCGTTGCAGTTTTGTTAGGTGCAATTGGCTCCTTCTCGCCCCTGCCATCAGTTTTTAATTTAGACTTATCTACACCATTCTTTATCAGGTATTTTTGAGTCTCCTTAGCTCTTTTTCTACTGAGAGTTAAATTGAATGAATCACTACCGATCCAGTCTGTATGACCTTCTATAGTTACTGATTTTGCCGAGTATAGCGACGTTTTGATTATATCTAGCTCTCGTTTAGCAACGGGTGTAAGGTTCCACTTCGCAAAGTCAAACTGAATATTATTTAACGTAAAAGAACCTTCTTTGCCTTCTTTAAATCTTTGCAAGAGCACTAGTTTTTCAATCTGCTTTTGCCTAATTACTTTCTTAGTATTGTCGAAGCGAATGGAGTGTGGTAGATAGCCTTCAGAGGTAATGGTTAGACCTAATTTATACGTGGGGATATAAGAGAAATAGCAAATCTCACCATCGTACAAATTTGCACTTTTCACAAGGGTGTTTGTCTCATATTCATAGAAGTCCACGCTAAATGGCGGTTTTTCACCTGTTTCTTTATCCAGACATTTCAGTCTTATAATTACATCTTCAGGTAAAGCAACACTGTCTTTACCCAAATCAATTATTGATGTCATTAAACCCATTTTGGCATAATAGAGACTATCTTTTTTTGCATCGGTTTCTGAAGTCCTTTTAGGACCTAAGACAAAATACATGCTGTCTTTTGACGATATGAAAGATTTGGAATTAGCACCAAAAGCGGAATTAAGTGTAGTCATTGCGACTATTGCGTCGTTAGTTCTTTTAATTAAAGTAGAAAACCTACCCTGTCCAACATCTCGAGTTACAGTATCAGTGAACTCTAAAGCATTAACAATAGCCTCTGCTTTTACGGAGTCAATCTGCTCTTGGGCGCGGTCATTAATTTTATCCAAATAGAGGCTGTCTGGATGCCTGGAAATATTACTCGCATAAATCATTACAAGTTCTGATTCTCCTGGGCGCAGATTCCTAGAAACGAAAAGTGTATCATCATTTAGAAATTCAATGGACACGTTCTGGGCATTATAATTAATAGGGTATCGCAGCTTCAAAGTTGAATTACTATCAACCATGTAGATGTCGCTGAGGTTTAAGCCATGTTCTACACTAACAAAAGGCTTGCCCCCAAATGATGAAAGGCGTTGTGCTTTACCATCAACCTTTAGTTTTCTCAAAGTAGTGTCGACTCTTATGATCTCGTCTTGGGTCAACTCCATCTCCAGAATATTATCGCCAGATAATGTGTAGAAGAGTTTAGACTCCACATCATAGGCGATACTGTTGATATTAATTCCTTCTGAAGAGTTAATTAGGGTGTAACGATCTGATCTTCGGAGCGCGCTAATAACATCTATTCTATCTTGATACTGAACTAAGCTATATACTTCGTTCAACTTTACAAATCCTTTAAATCTGGTCGCGGTGATAGTTTTATCTTCGACTACCTTGTCTTCTGCTATTTTGTAAAAGAGCATTGATTTGGTTTGTGGAGTACTGAAATATACTTCGCGTAGATCGTCATTGATACTGTGTAGATGAATAGGTTTCTTGGAATTATAAATTGCCTTTTCCACCAATATGGTTTGGCTAAAACTTAGGGTTGATAATACAACCGAACATATAACGACTAGTGCTTTTTTCATTTTATAGACCTATTACTATTCCTAACGAAAGTTCGTTGTAGCCACCAATAAACCATTTCGGTCCGAAAGACGCGTTTTTTCCGAAAGACTTTTGCAGACTTAGGCAAGCCGCTCCTGAAACCGTCATCTCATTGGTGTTAGAAGTTACCATTAGAATTGGCCCTAATGAGGCGTGGCCTCTCCAGCCTAGTTTATAAAATTGATTAAACTCATTAGAAAGACCTATATACGCGAAATTCCTCTCATTATCTAGTCGATGTATAGACGTACCTAGTGTTGCGTCAATACCATAATAACGATAATACTTCAACCTAAGACTAACCATGTCTGTATGTCGCCCCAGACTATAAGCGAATTGAAAACGATCTTTAGAAGGAGGTGTTTTCTTAGGGCTAGGAATATAAACCTCTAATTCACGTATACTCCCGTTTCCCATAAATGAGGACTCACTGATATAACGGACAGATTTTGGATCAATGCCTAAATCAATGATCATGTCTGGAATCATCGATTCTACATTGGCTTTTTCAAAAAGAACAATTTTTAATGTGTCAACCACCATCTCAAATGTACCTATCTTGTTTTCTCCCGATAAAATTGATTTTTCTTCGAGTTTATAGTTTTGACTCATCGCGCTAATGCTGAACAGTAAAAGAGCGAGACTTAAGATCTTTTTCATAACAATTGATATTGAAGTGTAGCGTTAAGTTGGATTCGATTGCTCCAGGAAGGTACTAATGTTGAATTAATGTAAGGAAAGCTTAATAAGGCGTTAGTGTGTCCAAAGAATGTGATTTTATTGGCCAATTTAGATTTTATCCCTAGACTTAGATTTGGTTGAACGCTAGCGCCAATAACAGAAGCGCTAAAACCGCCTTGAATCCTTAATTCATCATTATACGCTCTCTCAACCAAGGTATTTAGTACTACCATAGAGTACGGGTCATATTGAGAATATGAGAAGCTGAAAGCGACACTTGTTAAGGGCTCAATCTGCACTTTGTAGGCACCCATTACACGAAAAGGGATTGCTCGATAAAATAGAGTAGTGTCATTGACTACTTTGGAATCAAACCTTCTGTAGTTGTCATCGTTATTTAAAATTAGAGGCAATTCTTCAGTGAAGGTTTCATAGTTGGGGATTTCTCCTGCACGCAGTTTATATCTTATACTATCCGCTGCAAAGCTCATGGGCAGTTGCGATTGAAAACTTAATCCTTCCATTCGCAAGTGGAATTCGGTAAATTCTGTTGGCCGATGAATGATGTGAAAGTTTAGGCTTGGTAAAAGCGGAAGCTGCAGGATAGAGGTAATTCGTACTGAATCGCTCCAGTTTAAATTGGCACCTAGAGCTTCTTCGGGTGAGCCCAAATAATTTAATTGCCCGTTGTAAGTTGCGTCCAAAGTCTGATAGGCCCCTGAGTAGATAAATTCATTTCTTATAAATTCACCACGAGTACTAACGTTTCTTAAGGAATTAATTTGGGAGCCGTTAATTGCTAACTGAAAAATAGTGTTAGGTCCTTTTTTAGTAAATTCTAGACAATGTGTAACTGTGCTTCGGTGAAGCGAACTAAGGGATTCAACGGTCATTGTATCGTTATCGGGGTATACTCCAGACATTATACCATTAAATTCTACGCCGCCTATTGCTCTGTGATGCTGACTCAATTGAGTCGTAGAAAAACCAATTTCAAAATCAGGTTTTGAATAACTAAACCTAAGTAATTCTCGATTTCTGATATCTGATGCAAGAACCTCCTTATTTGTATTTATTATAGTTCCGGTTACCCACTTGCCAATCCCAATATTTGTGTGTCGGAACTGGTCGATGGCGGTTATACTTAAGAAAAAGTTAGTATCCGGATGTTCATGTATCGACCAATTATTCAAAAGAATATTTTGTGACTTAGCACTCATGCAAATGAGAAGAACGAGGACGATATTTGAGATTCTCTTATTCATTAATCGTACAAGTCAATGATTACGGCAAGATGGAAATAGTCTTGAACACTCAAGTAGGACCCTTCTAATTCACGTATATCCCCAACTAACAATAAGTTAAGCGGTTCGCCCAAAAGATATTGAGGAGCTAAAACGAAAGTCCTTGAAAGCCAAGGATCGGTATTTAACATAAGAGCAGTTTTCTCTTTAAACAGTTCTTTACCTTGATTATCCGCTAATCGAATTTCCATTTCAGTAGATCTTTCAACAAGACTAGATCCAGATAGCTGAAAGCGAACACCAACACTATCAGCTGTTAGAATTAACGAATCTAGAGCGCCACTAGTATTGATCTCAAGTGAACTCGCAGCGGTGTACTTTACAACACCTTCTGCGTAACCTATTAAAGTTGCCAGACCTTGCTTAACGGTGTAATTCTCTTTCAATAGCAAACCGATTACAGTATCTATAGCAACAGTTACATGACCAACTGCCGTATTTAGAACGGCCCCAATAATTTCCCCAGAATCTGGAGGCACAACTCTATTTATGTTGTGCTGGGTAAAATTGAACAAATCGCTAGGAGTATTTCCTAACTTCCATACGGAGGTATCATTGTAGCTCACGGTGCCACCACTTGTCGTAAACTGCAATGAGTCACTCACTAGGTAAGAGCCTATACCTGGCCCTGTCAATGAAGTTGTAAGTTGTACAGACTTCAAAGACAAGCTGTCCATTAAATGACTGCTGTTCGGCAATAAACCTGGGGAAATAGTGGTAGAGAGAACCGTTGACTTTGTGACCTTACCGTGGACATAGTTAATGTCCCATTTTGAGGGGACACCATACCTGCCGGCTAACCGATAATGAGGTTGAATCCTTACAGGAAAACTACTTATCGGTCTCAAATAATATGCTGCATTAATAAATTCTCTATTTAAAAGTATGCTATCCTGTTGAACCGGAATATTGCTTGTAAATTCAGATGGACTAGAGACCATTAAGCTGCTATCTGTATATGTATAACCTGCTGAGTCTCTTAGTTCGCGAATGATGTAAAAAGGGCCGTCAAAACCAACCAATTTATATTTTGCTTGAATTTCTCCGGAGTTTATGTATCCTAACAATGAATCTTTAGAATCTTGGAACGGCATTGCAATAGAATCGTTACCCAACCAAAAGCGCTTATTCATTGGCGTTACCTTCCCATGGAACACACTAATAGAATCGACTCCCAAGTAAAACGTAAGTGTTTTCTGATTCTGAATATACTTCGGAGAGGAGAACCCTAAACAACTTACGTCCTCGAAACGAATTTTGACATTTTTCCCTAAAGTGTCACCGTAAAGCGTAGTGTTGAAATTGATACTGTCGCCAGAATTAAGCGCAGTGTCTAGAGATAAAATTTTCTTTCCGTTTGTGATAAGTGAGAATGTTCCTGTTATATCAATATCCATATCATTGACAACAGAGGTATTTAATCGGAATGACTTACAAATGCTAGCACTATCTATATTAAACAGGGGTATGGCGGGAAAGATGTTCGGGTTATTCGCATTTTGCTCTATAAATCCATCATAGCTATCCATGGTGTCATTATCTGCATTAGCGAATTTAACTAAGTCCGATGAGGAGTTACTGTAAAGCGATATAAAGCTGAGCTGGCTTAAGCTTTTAACAGCCACTTCACCTTCCACATCAAGAAATAATGTATCTTTTTGTATCAGATGCAGCGAATCATTTTGAAAAACCGAATCGGTCAGGGTTGTTAAACTTCGGCTATTAAAGGCTATATCAGAAATGGGGTTAATCAAGAAAACACTATCAGAGCTTGATGAAATAGGGCTTGCATTTAAGTCTATGATATTTTGATAGTAAAAGGTGTCTTGAAATACGACTATATTTGAATGGCGGTTAGGTGTTATCGATTTAGTAGATACTAAGCCACCGCTACATTGTGTCAAAACAATAGCAAGTAACAAGAGTAAAATAGAGTTATGTCGAAACCACATATTCCTGGGTCTATTGGACTGATTACCTTCTGTAAATATACGAGGTTTCAATATACATTGTTTCTGCCGTTAATAGCGGTGTGGGGCGCTCTTTTCTCATCATGCTCGTCAAGCTCAAATTTCGTTACAATTCCATTGACTCCAATGGAGTTGGATGATAAGCGATTTCTTGACACATTAGAAGAATCAACCCTGTTCTACTTTGATATTTTCAATTTTGATGGCTATGATCGTTTTGGGAATACAATTTTCGAGGATCTCAAGTATAGATTGACTTCTAGGAGCTCTGTTGAATTCCCGGAAACTGATATCGCATCTTTTGAAGGTGCAATGTTTCGAAAGGGATTGCATACTAAATACGTTGTCTATGGAATTTATAAAAATGAACCAACATTGCTTAAAAGAGTCGATTCTTCAAGCGTAAATCCATTTAAGGAAGAAATTAAACCAGCAGAATTGAATATCCCCGCGAGCGTTAGCCTACTTATTGCTTCTAAAAAAACAATTAAGGATTCTCAAATAGCTGTGGTTGAAAACAATAATCAAATAGCAACTGTATCTGCTCAAAATCAAGACATGAAATTGATTATTATAGCTTGTTTCAGAGAGAGTTATTTTGAGGAGTCAATGATGGAGAATTATTACAATGATTTATCAGAATTAGATTACTATAAGGCGAACGGTTGGGTAAGAATCTATCTTAAAGATTTTCCGGGATATAGGATATACGAAGCACTAGAAGTTTTCCCTAATGCTTGGCGAGCAAATTATGGCGAATGATTCCTTAATTTTATAGAAACCAATGAACCATGAACAAACTAATATTCCGAGCAACAACCGTCTTAACTGTATTACTTACTAGCGGCTTGATGGCCTATGGGCAATCCTACAACGTAAATTTAAGCAGTGTAAATAATTATGCTACACCTGGTGATTCAATAGAGTTTGAGTTAACCATTACAAGTGCCTTTTCGTCCGGAAACGTCTTTCAATTTGGATTGGCGCCATTGGGTATTCAGAGTGCTTCTCAAGTACTGCCTTGTTCTACAGCAACAGTTGCCGCTTATTCAGCTGCAGGTAGCTACACAAACTACTTGGTCCCATCGGCATCTTTAGCTTATGGGTCTTATATTGTTTTAGCGCAGGCATATTTCCCGGCTATAGTTGATACTGTTGGCTACATAACCCTGGGACCGGAAATTGTTCCTCCGGCTTTTCAAGAGTCTATAGTAGCTCCAACTGATTTTTGCTTTGGAGACAGGGTAGAACTAACTATAGATAGTATTCCCAAGGATTCGTCATATGTAGATGTACCCTCTGGTTTCCCGTCAGGAAATGTATTCTGGTTACCTTTTTCAAACTCTATTCAAGAATACCAAACGCTACAGACCCCTCAGCAAATTGGTTTGGGATATGCATTGCAGCAAAATAGAGATGCTTTAGACAACGGCTCGTACTACATCAACTCTACCAATTCAGCTTTAATCTATAACCAAAGCCCGAGAACAGCGGCTATGTCAAGCTATCAAGGATTAGCTGACAGTTCAGAATTTACCATGTCTTTTTGGGTCAAGAGAGATTCGTGCACGACCGGAATCCTTTTTGGGCGATTAGATAGTACAGGTGCAGGCTCTTTTGCCTGCTATTTGACAGATTCGTGCACAATTGGTTTTGTAGGTGCTTTTGTGAATCAGAGTTTTCAAATCTCAACCAAACAGTTAGAGGCCAGCCTTAATGCTAATTGGAATCATGTGATTATTCAAAAAGTTCAGAATACGATTAGCATGGAAATTAATGGTTCTCAGGCTGATTCGGAACTTGTCTTAGGTGCATTAAACACCCCCCAACCGTTAGGAATACTGTTAGGCGCCCCGATGAGTTTATTAGCTGATACGATTCCAGTGCCGGGTGCCTTCGCAGCACTCGATGATATAGGGTTTTGGTCTCGCGCTTTAAATTCGTCGGAAAAAGCAGATTTACGAACTGCGGAGACCTATGATATGACCAGTCTGAGCGCCTATTCGTGGTCGACGGGGACCTTAGATTCGGTATGCTCGTTTTCTATTTATTCTGATACTTTAATAAAATTAAATGTCATCAATAATCAAGGTGTGTCCCATACAGACTCTGTTATTATTCTTGTAAACAACCCACAGATACTGGGTATAAATGGAAATTGCCTTGGTGACACCACTCAGCTCATTGTACAAAACTTGGGCGTTGCCTCAAATTACAACTACACCTGGAGTTCAGGGGACTCTACTACACTTTATGAAAAGGTGTATTCCTCTAACCAGAATGTTTGGGTTAAAAGTACAGGGGCTTCATCTGTTTGTTACGATACTTTAGGGATCAGTATTTATCCTCTTCCAACAGCATCAATCAGTCAATCAATGCCCTTTAATAATACCCAGACGCAGGTTTTATTATCAACAGGCCCCCCCGCGGCAGGAACACAAATTTTATGGAGTACTGGAGATTCGACTGCAGATATAACAGTTTATCCCAGCCAAACTACGGCATATATTGCCTCTGGCATAACTACTTATGGTTGTACTAGCACAGATACAGTGATTGTAGAAGTTGAGAACAAAACGTTCATTGCTAATCTATCCGGTCAAATAGTTACAAATAAGGTTCATATTGCTGGTAACTTTAACGGTTGGGACCCCTCCGACAAATCATTAGCTAACGCTGGCAATGGATTGTACATGGCGACTATCCCGCTGGTTAAAGGAGATACCATTGCTTATAAATTCATAAATGGGGATTCTTGGACTGATCCGCACGACAGTGTTTCGTGTAGTTTGTTATCTATCCAGTCGATGGGTAATAGATATGCAGTATTAGAATCAAATATTGATACCATAGGTCCGGTTATGTTGAGTAGCTGTTCCAATTCACCCGTTATGGAACTCATACAAGCAGATACTGCTTCTGCGTGTTTTGGTGACTCTCTTTCATATGTATTGTCGAATGATTTAGACTCGGTATTTTGGTATACTTCAAGCGGTGTCACCTCCCAAATATCTACACCAACCTATAAATTTACGGTACCGGCAGGGTACTCCGGTGCTTTAGGGGTTCATGGGTATTACCCACATGGAGTGAGACTTGTTGATACGATATGGGTAAATCAAGATGCAGCAATTGACACTTCAATTATTGTTACAGGAGCTACTGAGTTTTGCGCAGGCGATAGCGTTTCACTTTCTGTAAATTCAAGTTATCAGGTCCTTTGGAACAACCAACAAGCCACATCTTCAGTGACTGTAGGACAATCCAGTTCCTTGTACGCAACGCTCACTTCGTTGCTCGGTTGTTCAGCGTTCACAGATACAATTGATATAGTTGCTAATGCAAATCCTGATGCTACCCTGACGGTATCATCAGATACGATTTGTTCCGGTGATACGTCGTTTATTTCTGCCGCGCCAGGTTATACCTATGACTGGTCAAATCAGGCATCAGGAAGTCAGATTAGTGTTACCAGTTCGGCATTGATTTTTGTTATTGTCACAGATTCTGTGACTAATTGTTATACTCAGAGTGATTTAGTGAGCGTAACGGCCTATCCTAGTCCTCCAGAGCCACAATTTACAGGAGATACCACAACCATGGTTGGAAATAAAAACGGGTATTTAATTTCAAATGTCGATTCTACTGTGAGTTATTCTTGGGTTTTAGATGCGTTGGGAACCATTTATACGTCAAACCCAGATTCTTCATTAATCAAAATAGAGTGGACAAATGCAGGCACGGCGAACTTAAAAGCCGTCTCAAAAAATGCATTTTGTAAAAATTCGTTTACTACAGCAATCCAGATTAATCCATTGAGTATACAAGAGATGGCCAATTCCGTTTTACTCTATCCAAATCCATCTAGAGGAACAATTTCCATAGAGGCGACAGCGAATCGCTTAAATAACCAATCCGCAGTACTCTACGACTCCTATGGTGCAGCGCTGAAGGAGGTTCGTTTAGACGCAACAACAGATCTAATACTCGACCTAGAATTTTTACCATCAGGAATGTATCATCTCGTTTTTAGTGATGGTTCAACCCTTCCTTTTGTCATTGAAAAATAAAACCACTATCCCCGCGAAAAGTCATTTTCGCGGGGATTTTTACTTGAACAAAACGCTGTAAAGACCATGAAAAAACAATTACTAACTCGTTCGTTGCTGCTGGTAGCGGCGCTATTTTCCTTTTGCTCGCTTTCCGCTCAGGTAATGACTCAAACCTTCAGTAGTATTCCATCTACTTGGGTTCAAGCCAATTCCTGCAGCAGTACTTCAACAAACGCCTCTTGGAAGTTAACCACATCCAATCCTGGTTATGGTGCTTCTGGTAAAACTGATAATACAGGTGCGACAGGGTCATATGCCATGTGGGTTGATGGTTCATCTCCATATCCTTGTGACGTTAGTATCACAACGGATTCAATCGATGTAAGTACATTGACAAATCCATCTTTAGAGTTTTACTGGTTTAAGAATAACACTAGTACCAATGTTGGAAATAATACTTTAACTGTCGAGGTTTTTGATGGTCAGTCTTACTATCCAGTATGGTCGGGCAGTTCTGACTCTAGTGGCTGGCGTATGGTACAAGTTGATGTTTCATGTATCAGTACACCAAATGATATCGCTCTAAGACTTACGGTAAGTAAGTTTAATGGATCGGCATCTTTTTATAATGATATCATCGTTGATGATATTAAGGTTCAAGAATTGCCTACGGGATTCTCTAACTGTGCGGCCCCTGCAGGTATCGCTGTTGGTACTGTAACAGGAGGTTCGGCAACAGCAACTGTTTCTTTAGGTTGTAATTCTAGTGCAACTACTACGGTTATATACGGAGTGGCAGGGTTTAATCCTTCATCCGCAGGTACGTCAGTAACCGTTTCTGGCGGTACAGCTTCTCTTACGTCGCTTGCATCGTCAAGCACGTATGATGTATACGCTGTTACGAGCTGTAGTACTTCTTCTTTCTCTGATACATTAGGACCTATTACATTTATTACTCCTTGTGCGCTAGTAGCCACGCCCTACACTGAAAACTTAGATGGTGTATCTACTGGTGGTTCGACAAATCCTAGTCTTCCTATATGTTGGAGTTACTATCAAGGTGTGTCGAATGCTTCGATATATGCGACTTACCACTATACTTACGGATTCATTTCGAACTCATCATCGAATTCATTAAGAACGTATCGTTCTTCTTCGGCTTCATACTCAGGTGATACTGCAATGTCTTTAACTCCTGAGATTCAAGGTCTAGATAGTGCAACGAAGATGCTCGAGTTTTACGGTCGTAAAGGATTCTCTTCCTATCCAGGCGAAATCATCATCGGTGTAACTAATGGGGCAGGAGATGCTTCATCTTTAACTATCGTTGATACGGTTTACATGAACAGTGATGCTTTTGAAAAGTACACTGTATATCTCGATGCTGCTGCTGGAATTGCTTCAGGCGATGCTCGCGTTGCTTTTGTAACTGTATGTAATGGTGTTTACGATTATATGTAC
>Ga0206126_10001055_pt1 | contig 34643 bp, 33 predicted proteins | sample Helgoland_Spring_5_FD_148621 | JGI IMG/M metagenome (GOLD analysis project Ga0206126, IMG submission 148621) | Pelagic subsurface seawater microbial communities from Kabeltonne, Helgoland, North Sea - Helgoland_Spring_Bloom_20160412_1 | ecosystem: Environmental > Aquatic > Marine > Epipelagic ...
GGAGCTGGTCACGAGTATACCTGTAGTTCAATAAGCAAAGCGATTAAGGACGCGGAGAAACTCTCGAGGAAGACAAGCAAAAAATACAGATGGCACGTTGCGTTTCGCCAAGGGTATAAGTGCGCGCACTGCAAAGAGCTGTTAGCACCGGACGCAATGGATATAGACCATGTACACGAGCTACAAGACGGTGGCGAGGATGTCATGGCAAACCTAGCAGCGCTGTGCTCAAACTGCCATGCCAAGAAGACGCGCAGCCACGGCAGAAGAAAGAGAAAACGTTAATCGTCGATGTGAAAATAGGGCTCTTTATTGACTTTAGACTTTTTGCGCCAAAAACACCCCTTAAACCATTTACTCAAATTATCAAAAAATACCGATAAACACATTTTAAAATATTAAATTCATTAATATATAAGTTTAATCCATTTTTTCGCTGTTCCCGCCAGTGATACTGCCGAGTAGCATTCCTGCTCCCACGATGACTAGCATTAATCCGATGTAATACGGCTGCATTTCTTCTACCCAGCACCCTATTTATACGCGCGTCTGTTCTAAAAATGGAAGTTCATGTGGACATGGCCTACGCCCGTCGGATCTTCGACGAGTTTCACCGCGAGAACCTGCTGGTTATGTGTAAGGATATGGTTTTGTTTCAAATCCTAAAGAACGGAATCCAGTTTGAAAAAAACCGGAAGGTATTTGAACCACCGCTAGAAGTTGCAGACGCGTTTGAAGAGCATTGGGAGCCGTTTGTGAAAGATGCGCTTGTCTCCGCAATGTGTTTGGGCTTTGTCGTGGTGAAAATGGTCAAAGACCAAACTAAACGCAACATCCCGACTGTTGTCCGACCTCACCATTACGAGCTACATTACCGTATCAATGAAAATCTTTATGACTACTGGATCACTTCCAGCGTCTTAGAGACAGACGATATGTACGTCTATACAAATTTTGGCAACCCAGCACTTCCCACAGGTGAGATTGTCTCGACCGTTTCGCGTGTGCTCAATAAGTGCCGCTTCCTTAAGGAGCTGCGCTACACAACACTTATCATGGAAAAAAAGAAGTCTAACCCAGACTATTTCACTGAGGTTGTTGAGAGCTCCAACAAGGAGAGGCATGAGGGTGTGGATTTTGACTTTTTCGCAGACACAAGCTCTGACGATACGGCAGCCGACATGCAATTCGAGCGCAGCAAGATGAATGTTGAAATCCTGATGAAACAACAAGAACTTTACAGCCAATACCGTGGAAGGTACGCCAAGCAGGTCAAAACACTCGAGAGTATAACTCAGCTGCCCAATGGGCAGCACGTAGTCCCTACTGCACAGAATACTGGACGGCAGGATTTAACACAGACGCATAAGATCATACAGGAAGAAATCTGCTCTGGAATGGGGGTACCAAGGAGTTTAATGATCGGGGATTCACTATACAAGGGGGATACTGAGGGAGTTACAGATTCATTCAAACACACTATTTTGAACTGGAAGCAGGCTCTAAGCTACATGTGCACTGATTTATATCAAAAAGCATATGTAAATTTAAAAAAGTTAAAGGTTTCTAAAAACGTGTTTCTCTCAAAGCAGCGGCACCAAATAAAAGTGGTCTTTCCGGTGCACCCGTATATATCAACCGAGGAACTGGATTATCTCTATACGCGGGCGATAATCCCTTGGGAGGTCTACAGCAAGCATGCCCTCCAGAACACGTCAATTCCGGATTATTTCCGCAACACAAAGGCACCGAGTGCGGAGGAATTGCAAAGAATCAACGGTATCTTAGAGGAAGTCGACCGATCGGATAAAGCCGTTGGAAACGCCAAGAGAAAACGCGCCGCTAGGTGACGAAATCACCTTATTTTCGCCTAGATCACTGTGGCGCGCCATTGCACACGCATTACTGTCACCTTTCACAGACACACGGAGCACCAGATCGTTTTCCTTCATCAGGTGGGCAAGCTTTGCCACAGGGATTCCAGAGTTGTAGAACTGTCCGCTCTTCACGCTGTCAAGCACCCGGACAGCGGGGTTTGGATGGAAAAGGCCCTTTGAGACCTTTGTCACCTGCTCAATGACCGCCTGCTGAGCAAGTTTCTTTTCGTCGTCGAACCGCTGGGCAGGATCAGGGCACAAGTCTATCTTAAAATGCGAATTTAACGCAGTGGCTTTGGGCTTCTTCATGAAAGACATTTACACAAATAAGCCTATTATTTATAGATGTAAAAATACGTTTTTAAATTGCTGTGCTATCTTTATAGACTTTTTCTCTCTCAATACGCTCATACCCCAACCAAGTTAAAATTCGCTCAATCCACATTTATAAATATTGTAAGTGCATAAATACTCGATCAAATTCTATAAATGTGGCAGTCCAACGAGGATGTCACACAGTGCGCATGCGGTGTTGTTTTCTCCATGTTCAACAGAAAACACCACTGCAGGCTCTGTGGGAACATTTTTTGCCACCAGTGCAGCTCAGGCAGAGGCACCATCCCATCGTTTATCCAAACAAGGTCAGAATTTTTAGATGTGCGCCTATGTGACAGCTGTATGTCCACATGCAGCGAAACTAATCGATCAGAACCACTGGTGAGAGTGTTTGCACTGCTCCCTGTTGAGATAAGTGATATTGCAAAACTTGCCGTGAATAAGAGATGGCGTCACGCAAGCAAAACGCTGCTGGACGTCTACAGAAAAATACCCTCCAAAATGCCCTACGAACGATTCTCCAGACTTGAAATCCAACTACTCAAAACCCATATAGACAACGTATCAGGGCACTCCTGCTGGGATAAACAGATTGTCAGAGCACTCAAAGTAGTGCCCCACAAAACCTCTCTGGCGACTTGCAAATCCCTTGGATGCACTCGTGGGTGCTCAGCAACCGCTAAGATTCATATTCTGGAAGTGCTCAATACTTTTCCGTCCACTGAAATTCTCCGAAACACAGAATTAACTGCTTGGATCGGGACGTTCCTCAATAAAATGACCTCTGAGGAGCACGTCAAACACATTCCACACTTTCTACAACGCAGCATGACTCCATCCGCACAAGAGTTTATCAAGCAGTTTATTGTTCCCCGCTGCATTAACCTGCACGTCGCTTACGCCTTCTACTACGAGTGCATACTCTACAATGAACCCGTATACAAAGCACTTTCTGATTATATGCTTGAAAAGTTTCCCGAATATAGGCGAGATTTCATTTATTCAGATAGCCTTGTGCAGTATATTGAAGAATTGGTTGACGGTAACCGTTTTTCAGTTAAACTCCCTGCAAAACTGCCGTATAACCCCAGCGTTAGCGTCACAGCAATTTATGACCCAAAGCAAATCAAAAGCGCATCCAATCCAAGCTCGCTTGTTTTAAAAACCAATCACGGACAGAAAGTGATTCTAGTCAAGAAAGAAGACATGACGAAAGACCGCTTAGTGATGCTCTTTGCAGGCTTTATCCAGCAGATTTGTGAAACTAAGTGTGTGCAGTACACAGTCTTTGCAACAAAAAGAGGTGGTTGGGTAGAAATGCTCCCTAACGCAAAAACCCTTTACAAGCTCAAGTACACACTGTCTAGCCACATATACAACGGGTTTCCCGACACGACGGTACGCTGCGTGCGAAAAAGATTCATAAGATCCGCAGTTGGAGCCTGCATTCTTTCATACTTACTTGGCGTAGGTGATAGGCACCTGCAGAATATGGTAGTATCCAATGGAGAACTTGCACATATTGACTTTTCCTACCTATTGGGTCATGACCCCAAATTACAAATGGATATACGCATAACACCACCAATGATTATCATGATGGGAGGAGAAAACTCACCAGATTATGCCCAGTTTGTGACCAAAATTACTGAAGCTTTCCACAAAATGAGAGAACATACTGGTCTCTGGTACGCCTTGATGACCTACCTTTCCTCATCATTTTCTTTACTAGAGATACAAAATCACGTTAAAAGAAAGCTCATGCCAAGTCTAAAGGAAGCAGAGGCAACAATGAGGATTGTAGAAATAGTAAAACATAATTCAAATACGTGGAGGCACAGCCTATCGGACGTTACACATCAAATTTTTAAAATGGATTTTTAATTCATATCTCTAAGTGCATTTGCTGCTGCAGAAGTGTCATTTGCTCTTCTGGCAGCCTCGTACCTGTGCCAAGCGTCTTGTTGACCAAGGGTCGCGCGCGGCAGGGTCGCGCGCGGCAATGGCACACCAACTCTTGTCCTCTGCGGAACCTCCAATTTGCCAATCGCATGCATTATACGCCTTTTTTCGAGGTTTAGACGCATGTAAGCTTTGTCAAGTCCATACTTTTTGTTTGATAACACAGCTGAAGTGCGAATGCAAAGCGCTACGAGTTTTGCAAAAAAATACCGGTGCCTTCCATTGTTATCTTCACTGTGAAACCAATCGTGTATGTTAAGATGAGAAAACTTCTTGAATTTGCACGTTATTGCAATATGAGCCTCTTGCATGTGTGCAAACATCGAAGCCTCCAAATATATCTTTCCAATAACCCATGGTGTCTTCTGAAGCCACTGGTCAGCTCTATACATCATGCGTCTCTCGTAATCTCCGAGCACTAATTCATGTTTCCAATAAGAGAAACGCTCGTCAAACAAGGGTTTAACAAAATCCAAAGGCACCTCGCACACTTGTCCACAGTCATTATAAACGTCTTCACAGTAATTATCACTATCACTACTACTGCTATTCTCGTCGGCGACTTCCTCTCCTCTCATGTACGCCAGTCGGTCCCTTTCAGCTGATTCAGATTCTCCAGCCAACCCACCACCCCCCCTACTGTTCTCCATCGCCCTCCGGCGCCTTTGATCTGATTCAGATTCATCTTCATCATCCCAAGATGATGAAGATGATGATGAAGAGGCCGCTGAGTTTAAACCCCGTCGTTCGTTCAAAAGATCTTTTAATTCACGCTCATTCTCTGCAGACTGATCTTTCCATCGGTTTTGGGATTCTTCTTTGGCTTTTTTGTACTTGTTTTGTCTTTTCCGTTTTCTTTGGTATAAACGGTTTTGGTCATACTCTGATAGTTTCCCGTTCTTATCATATCTTCTCTTATGAACCATTTTTGACAATCTGAGACCAGTCAAATCACGTATCCACTGTTTTTTTGAATTTAATCTTAAATTATTGAAAAGACCCTGATACTGGTTTTTAAACTTCTCCAAATCTTCAAACATTGGAACTTCACAATGATCAAAAGCATCCATTACCAAAACGCCATTGTTATTGTTGATTGTATTAGACTCTCTTGTTAACCACCTTGCAATGTAGCGCTGAAACCAGAACTCTGGACGTTTATCTGTAGTCCAGCGAACTGTCGGAACACTGTTTGTCCACTGCCACCAATTACTCCTTTTTAATGTCAAATACTCGTCAGGATGATCAAATCCATCTGCACGAGCTCTATCATTATCAAATATTCGGTCTACAGACTGATTTTTACCCCGACTGTGAAATTCTTTGCTCATGATATGTCGACTACTATCCTCATCAATGGGACGACCTCTTTCAATCTGTCTTATTCTATCGTAAAATTGATTACCATAAGCATATCTCTCTCGATCTCTCCCCACACCTTTTCGAGCTAAATGCTCATTCATTTCTACCAGTGTCTTAGCCCTTATTCGGTTCAGGTTTCGAATTTGGTCTATATCGCGGTGATTTAGTTGGGCTGCACTCAAGTGCCGCAGTTGATCATTATCATATTGACGCGCAATGCGTTCAATAATTTTCTCTCTATAGTCCATCCGATTACCGAAATCTGATATTGCTGGTTCGTTTGTTGGTACTTCCCCTAAATCGGTCGAAGGGTCATACCAGTTCTCATATTTTTTTTCCCCCCCCAAAGCTGTAGCAGGGTAAGGTTCACCATATTTATGTGTTGTTCGGTCAGATCCCAAACTTGCCTCAAAATCTTGTCCTCTAAAGTGGCTATGTGCTGGAAATGGATTTACACCATTATCTTCAGCTACATGTTCTCGTCCACGATCGATTTGTATAATTGTCCTTCCTAAAACATATCTCCGTATAGAATCTCTCCGAAATATGCCATTGTCTATTCTTTGTCGTTGCTTTTTTAATTCATCAAGAAATTTCAATTCAAAATGCCTAAACTCCTCGTCACTCATATTATATATATACTTAACATTGTATGCACCCCCATTAAATTTATCAAAAAGGAAATTAATTTTTTCATGGACTTCTTTGTTTGGGCGCTTAAACCTTGCGTCTTCCTCGTTATAGTCGTTGTCTTGCATTTTTGTCTCTTTTGCTTGTGCTAGTTTTGTTTTGTATGCTTTTGTTTTCTGCGGTGGCATTTCTCGGAAAGACGGGATACCCGCAACACTAGAAGACGAGGAAGACGAAGAAGACGAGGAAGACGAGGAGGACGACGAAGACGAAGAAGCTTTCTCTTTTGTTTTCCGTGCTTTGTCTTTCTGCCGCTTTTTTTCATACCTGCCCTCTTTTTTATTAAGGTCATTTGATAGACGATTCAGTATATTCCTAACCTTGGCTTTGTCTTCTTTTTCTTTAATATCATCTTTTCTTTTAATTAGTATATTAAGAACTTCAGTCGGATAATAGAGTGTGTTTTCCCTTTTTTTTAGCTCATCTAGCAGATTGCCAATATTTTTCTCTTTGCGCAGTTTTGCCCAATTAGGGACACGACGCAGGGGGGTAGCCGAAGCGGAATCATCGTCACCTGCACCACTGCTAAAGCCAGACGAATTGGGTCTTACAAGAGGCGTTTCAACTTGGTCATCTTCTCCGTAACTGGGGTCAATAACTCCGCGTTGTACAGACGATCCCACAGGTGCACTGATTGACCTACCACCACCACCGGATGGAGCGGCTGGAACCATCATTTGAGGATGCAAATTAAAAGAAGCAACGGGCTGGTAAAAATTAATTTTACTTCCAAATGTTTTTGATTTGCCTATTCTCCGACGATTTGGGGTGTTGGAGGAAATTGGCATTGGTGATACACTTGCGCCAGAGTCAAAGCGTTCTTCATCTTCTTCTATACGATCTTCCAGATCAGGGCTGTTTGAACCACGCCTGTACATCGGAATAGCCGTTATAGGCCCACAGAATTGGTGCAGGTCAGCAAAAGCATTCTCACGTGCCCTTTCCACTAAAATTTCAAGGTCTTCTTTGGTTATCTTAGAGTTCAAAGAAAACTCTTGTCTTTCTGAAAAGGGAGACACACTATCACCCTTCCAATATTTTTGCATGTCTTCATTTGTTAATCCAGCCACCATCATGACAAATTTGAACGTGGAATTATTTCTCAATCTCTCAATGTGCCTCTGTTTTAACTCCTCGTACTTTGCTAGTGTTCTGCGAGCCCTACCAGATGTTATTTTGATGAAAGGAGGCATGTTTTCGAAGATTTTCTGAAGTTTCTTTTTTTCCGAATTATTCACGTTGTCTGGTCTGGTGTACCCAACATTTATAATGGTCTCATTTGGCGGAAGTGTTCTTTCTGTCCACGCCATATTTTTTAAAGAAAATAAACTAGGTATTTATAAGCCATGAATACGAAATAAATGTCACGTCCGGCTGTACCTGTATCCGCTGCATCAAAGATCCTAGAAGCACCCACTAGTGAAGTCGCTGAAGTCGCAACCTCTAGCCCTGAGCTCGTCCGCCGCGTTGTGTTTGAGTGCAACGCCACTGGAGCTGGGCTTGCCAACGGGCGGGTTGTCAATATCCAGAACGCCTCGCACGTTTTTGCCCCGCACATCTCCTCCGACCTCGCCCCGGAGGAGAAAGCAGCTCTCCAAGCAAAGAGTTTTGATCAGGCAATCGTCACCAGCATGGCTCTCAAGTCTGTCTCGTCCTCCTGTCCCGAGGTTGTCACCGTTGGTATCAACCTTTTTGCAAACAATGCCAATGTCTCCAATGCCAAGGGATGGCTCTACACACAGGAAGTTAACGATATGTCCTCCAACCACGCCCATGCCAACGAGGGCTTCACGAATGTCGTCACTATCCTTCCGCACGAGAAGCACCGCACTGACCAGGTCGTCTACCACCCGGAGGGCCTCATGAATAGCCGCTGGATTCAGGAGTATGGTGGTTACGACCTTGAGAAGCTCCACGACGGTATTACCCGGTTCCAGGGAAAAGATTACTGTTATGTACCAGAGGACCACGTGGTTGTTAGTATCATCCGTAATAACTGGGAGCAGCTTGGAATCAATTTGCACGATGAGAGTATGAAGGAGGGTGAGTTTTTGAAAATTAACAAGACGGTTGTGGACAACTGCATTAACCAGTTGTATTCCAGCGTCATCAGTCAGATCCCGTACACTAGTCTGTCCAATCTGGGCGCACGTTTTCAGGCTAACACAGAGGGTAGCCAGCCGTACAAGGTGGTCGCAGAACTTGAAATTAAATACCGCTTCCCCTAGTTAACCCTACTTAAATTAGAATAAAATTTTATTTCAAAGATTTGCTACAATTTCTCTAGTTAAAATTAGTTTACCATCTCTATAGTACTCAGGATTAAGAATCTTAAACATATCACGCAACTCTAGCAGCTTTCCCATTGTCTCAGAGGTAAGCGGAATCTCCAAATCATTATCTTTCAAGTGGTCCCAAATGTGTCGCTCAGCAGGGACATGCTCTGAACTGGGCGTCAGCTTCAAGATAGCACTCGGTGAGAGGTGCTGCAGGATATTTGCTGCAGAGAAGTTACCCCTCTGCATGCGGAACTCCGCCTGAAGTGGAGAGAAACTCTTGCGAGTTACAAAAGTGTTGACAAGGTCGCAGCTTTCCCAATGGGCTTTCGTGTAAAGTGATTTTTGCTGCTTAGGGCTGAGTGACCCAACGTCAATGAGCTCCTGAGAAAGATAATCCGCAGCATGATCAGTAGCATCTACAACACGGTAACCCGTAAGTGGGCTTAAAAGTACAAGCCCAGCCTCTTTGTAGCCGTTGTTGTAGAAATGGTACTCACCGCGTCCACGGTAAAGAATGTTGGTAAAGTCGGCACGAATCTTGCTCTGACCCCCTAGCTGCTGCGCATAAGCTTGCGCCTCCTCAAGCGTGCGATCGCGCAGGTTCGTACTGTACACATCCTCGACAGTCTTTCCGTTCCAGGAATTACGGATCTGATCTGCATCGTGAACATGGAAATCCACAATTGTGTGCGGCTGTGAAACCAGATCACCAATTGCATTAATTTTCTGCACAGCATACACTCCGGCACTACAGTCAGTCTCACTTAATGTAGACACATTTGTGAACGCACCTCCGTCAAAGAGGGCACGGCACTGGTTCAGGTTTGGATGGAGCCAAGTATCTTCAGCAGAGAGCAGGTAGCCGGGCTTGACACTAACAATTACTCCCTTATGAACCTTGGAACCAGTTAGTTTGGAATTTTCATCATCAATACCAAAATTGGAAAGAAATTTGGCGCAAATGACCTGATCACTCTGTTCCTGCAGCTGCTGCCACACCGAATTCGCTTCTTGCGAGATCTCAACAGGTATTTTACCATAGCGGTCTTCAAGCGCTGAAATGTCCATTTGATTGAAAGCGGTTGCTATTTATAGGGATCATAAGTTCTGCCAAAATTCAGCCGGAATTGGTTTCGGCACTCCAGGCGGAGATGTATATTTTTTTAAAGTTTCTAATTCACCAACATTAGCATCCGACACGTACACACGAAACAAGTGCTTCTTAGCTATTCTAAGGCCCTTATTTACCCTCGAGATTGGACCACGGCTTTCCCGCTTCCATTTTAATAATATTGTTGCCACCAAGTGTTCCGGAACTTCCAGAACCAGCAATATTCTAAAACCATCCTCAAAGGAGCAGCCCTGCTTGGTCGAGGAGGTTAGAAGCTGTGTTGTCTTGTCATCTGAACACAAGTACACGTACATATTTAAACAATTAACTGCTAGTAAATATGGACGCAAAGACACTACAGATTAGGTCAATCCTACACAAACTCGCCGGGAGCAAAAAGCGCAAGAGGGACCATGATGTCTCAAACCCACTTGTGCAATATTGCAGGGCTCTGATTATTCCCCATTTGCATTCAGGCACACAGCCTGATATCCCCTTTGCAAAAGTCCAAGAAGGCGTATTTGATATAGAAGGAAATCCTCCACACAAGTTACTCCAATTGCACGCAGACACCTTTGAATTCATCTAGCGGGTATAAAGCCACTCAAGCTAACAAAAATGCAATGGCTCGATGAAGTTGCAGACGAAGACAACCAAGACATGAGGTCAGAATTCATTGGAAATTTAATCATGCGAGATGGGTTTAAAGTGCGTTACAATAATATTGAGGAGTACAGCAGTGTCCTGCAAGACAAAATTCGGCGAGTCTTTGCAAAAAACGGCTATTCTGTAGAATTGAAGTATTTACAGAATTACGCTTTTTTGGAAGTGACAGCTTTGAAACAAAAACCAAAATATATAGACTACGCCATTGCTGTAGGACTTTTGTGGGGAGGATACAGGCTAGTGGCTACATACTTATTGTAATTATATTTATAAAACATGCTTGATTTTTTAACATGGTTATTGTATGCGCCTCAGTACATCGAGTTATTAGCTACCATAGGGTGTATATGTCTGATAGGCTTACCTCTTTGCTTTGCTTTAAAATTTGAAGATCTTCTGATGATACTTTGTGCAATTGGTCTCTTAGGCGTGTTGTATTTTTGACAAAACTAAATTAGCTAAAGGCCCTTTTGGTATGTTCAATTCCAGCACGTCACAATACTCCAAAAGGATTTCAGCAATTTTTCCCCTACTAATTCCTTCACGGTCTATCGGACGCATGTGCTCAATCATGGTGTGGGCCTCTATAAGCAACTCAGCACTTAAGCCCATCATGTTTTGTACATAATAAGGGAAATGCTTCCATTTTGTCCTGCTTAGCCCAAGTATATGTTTACGCATACATCTTACCAACGCATTGTGCATTTCCTTTCGAATTTGTACTGAAGCACGCACATCAACTGCACTCAGAAGTTCACCAGCCTCTTCAAGGTCGCAAGACATACAATAAACTACAAAATCAACTTTTTCTGGATCTGCATTCTCTAAAAAAACAAGCGATGCGCGAATAAACGTTGTATCAAAGACACTAGCTTCATCAAAATATTGCCGCAACATTTTTTTCTAAAAAAATTAATACAGCACAAATACACCAGAAAAAGTTTATGGTGTACTTACCCTCCTTCTATAAATTTAGAGATAAATACCCCCAATGGATGACTCTGTTGTAATTTCACACCTGCAGGAAAAGATTGGGGGCAAACCCCACGTGTGCACCCGTGACTGCCGAGCCAGGCAAATCAACGTGCACATACATGAGAAAGACGGAATTCACATCCGATGGAGCCGTAACAACCAATCTTGGATGAATAAAGGCAACTTCCTCCGCGCTCTGTCATACGTCTACGTGTGCGAAGGCACTGGGACTGTACATCACTGCACCGAGCACTGTCCGCTCGAACGCATTGCTAATGACGATCATACCCTCGTGTGCCCCGTAAGTGGCGTACAGTGGAATAACGAATCCGAGGTCGTGCGTAGTTGGAAATTGACGAGCAAATGCGTGCCGACGATCACCGCTGATAAGCGAGATCCCAATATGTACAGCCGCGCCGCAGATGGCACTGTTGCGTCGTTGACGCTAAATATTAAAAACGAAGAGTGCAAGCAAGAAGTAAAAAAGTTTCTGGAGTTGTTCACGACCTCACATGCTCGCAAAACGCAGGAACTCGAGAAGTACAAACAAAGTTACGCATCTGCGATAAAACTGGCAAACAAGTTTATAAAGCACTCAAAGAAAAACGGGCTCATAAACGCATGCACGCTCCAGAACATCATCACGACGGAGACCTTCTCCAAACCCATTTTCCTTCGCGTTATGAGATTTTACACAGACAAACTGGATTCTCTAGCTGAAGAAGTCAGCCCTATCATTCTAAAAATCTGGAACCTAGTCATTGTGCCAAGACAAATAGCTTTCTCTTTTTTTGTTCCCGCCATGCTATTTTTGCTACAGCGGGGCATTGCTGTTGATTCCGCCGTGCTTGTGGAGAAGAACCAATTGCTAGACCGCATTTTACCGGATGCAAATACGCTCAATGACTTCGGTGTAAACAAAAGCAACTTTACACAGACAAAAAATACAATCCGTGCAGCTATCCGAGCCCTCTTGAAAAAACACACTTTGGCAGAAATACAACAGATGATAAGCTAAGACAAAAATCTGCATATTTTGCGTATCGTTTTGTAATGTTTGTATTTATTAGCAAGCCTTTCAATCTCTCCAACGCCAACAAGGTACCAGAATGCGGAGAACACAAAGTCTCCGTTGTATTTCTCTAACAGATACTCCGCTTGGAGCCCCATTTGCAAATCATACTGAACATGTGCAGCTACCGCTTTGTTTTTCACCTTACCCCCGTGCCACGCGCGCCCCCAGTCAAAATCCCAGTCGAATGCAATCTCAATGTTATGCACTTCTTTCGGCGTTAAGAATTCGACAATGAGGTTGTCGCCCAGTGCTTGAAGAACGCGACTACAGATGGAGTCATTAGAAGCGCGTCTGTTGTCTCCGCACATTTTCTTGGTTTGATGTTCTTCTTCTTCTGCTGGCTCACAAGAGTTTGCAACCTGTTGATCTCCATAAAGAGATCTTGCCGACTTGCTTGCGTGGTTTTTGTACTTACGTGAGCCTGGCTTCGGAGACTCTGAAGCGTCCTCTCGGTTTTCACATGGATAACGCGTTTCCAAGACGCGTAACGAGTATGTTCTTCGAGAAGGCCCTCGCGTAAGCAAGCTTCGCTCCAAGCAGTCAAAGAGGGGTAGATTCTCGTCATTAGTGTCTCCACAATTACGCCATCTGCCCTTGTGATTACCGTCATTCTTATGTGGCCTCCATGACCAATCTGACCAATCATTTTGTGTTTTTTGAAATGAAACATTATCTCGTCCCCAACCTCCACGAGACCAATCCGAATGAGTTCCTCCATTGTTCATCTTATAAAAGTTAACGTCATGTAAGTACACCATAAACAAAAATTATATCACCTGCGTCACCAAAAACCTCCACATGCTTATTTTTAACATTCAAATCATACGTATAAGCCACCCATATACCATTTTCTACAGATTCGAATAAACTTGCGTCTGCTCTTTCTACAACAATATGCCCGTTTATGCGGATACTAAACCAGGTGTGTTTTTTTGTAGATATCCAAGTGAACGGCACTTCTGCTTTAAACTCATGTGAATCAACAAACGCTTTAATCGTGCAGTCGCCGTCAATATTTTTTACCGTCAGATCTTTGGCGTTTGCTTTAAATATGTTTCCACGTTTAGAAACAGAAAAGGGCAAGCCACCAATTTCATAAACTGATTTGGAGCACTTAGGAGGTATTTCAACAATAAACGTACCACTATGGACAGCAGAATCACACGTTAAAACCCGATTTTTTTTGGTGCATGACAGTTTATAAATTGTATGCATAGCTTCTTCAGACCACAAAAACTGCAACATCCGGACCACAAGGATCAACAAGAATCCAAACAAAATGATTTTTATGGTAATGCGTCTTGTAGGTACAGCAGACGGTGAGGGAGGAGGCTCAGCAGGTTTAGAAGGTTTTGGAGCAGGTGCTTTTTGGGCCTCCACGTCTAAATTAAAGGTAAATTGAGGTTTATTTTTTTTCACGGGCAACCGTAGAGGGTTCTGCCTAAAACTCAACTTTGGCGCACCAGACATCAAGCGGTTATGTATAAAGCAGGGCTGCGTTTAAGTAATGTGTCGTCCTATCTGTACACAACTTACTTTAATACTAGCTGCAATTCTTGTTGCTCACTTAATTCCAAAACAATCACACTGGCGCCTAACTGGTCGTGCTGCACCGAACAGTACTCTTAAATGGACACCAGATGTTAAGAAACACGGGATGATCCACCTGCACTTTGTAGGCAATGGAGAACTCAGGTGGGATGGCAATAGCATGTGGATACAGAACCACACATTTATGCACCTCTATGGGAAATTGCCACAGATGACTTTTTTTTCAGATGCGCCACTGAGTGCAAATGCACATGTTTTCGCGTAGATTGCTCGCCTAGAACGCTTCATTATAAACTTGACTGATATTCTTGAAATGTTTGCCTTACCCAATCCGAAAAGAAAGACAATAACAAAATGGCAAGGGGTACATATTGGCAAAAAAGGCACACTAGAAGGTTTTGTAGTAGTTTATCCTGCCGAGGCTTCTGGTGAAAAAATGACCAAAACGCTTATGAAGCCGAAAAATACATTTATTCTTAAGCATGGCGGTACCTTTAAGTACGCATACAATGACGGGTTTTTTAAGGAAATCCCTGAGAAATGGTATGGAAAAGCTTTTCTAAGAGTAGATGACGTTCCGAGCGAAAATCTGGTGACTATACAACTAAACGGCAAATTCATAGAAGTGCCTTTCTTGCCAGATGTACTTTATCTTAGAAAAACAAGCACTAAAAGACGAAAAAAGACTCATAAAATCATAAATAATGTTTATCCTACATGGCGAAACGCTACCGGAAAAACGATTCATTTTAAAATCGCAGAACATTTTAAAGACATTTTCAATAAGGCAGACTCTCAAGAGCTAACTTTACAAGATCCATTTGTAGGTTATTCTAGCTTAGAAGATCTGCAGTCAAGTCAAACAGGGCGTCTTGCGTTCAAAACCGTAGCAGGGTTTGTATATTATCACTGCAGAGACAATTTAGGATACCCAGTTATGCGTTAATCCGCAAAAGGCTTTCTTCACGGATAACTTTACTCATTTTTACTTTGCAAAACACACATGTATCCGGCATGAAGCAATCCTCGTGAACAACTTTTGTGCCACAGACACAACGGCAAATCTGCACAACATGCTTCTTCTTTGTAGAGTCAAATGCCTTGCCACATGAGTGACAACATAGCTCGACTGCAAACGGATCTGCTAGAGGCGGGCGTGACTTTTTTGGGACGCACTGCTCCACCATTTTCATGAACTTTTTAGGCCCACCATGATCTGCAAACCAGCGAGCCCCAGCCTTGGACTCAAACGCATAGTACGTCGTAGGATCCTGCCACCACTTGTGTAGCTGCAGGATAGAGCCGTGATCGCACTCGCACATGAGCTGCTCTCCATACTGCAAATTATCAAGAGTGCTCTGGTCAGGACGGAACCCGAACATTTTCCCTACATTTATTAATCAGAGGCAAGTACACCATTTTGTGTAATAGTATCCATAAGCGTCTCTACACGAGCAAGGTAAGTCATATCCGTTTCGTACGTCTTTTTTAGCGACTCAAGTCCTTTTATTGAGTTCTGAAGTTGCTCACGCATGCCAGGATGGTCAATATTTTCAAGTGCAGCAATATATACGTCACGTATTCTACCAAAATCACTGCGGCGCGTTGCGCCTTCAATCCAGCGAAAAAAAAATTCCGGTAGGAAATGGTTAGAGTATACACGGAAATGTCTTTGGCGGGTGTGTAAGCGCTGGTAAGGTTCTAAAACAGAAATAACTCGCAGGTTGACAAGAAGATCCTCCATTTGAAAAATGGTGAAGCAGGCCTTATACTAATTTTAATCAGGTAGTATAAAGGTGGCACCAAACTACAAAATATGAATCTTGCTCTCTTCAAGAAGCACACGGCTTCTCGTAAGCCTGTATGTAAACCGCTAAAGACCGGTGACTTGGAAGTGACGTTTCCCAAGGACATTGGGGAAGCGACAGCTAAAGAACTAGCTATGATAAGCGGAGAAGTAATCTTTGCAGACTTTGACTCACATAACCAATATGTACGACTACGCACAGATGCATCTCCAGAACTTATCCAATCTTGGAGCGGGTACCTTCCAAAGGACAACGATATACGACTATCTCGCTTCAAAACCGGATTCCGTGGAATGCCGGCACTTGAGCTACGCATCTGGGAGGAGAAAGGTGGTAAATACGTGCGTTATAAGAAAGAGCTTCGCAATGGGGATAAAGTGAAGTGCGCTGCAATACCAGTTACCAGCAAGGGCAAAATATACACCAACCTCGGAAGGGATATCCTTGTTGTGCAAAAAAGTAAAAAGAAGAAAAGAAAGCTCACCTATTTTAGTGACTGTGAGGATGAATAAATGAATGTTTTGTTTTATTTTCTATTATTACTGCCTTACTCACAAGCATGCTGGCTATACGACAAACAAGCTACCGTTGATAAGATCCAAAAAAATCTAGCTGTCTTGGGCAGACATGACGTTGATAGACAGTTTTTCAAAGATCAAATGCACAAAATGCCCCGAATCTTCAGCTGGGCTGTCCAGCAGATAGGTGTGGAGAGCGCCTTCCACAGTTGCGACGCAAACCAAGACGGAACCATAACTTTAAAAGAGATGCGCGAGACTTCAACTTGTCTTGATAGCTGCTTTAAAATGAGCGTTGTCAATTTAGCTATTTGATTTATGGTGTACTTACTTGCGTGTTACTTTGCAAAGGATGACCGAACAACAGCTCATTTGGCTAAGATGCTGCTTACTCGTTTTGGAGGAGTATTTCACCATCAACAGCAATGATTGACGCAAGAAAATCACGACACGTATCTTTGTCAACATCTACTTTAACTGCCAAGATTTGGCTCTTGTCTTCTGAACGCATCCACTGAATAGGCCACTCACGGAGGAAAGCAGCAGTTTTAGCATCTACAATAATATCGTTAAAATGATGCATCTCAAAGTCTTTCGGTGGATTAGGTACCAGAGAGAAGAACTGGAACTCCTCAGAATCATTAAATACAATCTTTCGGCTACTACACGCATTTAGAAGAATCATTTAAGAAAAAAATATATACCTTTATACTGTTTAGTTTCCTTTAATTGTTTGCAAGAGCTTCAAATCCGTAACATGCAGCGTCTCACGACCCCCGGCAATTGCAATGAGATTTGCATGGTTAAACATCTCTGTAACGTAACTCTCAGCATCCGCCTGCAAAGCATCTAGTGCATCCCGCCGAAAACGGATATCTCCAGCTCCTTGATCATTTGCAATGTCCTTCACCAGACGATGAAAAGGCGCCGTCGGGATCAAATTTCTTGTACTTGCTTGCTCAGATCGAATCTCACGAAGCGCCTTCGAGCGCAGCCGCACAGCTTTCTTTTTTGCTACTGGTTGAGATGCTGGGATCATTTCTTATCTTTCAGACTCCCTTTATACCCCATCGATTTTGTTTAGAAAATAACCTTTCAGCAACCTACTGTACGGGGGGATGATTGTACGAAATCCCCTCACCCAAGCGCGTGCGCGCATTCTCCTGTCGGCACACCTGTGAATCCAGTCCCTCAATGTACTCCTTCACACGCACAGCCTCACCAACAGGATTCCAGTTATTAAAGTCATTCACAGCCTTGTGAGTCTCGCGCACAAACTCGTTATCAGGACGCGCAAGACTGAAAGCCTCACCATCTTCATCCGGAACAATAAAATCGCGCATATCTGGGTGGATACCCACACAATCGTCCTCCTCAATGTCAAACGCCGCATCCCCCACCGGAGTCACTCCAGTCTCGTCCAGACGAGCAAACGTACTGTCAGACAAAGGCCTGAAACCCAGTGCACGAAAAGCACCCACTACATTAGCATGAGAAGCAGTCACAACATGACGCTGCACACAGCCTTTAGGAATTTCAAACACATTGTCAGAATAAGACCACACATTCGCATCTCCCTTCTCGATATAATATACATCCAACGTATCCTCAGCAACACCAACAACTTCAGCATACCAAATCTTGTCTCCTTCGGCATGTACGCTCACATAATCACCAGGAACCATTTGATTAAAAATATTTCATCTTAAATACCCTATAGTTTTTATTTCACGCATCCTCGAAAAGCCCTAAAAAACGTTCTAGTATCTCATACATTGAGCCACGTCTCCGTCCTCGTCTCAGTGTAGACTCATAAAACTCAGGATCACCTCTCAAAAATATTTTGACAATTTTCTTCAAAAAGGCTTCTCTTTCAAAAATTTCACCTGCTAATTCCACACTGGTTGCTATAGGAAAAGACTCAATTAAGACTTGAACAATTTCTCGTATCTTTCGATCAACCACTATTCTAGCACTGGGTCTAGCAGCTGCATAAGACTCATCTTCAAGCACTCTTTCTACTTTAGACCTTATATAGCCTGACGCTGAGTGTGTAACCATCCACTCATCCTCGTTGTGGTTATAAGAAATATAATCAGATTGTTTCAGATAACGACCAGTTGGACTATTTTGCCATTTGTCGTCAGTGAAAAAATCTTTGATTTTACGTATAAAACCTTTAACATCCACTGGGTTTGGAGTTACAGGTACACCACCTGGATTGCTCACTTCAACACGCGCGCGCTTTGAGTCGCGAGGATTGGTTCGTAAACCATCTCCAGACCTCGGGCTCGACCTCGGGCTCGAGCTGGAGCTTGAACTTGAGCTTGAACTTGAGCTAGAACTTGAGCTAGAACTTGAGCTAGAACTTGAGCTAGAGCTGGAGCTAGAACTTGAGCTAGAACTTGAGCTAGAACTTGAGCTAGAAGCGTCTGCAAAGTCCGCAAGGGGTGCTAAAAAGACGTTTCTTCCATCTTTAACCGATTTCAATTTATCCAACTTAGCTTTAACAAAACCTCTCCGATTTCTTCGAATTGTGTCTGTGTAAGCTTTCAGTCTTCCGTATTCTTGCTCAAGTGCCTCTATTTCTTCATCTAAACGAGGTGTAGAAGCGCCACGATTCCATGCTTCACCCAACTCATCTATTTTTTCCCTAATCTTCTTCTTTTCCGCCGTCTCGGTATCTTCGACACTTGACACCACCTCTAGTAAAGGCATCATATCTTCGTCGTCTGTATCGGAGAAGTCACTTCCACCCTCCCGATCAGGTGGAGCGCTTGAGAGTGTGCCCGCCTTTGTCTCCAAGAATGATTCAATAGATCTGTTCACTTCATAGTAAGATACTATAGCCCCGGCATTCAAACCATCATTCTGGTGGACTAGTTCTACAACAGAGTTTATAGTTTCAACCTCGCTAACAATAAGTTTCATTTTCCGAAAGTTTTCAAGATCAGACAAGCTTGCTTTTGCAGCCTGAGCGTCTTTCAAAAGCCGCACTTGAAATTCAACAATTAGTCTCATGGTACTTTCCGGTGCTAACTCGTTTTGTATCATACTTTGAAGTTTCCCAATTTTAAGTACAATATCTCCTAAAGGAGCAAACCTAAACCATTGCTCAGCCCAGTATTTTAATTTTTTTACCGCTTCTCTTTCTGTGGCTTCTTCCGTATCAGAAACATTCTGTCCACTACTCAGTCTATCTAGTCTATTGTCTTCTGAATCAATAACTTCCTGCACGTTATGGTCAGCTATTATAAGGGCAACATGCAAACCACGATTCGGCTCAACTACCTTCTCAATTGATATTCCCATTTGACTAGCAATAAATCTCATTGACTTATACTGTTCGGTTGTCCAACCCCGATTTTTAGCCTCTTCGTTGTCTTGTTGAGTCTGAGCCACTTGCATTGCACTCCACTCCTGTACAAATTCGGCTGATAAGTTGGCTATTCCTAGGTCAAAATTTGCCGCTAGGCCTGGAAGTAAAACTGGATCCTCAGTGTCATCTTCTGAGGGAGTATTATCTCCCATCCATTGAGAGTAATTATAAGATATGTTTTGGTCATAACTTGAAGTTGAATCTTGTATAAATTTTTGCACCAATCTCTTATCAACTCTGACCTTATTTTTCTTCCATTTCTTAAATTTGTCTTGTTGATCTATGAGAAGGCCAAGCAATTCCTTCAACTGTTCGTCTGTAATAACAATGATATCATCGTTACCCTGAATTGTGTCAGCCAACCAAATTAACAGACTAGACAGCTTACGACCAAAGTTTTTTGGAGTAGACTCGTTAAAGTCAGATATCTTACTTCCTAAGCTTTTTAAAATTTTATTGTACCTTTTTTTCTCTTCCGGACTCCAAGAAGACATTTGCCTATTTGGCAACATTTTTTGAAGAAGATTTACTATCTTAATCCTCAAATTTCTTGCCCACTGTTCCATAGAGTCATTAGCAGTACCTGGCTTCTGCACCGTGCCTTTTTTATCAACTTGTCTCTTAGTTGTCGTGGGTATTTCTCTGAATGTTTTTATCAATTCATTTAAACTTTTTAAAAAATTTTCACCCGACGTGTACATACTCTCTTGCTGTCTCAGTTTTGCATAGTCTTCTTGCTCTTGGTATTTTTTGAATAGGCTCTCAAATTGTTTCAAAGTTTTAGCACGTCTCTCATGATATTTTTTCTTTATTTTTTGCAAACTTCTATACTCTCCTCTCAACGAGTTTACGAAATTTTCAAGATTGGTTAAAAGGTTGTTGTACGTTTCATCAGTTTCTACAAAACAACCCCACTTTTCAGTAAAAAAGTTTTCCTTTTTTCTACGCTGTTTCTTGGGTCTCTTAAAGCCTTTTTTTTTCTTCACCTTGTTTTCGCTCTTTGTTTTTTTTTCTATTTCCAGTACCTCTGATTTATTAGTGTACTCTGTGTCACCAATAACATAAACTTTTTTATAGACAATGTGTTCCATCAAATATTTTACAATCTTAGTTAAGAGAGTTTCAAGTTCTTTTCTGCTTCGTACATTGTTGGAATTCAGCAATTCAATAATATCCCCTAAACTAAGGCAACAGTACAACCTTTTGCTATCAAAGTCTTGTACCGTTCCTTTCATTATTTGACCAAACATTTTGTCAAGATTGGATATAGAACCCTTGTCTGCAACCCATAACCGATCATGAAATTTATACACAAACGCAAGACCCAAATGCGTTCTGACTTCATGCCGCTTTACAGTGTCCATGTCAGTTCTATGATGTGTCTGAAACTGCAAAGCACCCCTCATTTTCGTCTTGTCAACTAGCTCCCCAGTGTAAGTAGCTGTATCTATCAAAAAAAGAAGTCGGACATATTCCCGAAATTTTAGACCAGCTTTTATTGTTTTTGTGTTTCCCTTCTTAGTAGTTTTATTTTCTTCGGGGGGATACCATTTATCTTTTACATCTCCTTTAAAAAGGTCAAAATTATTTGGTCCACAAACAGCTGAAAGATACTTTACAAATTCTGCTCCAATCTTTTTACCAGTTTTAAGATTGCTATTTAGCTTTCTCTTTAAACCACTTGGTATATTCATATTTTTTATTGCTTTTCTAGCAATCACCTGCAACACGTATAGTTCATGTGTGTTACCCACTTGCAAAGTTGCAAACTTGAACAAAATCTTGTAAAACTCAGTTAAAGAGTAGCAATAGTGAAATCTTCTGAGCTTGTAATGAATGGTGGATTCATCGTCTTTATCTTTTTTTTTTTGAACACCAAGATTCTTCTCAAACAATTCATCCCGCTCGTCTGCAGTTAGCTTGTTAAGTGTGGCTCTCTGTTCTGGATCTGGTGTTAACAACAAACTTTCTGCAAACTGTCTGTATGTGTAATGCATAAGTTGAATGATTTTTTCTTTGTGTTTTTTAATTCTGACATATTTCTGAAAAGGTATGAATGGTGTCTGGACATTAGTATGTCCATATGGGTTTGAGAAACAAACAAACCACTCATCCCCAACAAAATTAATACTAGTGGCGTCATCAATGTCCCAACCAATACACTGCAAAGCAGGGCTTTCAAGCATTTTGTCAGCCACATTTAGGTTGTCTTTTTCTAGTTCAAGAAATGTTTCTTCTGCATTCCAATCGGGTACAGCACCCAATGCTAACAACTGATCCAACTTATTAGGTTTCCCTTTGGACAGGAGGGATGAAATCAAATATTGCTTATCACTCACTTGTTTCTGCATTTTTTGCGCCTTCTCTATTTCTGAACCTTCTGAAATATTAACTTCAGCATTCGGGGTTGTAAGTGTCACAGATTTGCCAAACTTGACATTTTTGCCAACATCTAGAAAACACAAATTTTTATTGTCTGATGTTATACGCCGAAGGTATAACATATTTATTTTTTGAGATGCCGTGTGAATTACCATTGAATGGCTTTTTTCAGAAAAGAGTTTCTTAGCCTTTTCATCTTTCACAGTGAATTTAACCGTACGTTTATCAGTCAAAACGTTGATTTTATTTCTTTCCGAACGAAACAATAAGGAAAGAATATCATCAAAAGGACTATCTTCATGATAGCCAGCAGTAGCTAGTATAATCACTTTAGCCACAAAATCCATAAATAAATTGGTGTGTTCAAGATTATTGCTTCTTTCCATCTCTTCTTCGTACCACTCAAAGAAGCATTTTACAAGATGTCTCCGCCTTTTTGTACGCCATCCTTGCATGGAATTTAAGTATGTGTCTCTTGATGAAGAATGCGCAACTTCAAGCCTTTTCTTCAAATAATCGATTTTTCCGTCACAATATTTGATATAGTCGAGAAAATTGTAAGTTGTCATATTATCTCTTACTGTCTGTTTGCAATCATGAAGTTCCATCAAAATTGAAGCACAAAATTCCGCTTTATCTTCTCCAACAACCTTGAGGTATTTGGCAAGCATCCCACCCCATTGAACCATTCTTTGATCAAATTGCTCATTGCGTTTATGTTGTGTTAATACGCGCGGTTCTGGTTTTTTTTGACTTTCCTTGTTCTTTAAATCAATTTTAAGCCAGTTCAAAAGTATATCTCGAACTTCAGCCATCAATTTTGAACTTTTTTTTAATTCACTGTACAGCTTAATGCATATTGGCTGAAACTCATCATCTTCACTTATGGCTGCTTCTATGCGGCTATATGTTATGTCTTCTGCGTTATCTAGATTAATTTCAAAATCATTATAGCAACTCTGAAAAAAGTTACGAAATGTATCTGAAAGATTATCTTTTAAAGAACGTTTTAAGTCCTTTTCTCGGTCTTCTGCAGACATTTTACCCCCCGCAATTTTTTTGGCGTCACTTTTAGTTCTCATAATATTGCTGCTTAAAAGTTCATCAATGAGCACAAATGTAAACAAGTCAGAAATCTCAGGTTCCATATTTTGGCCTTCATCATTATAGTCTTCTTTATTTGGAGGACGAGGATTTTTTGTTTTGTTGACATTACGTTTATACTTCTTGTTCTCACGCCATTTCTTTCTATAAAAATTACGACCAGAACGTAAGACCATTGTTTTCATGCGCCTTTTAAATTCACCAGCCCTGTAGAGGTTTTCCAATTTGTCTATATTTTTCTGTAATTGCTCTACATTTGAGAAATCTGCTCCAGGACCAGCCTCCTTGTACGCCTGTACGGCAGCATCCTGAAGCGCGTACAAGGCTCTTAATGGCTTAAACGTCATAATTTTGTCAACCCAAAACTCTAGCTGTTTTTCGCTAAGTCTTTTAATAATATCATAAAACTGAGAATATTGAAACTGTGTCTGGTCAGGATCCCAATACATATTATGGTAAGCTCTTAGTGAACCAGGTTGTAGATGGCTTAGTAAACAGCGCGGAGTACCAGCTTCTGCATCTACAGTATATTCAACATCACTGTGAACTTCCTCTTCTGTGTATTCAACAGAATGTTCTCTCCAGGTTTCAAATGGTGATCCATCTACAAGATTTGTCCAACAAGAAACATCGGCGCTCTCAACTATTTTATTCATAAGTTGCATGATTTTAATGTTCCTATCTGGACTTGCCTCTGATTCCCTCTCTTCATTATATTTTTTTGTTGCAATTTCTACTAAAGACTGTGTATGGAGACAAACTTCAATACGAACTTGCAAATTCCAATTAGCAAAAATTTGTTGAAGTATACATACCGCTAAATCCTTAGAATTTAGATATTCTTTTAGTTTCCGAAGAGCCAGAACCATTTTTACTGCTTTCACAAGATCACGAAACAATTCCTTATCTTTTTTTGGATCAGGATTTCTTTTACGATATCTGCTTTGTATTTTAGAAAAGTCTATATCTCCAAGTTCAGGTTTTCTGCTTATTTCAGTCAGTGGCACTAAGACAATTTTCTTATAGCTCTCATAAAATTCGCTTACTTTATTATCAAAAGTCTGCCTAAACGTTGGTTCAGGATCTTCTTGCCATTTGTGAGGGTCTTTATTGTTCCAAGTGTCTCGATTAAACGTTGTAAGACCAAACGGTCGATATTTTGTCTTTGATGGTGTTGAAGGCCTTGAAGTGTTATTCATCTGTTCAATATCTTTTTTTAATTCGAGAATTTTGTTGTTTAAAAGTGCAACTTTTTCATTTTGAGCTCTTACTGCGTCCTGTTGCTCATTCACTGTTGTTTGAAAACCTGGTATGTCTACTCTAGCTACGGTTTCAAACAAACTCTGCAAATCAACAAGATGAGCCTGTAATTGTTTTAGCGTTTTAGTTTCTTTATTCAATTCTCTTTGTGCTTGAATTCTTCTACCCATGGCGTCGTTAACCATATCATCTGGATTAGATTTGAGATGCTCAGCTTGAAATCTTAATCGTTCTGTTATTTCATCAACAGTTTTTATACAAAAAGAAGTGCGGAAAGAAGACGAAGAAGACGAAGAAGATGAAGAAGACGCTTCCTCTTGCTCTTCTTCTTTACTTTCGTCTATTTGTTTTAATTGATTTATCCAGTCGTCCAATTTGGTTGTCGTGGTTGTTTCTCTACCACTAATTTTTTCAATCATGAAATTAAAAATATCACTGTATCCAACTTCGTTAAAAAAATGAGGTAACAAATTCAATACATCAGTATGCAACACGTCATTATCTTTTAAATTGCCAAGCGCAGGCAACAATTTAAGCCGTAAACGATGAAACATGTTAATATTATCTAGCTGAGATGCAAAAACATAAGTTTTGCCGTTATGGTTGAAATGATGCTCAGGTATTGCAACTTCACCTTGTTCACCAACACAAAACCCCAAGGGGATACCATTTGGATTTATATCAGCCTCCCTACTGAAATTAACAATATTATTGATCATATCTGTTAGAGGTGACACGTTTATCTTAGTTTTTGTTCGTTCAATACCTCTAACAATGTTATAAATCTCCCTGACAAGACTTGCACGCTGCATATTACCTGTAGGGGTTTGACCAAATGTAAAATTGTAATCAATTAAATTATTCTGACTTACACGAATAAAATAACTATGTAGCAAATCCAAAATTTTTGGCGCATGTGTTTCCGCTAAACTTGGATTCCTTGTATCCATTTGACTACAACACACCTGTATTTATACAACATACAAACACAACAACATGAGTGCATTAGAAAAACTAATTTCTCAATACCGTGAGAAAGCACAGATTAAAAAGACACGCAAGCGCCCTCGTGACTTTACACGTACATTTGTTCCAGATAGAAGCACTAAAGGCAAAACTGAGACAAGCGGCGCAGAGGTTGATCACGTTTTTGTTGAAGTCAAAGCATCTGGAAACACCACATTATTAAAAAATGACGTATAAAATTCATGACCCCGAAATAATAATAAAAAAAAATATGCAAAACACCGTATTATTAAAAAATGACGTATAAAATTCATGACCCCGGAATAATAATAAAAAAAAATATGCAAAACACCGTATTATTAAAAAATGACGTATAGAATTCATGACCCCGGAATAATAATAAAAAAAAATATGCAAAACACCGTATTATAAAAAAATGACGTATAGAATTGTTCATGAAAAAATATACCCCGGGTTAAAAAGGGAAAACACCGTATTATGAAAAAATGACGTATAGAATTCTTCATGAAAAAATATACCCCGGGTTAAAAAGGCAAAACACCGTATTACGAAAAAATGACGTACAGAATGCAGTTTGGGGGGGAAACTTAAAGGAAAAATAAGGATTTTTTTTTATTATTTTTATTATTATTATATTATTATTATTATTTTATTATTTTTTCCCAAAAATGCTTTTAAGTTTACCCTTAAACCTGCATTCTATACGTCATTTTTTCATAATACGGTGTTTTGCATTTTCAACGTGCCGTCTATCCTGGGGCGATGAATTCTATACGTCGTTTTTTCATAATACGGTGTTTTGCATATTTTTTTTTATTCTTTTTCTGGGGTGATGAATTCTATACGTCGTTTTTTCATAATACGGTGTTTTGCATATTTTTTTTTATTCTTTTTCTGGGGTGATGAATTCTATACGTCATTTTTTAATAATACGGTGTTTTGCATATTTTTTTTTATTATTATTTTGGGGTCATGAATTCTATACGTCATTTTTTAATAATACGGTGTTTTGCATATTTTTTTTTATTATTATTTTGGGGTCATGAATTCTATACGTCATTTTTTTTTAATATGGTGTTTTTTTCTAAACTGGTGTATATGGTCTTGTTTTAATTTAGTAAAGAAATGTCAGTTAAACTAAAAGATGCCCCGCGCATATGCCGGAATCGAATTGCTTTTTTTCGAGGTGAAATGTTTGAAGCTGCTGGCAAAGAGCTACTTTACCGTATACTAGCAAGTGAGCCAGAGCTTACAATGCTTGAGGCAATTGAGAACAAGTTTGAGGCCACCACTTACACTGCAAAGCCTGGGTGTCATGTTGATTATCTAACGCCGGAAGTCTGTCGCCAGATCCACATTATATTTAATGAGTTAGGCCTTAATAAAGATGTTAGTGCAGACACCGGAACTGGAATATCTGGACAAACGATTGAACCGGATTCAGAATCTGTTGGAGGAAGGGAATGCAAACGTCTTAGAGTCAATTGAAGACAATAACGAAAGAATTGGTCATTTGCATGATAAAGTTGATCGTGTGCAAGACACAGTTGCATACATAAAAAAAAAACTTAGTACATTTACCCCCTTTAGGTTAGCTTTCGCTTTATTGCTTTTATTAGGTCTTTTTCTTATATTTATCTACCAGTTTCGTATAATTCGTATGCGTTAAGCAGATAAAGAACGTCTGCAACAATGTAGACTCCAGTAAGCACTAATACAAAAGAGGTGTCAAATGGTTCGATTTCGCCAAAATACTGTGTCAGCACAAAAACGTGCTGCACTAATAAAACTGCCCATACGAGTGAGAAAAACTTAGCTACAAACCGCACATTCTCCTCAGATATTATCATCATCGCAGAATGGGTAATAAATTGAGTATAACCAAAAATTTTGTAGAGCGACGAGGCGCTGTAAGTAAATAACGCTGCGTAAATAAAATCATGAATGAACAGAAAGTAAATGGCACTGCTAAAAAGGTTCCGCTGGTATTGTACCTGCCGCTTTTTACTCAGATCACGGTATTGATACAGGTAGAAAACCAGCTGAATAATAAGAAGTGGGAGCAGGCCACAGCACTGTAAAAAGAAATTCAAGTGCTCTTTCACAGGGAAGAAAATGTAGCGCCAAGCGCGAATAAACGCTATGATGGTACAAAAGCCAGATGACACCGCTGCAATACCAAGTGCTAAACCAGAGACCTGTTGCAAGCGCTCATAAGGAAAAACATTATATATAAAAAGAACTACCTGAGCGGCTAAGTTTGGCAAGTGGTACGCATAAAGGCTGCCTAACGAAAAAGAGATAACCGCAAAAACTATCTGTATTAGAACAAATGTCTTCATGTTTTAACAAGTTGTAAACGCTTTTATAGCTCTCTAGAATTTTTTTCTGGTGTATTTCCTCCTCTATAATTATTTTAAAAAATCTGAAGCATGCAGAAACTTAAAGATTTGACGCCAGCTGATGATCAAAAAATCTACTCTATGGATGTCAATGCAAATGGGGCAAAAACTTTTTTTTGCAAGACGCTCCCCGAGATGTGGCAATTAATGCATAACAAAACACCCCGCAACTTTTGTGAGGTGATAGGTAATAGTCCCTGCCATATGTATTTTGATCTTGATGAAGGTAATGTTAAAAAGGCATGCCAGAAACTTTTACCAATGCTCGATAAAGTCTTCAACACTTTGAAAGACCAAGTTGGAGTTGTACGTTACTTCCTTCTTGATGCGAGTAAGACGTATCCAGATGGTTCACGCAAAAACAGTGCCCACATCATCTGTGTAGGAGAAAAATACATTCTTCAGAGCCCAACACAGGGAAGAGCGTTTCTGCAACGCCTCAAAGACATCTTTGAGGACGACTTTGACATTAAAATTGACGAGAAGATTTACACACGCAACCGGTGTTTCAGGATGCTCGGCAACTCAAAGTACGGGCAGCAGCGCCCGCTGAAAGGTCTTAATTGGAACATGCAGAACTGGGTTTCGACTCTGGTCCAACCAGTCAAAACTCTTGGGGTTGCTGACCTTGGACTGGGAAACGTCATCTCTGCGCCCCTCCGCAACAACTCCGTACCACCCTGCGTTGCCGAGGTGCTAGCACACATGGGAGCATCAGACTACACTTGGAAAAATGACCTTGAGTGGGTCTGGGGCGGGCACCTCCAAAAAGGCATTTGCAAGATGGCACGCAGGGAGCATCGCCGTAACAACCGTTATTTTATATACAAAGCGGAATACGCCCAGTTCACCGTTGGCTGCCACCATTGCAAGAAGCGTTATACTGAACCAATCCCAAACAAGCTTCGCAAAAAAGTACAGGTTTTTATGAATCAGCTCATCAAACTTTGAATGCTTTCCTTATACATCTTCTTATAAGTAGTCGCCCAATGACTAGTAGTAAGTCGATAAATATCAAAATTTTGGTTTTCTAAATACCACGCTTGCTCTTTAACCCACTCAAAAACTAAACCACACATGTACTTTGGAAAATGTCGTAGCCTAAAGTAGTTGAACCACTTTTGTAAAATATCTGAATGCACACAAACACTAAATCCATCCATATCAAGCTGCACACCGGTTGCGTTGTTTAATGTTCTTCCACTGGAGCAACAACGACTGTGTAGCGGCACAGAATTTCTTTGTACAACTTTGGTACTCTCGTGTAGGCGCATTAGATGTGGGCTTGATTTTCGGGCAAAAGCAGAGCAGACGCGCACGCGCTCATCAGTCATTGCTTGCATCTCTTTAGAGTTGGGCTCTTGTTGCGCACAAAGAACCTTGTATACGTATACCATAAAGAAATCCATTGCAAAGTTTTAATCTACTTTTATAGTACTAGTGTCATGCTGCCTTCGCGCATATTAAACGTAATTTTACAACCTGTCTCCTCTATCTTTTTTAAAATCGGGTAAGATATAGTCTGTACTCCACCTAATTCTAGTTTGTTTTGAGTAAGCTCACAGTCAAACTCACACATATCCTCAACGCCTAATATGTAACGCATTGCTTCGTTATACTTCTTTACATCGTATTTCTTAGGCATTTTACCTGTATGTTTTGCATAACACAGCCGCCTCCGTTTTCTAGACTGTCCCTCTTTTAAGCATTCCAGAAAAACGCCGTCCTTAACATTTACTTCAATTCCAACGGGTCTGCTTTTTAATGTCTGGACAGCGTGCAGCGTCTCCATTGTGAACTCCACTGGGTTTATTATCAGCTTGAAACGAGAAGCAGTCTGAGATACTTTGTATTTCGTGACTTTAAAAAGCGCTAAAATGTCTTGCAAATATTTTTCGTCTTCTGCTAGCATGTTGAGGAGCAAAGCTGCATATAAATACTGGCTGCAATTACTCAAATGATTATAGGAATAGTCGGTCTCGTGATTGGCAACATTTTTATCTGGCAGAGCGATGTAGAGACAACCCAGTTTTTTACAGGTTGGATAATAGGAATTTTTGGTCTAATTGGGTCTGTTGCGCTTCCCCGCATTCCCCGCGTGGTGCTCGCAGGAGCAGCAGGTTTTTTCATCATTAGTAATGAACAGAAACTGACTCCGACTTCCTCAACCGGTGACCTAGGCTGTGTACACGGCACGCAGCGATTTATAGAAGGCAGGTTCAAATGTGTATGTAATGCACCCTATTTTGGCACGCTATGCGACGAATGCCCGCCCGGAGCTATTAATGTAGGTACATTGGATGAGCCGGAATGTTACACATGCAGGCACGCCTATATGTTTCCCTTTTGTAGAGAACTCCTGCCAGGATACGATACCGAAACAAGCTGCTCTGCAAATTTTACTGCTTCCTGTACACACCCAGATCAAACCATTTTTAGTTTGCTACCCAAAACGTACAATAATGCACCCGCCGGTAGTGTTCGAGATGAACTTTACGATCTAGATGAAACAACGTGCACAGATACAGATGGTGCCACAGTATACTGCGACAAATGCGTTGAAGGCCATTCAGGCCCGGACTGCTGTCCTGACGGCTTTTACGGTACGGATTGCAACGCAGTAGTGCCGAAATGCGCCGCTGCACTTGACTATGGAGCAAAACTCAAAGAAAACGAATTACCTGTTGGATTTGGTTTAGCAGACCCCGAAGTATGCTACACTCTGGGAGACGACACTTGTTCCTGCGGCGGCGAATTTATCGGCGACTATATGTGTACGAGCCACTTCTGTGTAGACGGGAGCTGCTCTGACCTGCCAAGAGTGCCTGAATTTGACTTCAGGTGCGATTGTCAGTATGGTGTAGGACCTAGCTGCGTAACTCCCACGTGTTACGGTGGAACTAGAATGTGGATGACGGATAGAGGCGTTTGCCAGTGCAACGCACAGCATCTTGACTCCTATCAGGGCAGAATCTTCGATGCATGCAATATCGAAGTTTCCGGTCAATGTTATCCTGGCTTATTTGGTGACCAATGTGAGGAATGTCAGTGTGTGGTTGATATCAGTGATTACGAGAACACGAAGCAATGTGAAAAGAACATCTATGGTGTGTTTGACAGAGACTTCAGAACGAAGGAGTATACCGGAGAATGTACGGATAGCGGTATTTGTACTGATGAACCAGATGATTGTGGGGATGTGGTCAATGGAGCCGACCGTTGCCTCTTATTTACTAACCCGGTTGATTTCACAGCTATTGTGTTTAGCGGGGATAACTGTACGGACACCACAGACTCGAAATGCCGCGCTTGGGAAAATTGTAGGCCTGGGTAATTAAGCCTACTAGAAGTACTCTAGAAGCCAGCCAGCCTCGTGCTTTTTGAGAAAAGTGTGGTGCCTGATCAAATGAGCAATCTTACGGTCTACGTACCAATCTGTAGGAAACTGCAATGCGTCTATCCAACTATACACTGTTTCATCTTCACAGTGCCTCACTAGAGTGACTAAATCCTTGTGAATGTTGCGATTATTACTAACCCGTTTGCGAATAAGCCCCGCTACCGGCATTAAATCGTCAGAGATTGTAACGGTCAAATTGGGTTTTTCTGACAGGGATTCCATGAGAAGTTCTTTCCAACTCTCAAGCCTAGCGCTACAGATTGAGTTGAGGTCAAAATTTATTGTATGTTGCTCAATAACAGCACGGCAAGTTGGGCAGGTTGTACTGCCCCTAACGTTTACATACTCCTCAATGCACAATTTACAGAGCCCGTGCGCGCAAGGCTGTAAAATATACGGAACGCGTATTGCGTCGTACCGATTGTGGCAAATCGCGCAGCGCGGCATAGCCATTTAAAAATGAAAAAAAATGCTTAAATACATCAATATGGTGTACTTATCCCATGCTAACTTTATTAAAGAAAATGAGTCGCACAGAGAGCACCGAAGCTTTTCTCTATGGCGGCACAGATGCGAAAATTTGGGTTGCTCCGACGAAAATGCTTTATTTTGAGAAGCAAAATGTGAAATTCACTGTAAAAATTGTCGAATTCGACTATGATACGGCAGACGACTATGCTATGATGGACACTTCAAGCGATAACCCAACCGATCTGCTTGAGACAAGTGTAGTTGTGTTTAGGCAAAATGACCTGACAAAACCGATTGTTGCATTGCTACAGCTAGACAGGAGAGAGCTACTTAGGCGTACCCAGATGCATTCTGCCTATGATTTGCTTCTTCTCGATCTCATGAACACACTGCAAGGGTTCACCCGGTGGGTATAAAGGTGAAATTATTCTCCAAAATGGAGGTGCTTCGCCGCGCAATCCTCCAGGTCAACACCATCTGCTCGGAAGTCAAGGCAGAAGATCCCCGGGAGGTAGAGGAGGTCAATGAATATAGTGGGACTTGCTTTCACGTCGTTCCAGCCTTCCTAGAGGGATGCGATTTCTACTCGGACAACAAGCTCTTCTTTGTCACGAACTTTCACGTGTGCGACGACGCGGACGGTCGCACGGTTTTCCTGCGCACTGCGGCGATGGGGAAAAGCATGTTTACGGCGAAAGTCGAAGCCGTTGTGCCCAAACTGGACATTGCCATTCTAAGCATCACGCGCGGGGGAGAGCACGAAAAATGGTTCCTTCCTGAAAGCGCGGAACTCTATTTGGAGGAGCTGAAACAAGTTACGCTCTATCCAAAACGCATCTCAAGCAAAACGCGCAAGGTGTCAACCCTCGGCTTTCCACAGGGGCTGGAGAATCAACTGAGTTCGGGCTGGCTTGCAGGACGTGGGTCAGAAGACGAGGAGTACTTGCAGCTTAATATGTCGCTTAACTCGGGTAATAGCGGAGGGCCTCTAACAGATGCAAAGGGGAATATAATTGGCGTCTGCACCGCTACGCTGGGCGATTCGGAGCAAATCAGCTTTGCCGTCCCTTCCTACTGCGTAATTCGATATTTCCAGAATTTCTACACAGCACCTTACGGTCGCTTTCCCCAGTGGGGCATTTCGACGTTGCCTCTCACCGAAGCATACAAAAAAGTGCACAAGATACGCGGCTGCGGCGCTGTGATCAAGGATATTCACCCCGCCTCTTGTGCTGTCGGCGTTCTGAAACCCGGAGATGTGATTCACAAAGTAGGTCGGCACCAGCTGGATATGTTTGGCTTGATGGTCGATGCAACGCGAGGCTCGAAAATTTCCATGAACAATACCGAATTTATCCTTTCGCTTGAGGATGCGGAAATTGAGTTCTCCCGTAAAAGCTGCAAGAAAACAGTGAAAATTATGCCCGCGCCGCTTGATTTGAAAATCGGTGAGTGCTTTAAGGAGTGGAACCCCGTGAAAGTCGCTGAGTTCGGACCTTTTGTTTTTCAGAATTTGAATCTCACGCTCATGACCTCTGAAGAGCTGCCAGTATGTAAGAGCATGGAACTTTTGCAACACGTTACAGCCACAAAATCGATGGAAGAGACGGTGGTGATTAGCAAAATCGACCCTAATTCGTACATTGCCTCGCTCGAATTTCCGCATGAGTACGACCGCGTCATCGCTGTGAACCGCAAGAAAATTACCTGCATGGAAGATCTGAAAGAAGCGTTCATGGGTGTCAAGAGGATGGCAGCAGAAGGCGAGAAATTTTTCTCAATTGAGACCAGTAGTGGTAAGATGTGGTTGACTATTAACAAAATACTTAAGACTACAAAGAAAAGAAAACGTAATTAAAAACTTTACCCTATAAACCTGCTCTTTTTTTTATAAACTTGTGATGGAGCCTATTGTGGTGCCAGTCTCTGGGCCTTTACCTGTTTTTAAGCCCCCAGACGATTTTGAACCAGAATGGCTGGTCCCGGCGGATGCCAGTTTCACCGGTGGAGCCAATTATGTTGCTATAAACACGGTTACCAACAAGCGCTACGAAGGCGAAAGTGTTAATTTTTACAAAAGGCACAATGCTCACAAAAACGATCCATTTAATGCAAACAAAAAAGACGAACAGAAGAAATTTTACAATGCTCTTCGCAAGTATGGTTTTGATAAATTTGATTTTTATTTGCGTCATAAATTCATATTCGTAGGATTGGAGAAAATGAGTGACACTGAAAGAAAAGCGTTTTATGCAAGATTTAAAGAATCGTTTTCTCACCCCTGCGAAACGTACTGGATCAGACGTCTCAACCTGTTAAAAGACGGCTATAATTTGAAAGAAAGTGGTGAGGGAGGGGCTGGGCGCGTGTGGACAGAGGAACAGAAGACGAAGATAAGCGCGGCACTGATGGGTAATACAAACGCCCCCACGAAACCAGTCACCCGCTGCGAGATACTTGAGGATGGTGAAACACGTCAGAAAGTCCGTTTGACCCGTTACGACGGGTGCAGTGCCGCGGAAAGAGCTAACCCGGGAGTTTCGTTCAATCTCATCTCCGCCTGCTGTCTGAAGAAGATAAAATCCGCTGGTGGTTACCTTTGGTGGTTCTGTAAAGACACGGACGTATACGACGAGGATATTACCGTCGATTGGGTGGGGGATCTGCCACAGGTGCACGTTCAATCGGCAGTCATTTCTAAGCTCAAGCAAGCAAACGGTGATTATCTGGAGCAGTGGCACGTTAGCATGCGTGAAGCAGGGCGAACCCTCTCAACTGATGATAAAAAGGTTCGCAACAACATGATTTCAATGTGCTGCAGTGGCAAGCGCAAGACACACGCCGGGTATCAGTTCCGCCGGGTCACTACTGAGAAGAAAGAAGACTTCCCCAATGGCAAGCGAATAATTAAATCTAAAAAAAGAAAACGTTAATTTTTTCTATATACACGCATATAATCAAAATCAGTTTGGACCGGTTTAAAATTGGAAACAAAATTTCTGAAGAGCCATGGAATATCGTCAACCTGCTCGAACGCAGAATCCCACT
>Ga0206126_10001057_pt1 | contig 34558 bp, 33 predicted proteins | sample Helgoland_Spring_5_FD_148621 | JGI IMG/M metagenome (GOLD analysis project Ga0206126, IMG submission 148621) | Pelagic subsurface seawater microbial communities from Kabeltonne, Helgoland, North Sea - Helgoland_Spring_Bloom_20160412_1 | ecosystem: Environmental > Aquatic > Marine > Epipelagic ...
CAGGTTCAGGTTCAGGTTCAGGTTCTGGCTCTGGTTGAGGCTCCGGTTCTGGTTCTGGCTCTGGCTCTGGTTGAGGCTCTGGTTCAGGTTCTGGCTCTGGTTCAGGCTCTGGTTCTGGTTCAGGTTCTGGTTCTGGTTCAGGTTCTGGCTCTGGCTCTGGTTCTGGTTCAGGTTCTGGTTCTGGTTCTGGTTCTGGTTCTGGTTCTGGTTCTGGTTCTGGCTCTGGTTCTGGTTCTGGTTCTGGTTCTGGTTCTGGCTCTGGTTCTGGCTCTGGTTCTGGCTCTGGTTCTGGTTCTGGCTCAGGCTCTGGTTCTGGTTCTGGTTCTGGTTCTGGTGCAGTTGTATCATTAGAAGTTTTAGTTAAACTTGATGAAAATCTGAACCAATATCCTTCTCCATTTTCTAAAGTATCACTTGTTGTCACTGTCGCATATCCTGAACCTGAAACATATTTAAATATATCTGTTATTAAACTTACATCTGTGTCAAAATAATCGCTTACTGTAATATCTTTATCAAAAGGTGTTGATATCATATTCCATCCAGATGAAAATATTTTTGTTACTGATGTGTTTTGTATTATTTTTGTAATGGATAATGATGAAATAGAAGTGTTGAAACGATACCAATATCCTTCTCCTTGTTCTAAATTATTTATTGTATTTATACTTGTATATCCAGACCCAGGAACATACTTAAATATATCTGTTATTTTTGACTTATCACTTCCATATAATGAATTACTAGTATCGGTGGTACCAAATGAACCCATCATATTCCATCCCAAACTTACACTACTAATTTCTCTTTTTTTAAGACTTTTTTTTTCAATATATCTAGAAACTAAATTGGGACTAGATTTAAATGCAAACTTAATCATATAAGTTTTATCATGCGTTACAGTGCCAAGAAAATCAACGGTTGTTGTTGTATTAAAACTAGATGTTGATGGTAATAAATCTATAAATGCGGAACTCATATTGGTGATTTGAAATATAGAAAATGTATTAGATAACGCAGAACTAAATGTTATTGTAGCAGCATAATCTATTGTAAATTTCATATAATATGTTGTTGTATCAGTAGTAGAACCTAAATCTAAACCGAACTTTTCAACAACAGTTAAACTGGATGGAGAAGTCCCCCATCCAGTAATTCTTGAGTCAAATATAGGGACTGGTGCTTTAGGCGGAGCATTAGATACAGTATTATTAAAACCAAAACTCAAGTCAACAGATCCTGTACTTCCAATTGTTGTACTTGTTACTATTAATGTTTTTTCAAATACATTTCCTGATGGTGCTGCAACTGGCTCTGGTTCTGGTTCTGGCTCTGGTTCTGGCTCTGGTTCTGGCTCTGGTTCTGGTTCTGGTTCTGGTTCTGGCTCTGGTTCTGGCTCTGGCTCTGGTTCTGGCTCTGGTTCTGGCTCTGGTTCTGGTTCTGGCTCTGGCTCTGGCTCTGGTTCTGGTTCTGGCTCGGGCTCTGGCCCTGGGACTGTACCCACAGATTTAAATGCAAACTTAATCATATAAGTTTTATCATGTGTTACTGTGCCAAGAAAATCGACGGTTGTTGTGGTATTAAAACTAGATGTTGATGGTAATAAATCTATAAATGCGGAACTCATGTTGGTAATTTCAAATATAGAAAACTCTTTATTTAGATTATTAAATGTTATTGTAGCCGCATAATCTATTGTAAATTTCATATAATATGTTGCTGTATCAGTAGTAGAACCTAAATCTAAACCGAACTTTTCAACAACAGTTAAACTGGCTGGAGAAGTCCCCCATCCAATAATTCTTGAGTCAAATGTAGGGACAGGTGCTTTAGGTGGAGCATTAGATACAGTATTATTAAAACCAAAACTCAAGTCAACAGATCCTGTACTTCCAATTGTTGTGCTGGTTATTGTCATCGTATTCTTTCCAGTAGCACCTCCAGAAACAGGCTCTGGCTCAGGTTCAGGCTCTGGCTCAGGTTCAGGCTCTGGCTCAGGTTCAGGCTCTGGCTCAGGTTCAGGCTCTGGCTCTGGCTCAGGCTCAGGTTCAGGCTCAGGTTCTGGCTCTGGTTCTGGCTCTGGCTCTGGTTCAGGTTCTGGCTCTGGCTCTGGCTCTGGTTCTGGCTCTGGCTCTGGTTCAGGCTCCGGCTCTGGCTCTGGTTCTGGTTCAGGCTCTGGTTCTGGCTCTGGTTCTGGCTCTGGTTCTGGCTCTGGCTCAGGTTCTGGCTCTGGTTCTGGTTCTGGCTCAGGTTCTGGTTCTGGCTCTGGCTCAGGCTCTGGTTCTGGTTCAGGTTCTGGTTCTGGTTCAGGTTCTGGCTCTGGCTCTGGTTCTGGTTCAGGTTCTGGTTCAGGTTCTGGTTCAGGTTCTGGCTCTGGTTCAGGCTCTGGTTCTGGTTCAGGTTCTGGCTCTGGCTCAGGCTCTGGTTCTGGCTCTGGTTCTGGTTCAGGCTCAGGTTCTGGCTCTGGTTCAGGTTCTGGCTCTGGTTCTGGCTCTGGCTCTGGTTCTAGTGGGCTTATATCTATAGAATTTACATAAATCCAATAACCTGTATTTATTACTAAAGTTCCGGCAGTCGCAACAGAAAATTTATCATAATTATTAGATGAATTATTCCATACATAATAAGTATCCAATAAAGTTATTACTTTTCCATTAGTAGCAAGCCTATTTGACAAACTCTGTATAGTATCATTTGATCTATCGGTTGAAATTAAATACCATTGACTTTTTTTTGTAATAAGTGCCATTTATAAAATATATAAATATAATAAAATCCCAATATTTATTTTTCATTAAAATAAATATTAACCGCATTTACAATTAGATGTATTCTGAGAAGTTTGTCCAGTAACATATGTTTTTGTAACTGCACGTCTCTTAATTGCCCGCCTTGCAAATTTATTAGTACTTCCCACACTTGTCACAGGATTTGCGGTTGGAAAACCTTTGCCTTGTCCAGGGGAATAATCCGTATCCGGACCAAATGTATTTTTTGGAATTAATAGATCTGATTGCAATAATCTAGCATAAGATGGTTTAGAACCCCCTACTCTTCCAGATTGAATATTTAACTTATTTTTTTGACTAATATTTGGACCACTATTTGAAACTCCGGCTTGTGAATTATACGCTTTTTTTTGACTATCTGTATCTCCGCTTACATTAGACCCGGTCTCGCCTTTTGTAGTTAATGCTGTAGAAATTCGCCCATGTGTTAATGCTCGATATGGCATGTTTATATTATGATTTGATATTTTTTTTTTCATTATATAATTTATATGACCTCGATATTTAAACTAAATAAATTACATTTATTTTTAATTGTTATATTTGTTTTATTAGCATCATCTTTAGGATTTAGTGCATTTGAATATTTTCAATCAGAGATGCAACCAGAAAATGAAGCACTTGCAAAAGGAGATAACTACGATCCTTTTGGGAACTCTAACAACGACGGTTATTACGATTCTATTGTTGGAGATTTAGAAGATGTTATAATACCTGAAAGAAGAAAAAGAAAACATCATCACAATTCTAAAGGTGATCATTCCGAAACATGCAAATGTAAACATTGTAAAAAAAACAGCAATAATAATTTTAATCCCGACGCCGATAAATATATGTTAAAGAGCGAAATTGTTCCACCCGTTTGTCCTAAATGCCCAGACTCAAGAATGTGTCCTAAACAAAAATCTTCCCTAGAAGAAACAAACGGTACTGACGGAAGATCGACTGCTGGGGGTAGAACTGGTGGAAGATCGACTGGTGGAAGCACATGGGGTGGAAATATGGATAACAACACAAATGGACAAAAATCTTGTCCAGCATGTCCACCATGTGCTAGATGCCCCGAACCATCATTCACATGTAAAAAAGTACCAAACTATGCTGTGTCTACTGTAGGAACCAATAATATCCTCCCTATACCACAACTTAACAGTTTTGCAGCATTTAATTAGAATAAATAAAATTACTACATTAGTAATTTTATTTAGTAATTTATTTACGCTTTTTTACACATTTTTTATCAACTTGAAAAGTTGGTGTTTTATCTTCAGTTGGAACAATTTTAATAATACATTTCGATTTCTTACCAAAAAGTGGTTCAGTACATCCTTTTTCCTTTTTACGAGTTTTATTTTTAGGAACAATTGTGATAATTTTCAAGGTGTCTACATCCTGTGTACAACGAGATCTAAAATGTTCATATCTCTCACGAACATCACAATATTTCAAATTTGATTTTTTTCCCAACATTTTATTAATTAATTCATGCATATTATACATCCATTTTGAAAAATTAGACCTATTTTTAAGAGCCTTTACTGTTAATGGTAATGATTTTAAATTTTTCTTAAAATTCATCCTACAATATTTACACGGTAATATATTTTTTAAATCTAATATAAACCGTTTATAATTTGTCTTATCTTGTTGTGTAGGTTTTATAGGATAATTAAAACTTATAGTATGAAGAGTATGCCATAAACTTGGTCCCCATACACTAGTTAACATACCGTCACCACTCTTAAAATCTTTTTTTGTATACACCTTCTGAGTGGCATGTTTAATTGATTTCTTAGATTTTTGTGATTTCTTAGATTTTTGTGATTTCTTAGATTTTTGTGATTTCTTAGATTTTTGTGATTTCTTAGATTTTTGTGATTTCTTAGATTTTTGTGATTTCTTAGATTTTTGTAAACTTTTTTTAAAAAAGTTTGTTTTACGCATTAACTGATATATATTGAGAAAAAATTTATACCAATAATTTCTCCCCATTGATATAATCTAATATATCGTCTGCAAAATTTTTATCAGTTTTAGGAATATCAATATTATATAATAATTTCCATAAATGTACATACATTTCTTCATCATTAGTAAATTTAGACATATCAAAATAAACAATTTCACCTTTACAATTCATAACATACATAATAATAAATTTAAGTAAATTACCTTTAAATTCGTTAAAATAAACGTAATTTGAGTATATATAATTATATATATATGTCATCTATACCAAGTGTTGAATCGGGAACATCGACCATTAAGAATATTATTTTTAATAAAAAATTTATTATTATCTTATTTGTTGTAACTATATTTTTAGCAGTAGCCTTTTATGTATATAATACATATATCGCTCCAAAAATAGATCCAGATTATGTCCCTAATAGAGAATTTACAGATACTAGTTCTGATAGTGAATCAGTAGCCGACCTATACTTTTTTTACGCCAAATGGTGTCCATATTCTAAGAAAGCCAAACCCATTTGGGCAAATCTAAAAAAACAATTCGATAATAAATCAATTAACAACACAAAACTAAGATTTATAGATATTGATGAAGAGAAAGATGAAAAAGAAATGGAAAATTTTGAAACTAAATTTTTAAATGGAAAGAAAATAGATGGTTTCCCAAGTATATATATGATTAAAAACGATCAAGTTATCGAATATGAAGCGAAACCCAACCTAGAAATTTTAAAGAACTTTATCGAATCTGTATTATAAGTTGGCATTATATAAGAAAATTCGCGCATAACTTTCACCATTTTCTATCATCTTTTTCCGCTTATCACTATTATAAACAATATCTTTAGCATCCTCTATATTAATAGGCATTGCTGGAATAATAACTTCATTTTTCAAAGTTTCGGTCACCAAATTTTTATAATTTTTCACTACAACATTAAAAAGTAAATAAAATCCATAATATAAAATACTGGAACTTTCCTTAATTGGTGATATATCATTATCAATAATCCTAATAGATAAGGTTTCACTCATATCACACTTATCTTCAATGCACTTATTAACTGGATACGGGTTAATAAGTCCTCCATCCCCATATACACAATCGTTGTGAAATACGGGTTGAAAAATGAATGGTATAGCACAACTCATATGCAAACCCTGTATAACTTCCAAATCAGGGGTAGTTTTATGACTTAATTGTTCTAGTTTATAACTATTCAAATTAACAGTATAAATATTCAAATTAATATTACTGTACTCGTATAAATCTTTAAATGTAATATTTTTAGATAATTTAGCATTATGAAATAAACCAGAAAAAATATTTGTAAAAAAATCTCGGTTAAAATATCCTTTATTGGTAAATGTATCAAATAACATTTGGGTATTAATGTTTATTTGTTTGTGCCATGGTCTATTTATAGTATATTCCACAATATCGTCCCATTCCAATTTTAAACATAATAATACTCCTATAATAGAACCAACCGATGTTCCATAAATATTTTCAATATCTTTTATATTAAAAAACTTATTATCCAATAAATGTTTAATTACCCCTATAGTATAAAATCCCTTGTATGCCCCACTCGAAAGTACAATATGTTTGATAGTCATTTATATTATTATAATCGTATATTTTTAATTATTTTTTTCTATTAAAAATTCATTATGAATGATTTTTTTTCAGAAAAACTTAATTTAGATGAATTATACAAACAACAAAAAATAACAGATGATCATAAACTCAAGATTTACCAAAAAATTTTAGGACGTGTACACAATAAGATAAAACATACATCCAGAATACGAAACAATAATAAATTTTGCGTATATATTCTACCAGAATTCATATTAGGGGTACCTCGATATGACATCGGTATATGCACAACGTATATCATAGAAAAACTTACAAAGAATGGATTTAATATAAAATACACACATCCTAATTTATTATGGATTAGTTGGCAACATTATATACCACATTATGAAAGAGAAAATGTTAAGAAAAAATACGGTGTTAGCATAGATGGGTTTGGAAATGTTATAAAAAAAGAAAATAAAAAAAAAGAAAATACAAATTCATTGCTTTTAAGAGAGAAACCTTCAAGTCTTAAAGGTATATTAAAAAACAAAAATGACGATTATAAGAAAATATCAACATATAAGCCTACAGGGAACCTCATTTATAACACAAAATTATTAGAAACAATAGAGAATAAGGTAATAAACACAAATAAATAAATCAATTAAGAATTGCACATGTAGTACACTCGTTTTATGTAAATTAATTTTGTTACCTATATACCTAACAAAATTAACAACTAGTCATAAAACATTGATCAAAATAGTTTTTTGCGTTTTTTTTTGAAAGAAGTTTTCCGCTATATTGTAAAATGGACATTTATAAAATGTCCAAAAATGAAAATAGCTACAAACTTCTTTCGCAAAAAACACAAAAAAACTATTTATCTAGAAAGATGTAGGTATTTTTAAAAAAGTAATCTTAAACCTCTCCCTACATCGATTTTTTCCGACAATAAATTTACAAAAAAAAGTATTTAATGCCTCCTTTTTATGTTTCCATATATATAATGACGAAGGAGGCAAAAGGAGGCATGAAAAATCATGTCACTGGATCGAAAAAAAAGAAAAAATATTGTAAATTTTGTGACCTTATTATCAACCAAAACTCAAATTTTAAAAGACATTTAATTTCCACAAAACATAAAAAAAATGAACAAACGTATTTAGCACAAAAAGAAAAGGGAGGCAAAAAGGAGGCAAAAAAAGGACAATTACAAAAAATCATTTGTAATTGCGGTAGACATTTTAAGACCAGAAGTGGTCTGTGGAAACATAAATCAAAATGTAGTGATGGTAACAGTGAAAATCCACATAAATATGTTTCCAAAATGTTTCCAAATGTTTCCAAAATGTTTCCAAATGTTGTAAAAATGGAAACAAAAAAGGAGGCACCTGATGAATTATTAACTGTCCAACAAAAATTAGAGCAATTACGGTTACAAAAAGCACAATTAGAGGTTCAGAAATTAAAAAAAGAAATTTTAATAATGGACAATCATAAATCGGAAAATATTCTTACTCAAGAATTAGTTGAGTCAATTGGAAAAATTGCGGGAAATAATAATTGTAATAATACAAATAATATATCCGTAAATATGTATTTAAATCAAAACTGCAAAAATGCAATGAGTTTAAATGATTTTGTTGAAAATATAAAGATGTCTCTACAAGATTTAGATTATACGAAAGAAAATGGTTATGTAAAAGGAATTACAAATGTATTTTTGAACCAGTTGAAAGATTTATCTCCGACAGAACGACCTATTCATTGTAGTGATATTAAACGATTAAAATTTTATGTGAAAGATAAAAATAATTGGATAGCAGAAGATAGTAATGATAAAATAGAAGATACTATAAAAAATATTCAATCAGAGCATGTTAAGAAGTTAGGTGAATGGGAGGATTTACATCCTAATTTCGAAGAAGATCCCGAATTACTAGTAGAATGGCAATCTACCTTAGAAAATATATCAGGTGGAACAAAAAAAGAAAAAGTCAAAAATCAAACCAAAATAAAGAAAGAAATAAGTAAAATGGTAGATATTAATAAGGAATTGAAGAATTAAACAACATTAACAATTAAAATAATCAATGGTCAACAATAGTCCTTCTTCAAATTTAACATGTGGATACCAACTTAAAATCATATTGGCCTTCGTAATATCAGGTTTTCTATTTGTGGGATCATCTTTTGGTAGAGGTAGATATATTAATTTTGATTGAGATTGACTAAGTTCAATAATTTTCTCTGCAACTTGTTTTACAGTTAATTCATTAGAATTACCTATATTTATAGGTGTAGGACAATCAGAATTCATAAGTTTAACTAATCCATTAATTTGATCTGTAATATAGCAAAAACTCCTTGTTTGAGAACCATCTCCATAAATAGTGATATCTTTATTACTCAATGATTGATTTATAAAATTACTGATTACCCGCCCATCTGTTTTATCCATTTGTGGACCATATGTATTAAAAATCCTCGCAATTCTTGTTTCTACCTTATATTTTCTATGAAAATCCATCATTAATGTTTCAGCAATTCTTTTTCCTTCATCATAACAACTGCGACTACCTAATGTATTCACGTTTCCTCTATATTCTTCGGTTTGTGGTGAACAAAGAGGTTCTCCATATATTTCAGAGGTAGATGTAAGTAATATTCTTGCATGTTTTTTTCTTGCAAATTCTAACATATTGAGAGTACCTATATAACAAACCTTACTTGTGTATATAGGATCTGCTTGATATTTCGGCGGAGATGCCGGACAGGCCAAATGATATATTTGATCTATATCTGTATCCAAAGTTAAAGGATTTAATACATCATGATATATATAACTAAAGTTTTCATGATTTTTTATAGATGAAATATTATATAAATTTCCTGTAAAATTGTTGTCTAAACACAAAACAGTATGGCCTTTGTTAATTAAGTAAATACATAAATTAGATCCGATAAAACCAGTTCCTCCTGTTATTAATATTTTCATTTTATATATTAAAATATTAATTCTTAAATAGGATTATTTATAAGATTTATTTCGTCATCATATTGAGGTTGATTTGGTTCTTTTTCTGATATTGCCAATTGAATATTTACAGGCATCCGACCATCAGGCACACCATCAGGCATCCCACCAGTCACTCCACCAGTCACTCCACCAGTCACTCCACCAGGCACTCCAGCAGACACACCATCAGGCACACCACCATCAGGCACATCAATGTTACCATCTTGCAAGTCTTCCGCTTTTTTTTCAAACTGATCAATACGTCGTTGTTGTGTTACAAGCATTTTGCTTTTCACAATCCCCTCATATATATTCAATCCCTTTTGGAAATCCTTCTCACAATTAATATATAGGTCAATAATAATTTTTCTAGTTTTAACAACCATTTCCTGCAATGATTTATTATTTAATTTTGGATTAATTGTTAGTACTTTTTCTTTCTTTTTAGGATCAACCCAAAAAGAAAATATTTCCTTAATAATACTTAACAAAGCATTTTCCCTCTCTTGAGATTTGGATATCATTGTTTTTAAATGATCAGCATATTCTTTAAAAAGTTTCTCACTGGGATTTCCTCTATATATTTGCGTCCATGGACTATTTCTATCCTTACATAGTTTCTGTTTATGAAATGCTTTTAACGGAATTTGGGAAAATTTAGTGATTGATGGTATAGGTGATCCTTTTTTATCTTTCAAAATCTCACCATTTTCACCCTTCTTTGGTGGAATGGTTTCTTGACCCGTAAATACCTTGTAAAACAATTCTAAATCACGTTGATAATCTTTTTGCGACTCGTCGGTCATACCATAATACAATCCATCATTGAAATTATATTTATCAAAATATAATAATTCTAATTCGGAAATACCCGGTTCATCGCTAAGATATTTGTCATGTTCAATACTAACCGGTATATTTACACCATCTATTTTTGATTTCATTTTTTTATTCATATCACAATTCTTACCCTTAACGGATATCCCATTGTCCGTATTTTGAACAGGTTTTAATACATCAATTCTTGAAGAGCATATACTAGTAGGTTTATATTTAGCAGATTGTCTTAATTGTTGTGGTATAGTTGCTTTATCAAAAATAGATATATTTTGCTCTTTTCCCAACAAATCAGTATATATATATCTGGGATTTATGGTCATTGCAATTGCTGCAAATAAATGGGCTATTTTTACATAAAATTTTGCAATACCAATACACATACGTTTTTTTTTAATGCTATTTGAAATATCCAATCTATCCATATGCCCTTTGGCTAAATATAAAACCTTTTCCTCTGTCATTTTATTTATTTCTAAACCATCTTTGGTTCGTTGATCTAAATATTCGATATCTATATCATTTAAAAACTGTTTTATGGTTTTAGATGTTAATATGACTAGTTTATTACAATATTCTGATTTATGTAAATTTTGTAATTCAGTAAAATCGCTTTGTGTTATATATTTAGTAGCAACATAATCAATAACATTTTCTATGTTCATATTTTCAGTCTCAGGATCGGTACTATAATCTATTTTCTCACCATCTGTTTTATAATCATCTGTTTTTTTTGGTTTAGAATTTCCTGCTCCCATTATAAATTAAATATATAAATTAAATATATAAATTAAAATTGAATTAAACAAATTATTCTGAAATAATAGTAAGATATGTTAACAGAAAAATTACAAACAGTACCAAAATTAAGAAAGGTAAAATATACTAAAAAAAAGAAAAATAAAAAAATAAATCAAAATGTATTATGGAATAAATTTGATAATGAAAAAATAAATGAAGAAAAGAAAATGGAACTTCTTTACACAGAAAGTAATTTAAAACAGAGAGAAAAATGCGATTTATGTCATGAAAGGGTATCATATTTGGAAAATAAATTACTTAGTTGTACAAATCCTAAATGTGGAATTATTTATAAAGATGTATTGGATGAGTCGGCCGAATGGCGATATTATGGTGCAGACGATTCAAATATGAATGATCCGACAAGATGCGGGATGCCTATAAATCCACTATTAAAAGAGTCTTCTTATGGTTGTAAAGTGGTATGTAATAGTAAATCAACATATGAAATGAGAAAAATAAGAAGATATACGGAATGGCAATCAATGCCTTATAAAGAAAAATCACAATATGATGAATTTGAAATTATTAAAATTATGTCTTATAATTCTGGAATTCCAAAAATAATTATTGATGAGGCGTTAAGACAGCATAAAAAATTATCGGAAATGAAAACTTTTAGAGGATGTAATAGAGATGGAATAATTGCTGCATCTGTATATGTTGCTGGTCGCATTCATAATTATCCGAGAACAGCAAAAGAAATTGCTACAATTTTCCATCTAGATAATACCAGTGCAACAAAAGGATGCAAAAATGCAACAAGTTTACTTAATAAAAGTGAAAAAGATAATATTGGTAATAACAAAACTCATTTTCACCAAACAACCCCTGCATCATTTATAGAACGTTATGCAAGTCGTTTGAATTTTAACTCTGAATTAACAATGTTATGTCAGTTTGTAGCCAAAAAAATAGCGGAAAACAGTATTATTCCGGAAAATTCTCCACCATCGGTAGCAGCAGGGATAGTATATTTTATTGCCCAAAGTTGCAATTTAAATATTAGTAAAAAAATAGTTCATAAATGCAGTGAAATTAGCGAAGTAACAATTAATAAGTGTTATAAAAAATTAGAAAAATATAAGGGAGAACTTATCCCTCTTGTAATTTTGAAAAAATACAGTTAAAGACTATTTCCCAACATTTGTCCGTTCTTTAATTTTATTATACATACAACCATCTATTTTATAGACTTTTTCTAACCAAATCGGAATAAATTTTTCTTTTAAACAATGAATAGCCTTTCTATATTTTTTTATATCTCTTCTAACTAAGATATATATTCTATAATCTAATCCAAAAATATTAAAACCCTGCCATGAACCATAATCTCTATTATTAGGAATGTGTTTATTTAAGATATTATTTACAAAATATTTTGGTATATCTTGTATGCAAATATTGGGTTGTATATATTTTCTAAGATATTCTGCGCTGGGACCGTCCATATTTATCGTAATAAATATAATATTTCAGATTATATTTATTATAAATTTTACTCATACTATATAATACTTATAAATTTACACATAAGCCATTCAAAATTCATCATCCATATCAAAAGCATCTTCGGTTTTAATACCAGAAGATAAGCTATAATCTCCGACACGCTTTTCAAAGAAATTAGTTTTACCCTGGAGAGAAATCATTTCCATAAAATCAAAAGGATTACTACTATTATAAATTTTTGGATATCCTAATTGGACAACCAATCGATCTGCCACAAACTCAATATATTGAGACATAAGCATCGAATTCATACCAATTAATCTACACGGAAGTGCTTCACATATAAATTCCTTCTCTATTTCAACTGCCTGTTTAAATATTTCATAAATTTTGGCTTTTTTCGGCTTATTAATCAACTTGGAAAATAAAAGTATAGCAAAATCGGTATGCATACCTTCATCTCTACTAATAAGTTCGTTTGAGAACGTAAGACCGGGCATAAGTCCTCGTTTTTTTAACCAATAAATAGAACAAAAACTACCACTGAAAAATATACCTTCTATACAAGCAAATGCCACTAATCTAATAGCAAAACTAGACCTATTATCTTTGATCCATTTAATAGACCAATCTGCTTTTTTTTTAATACATGGGTAATTTTCAATGGCTTTAAAAAGTTTTGTTTTTTCGACTTCATCCTTCACTAATGTATCAATAAGTAGTGAATATGTTTCTGAATGGATGTTTTCCATCATAATTTGAAATCCATACGCAGCACGGGCCTCGGCTAATTGAACTTCACTCATAAATCGCTGTCCTAAATTTTCAATAACTATACCATCACTTGCTGCGAAAAAGGCAAGTACATGCTTAATAAAGTGTTTTTCATCATCTTTTAATGTCTTCCAATGAGTAATATCTTTTGAAAGATCGATTTCTTCCGTTCTCCAGAAACAATCTTCCATTTTTTTGTACATTTTCCACACATCCTGGTCTTTAATAGGAAACATAACAAACCTATTATCGTTTGGCGTTAGCAAGGGTTCTTTTAGAGTTCTAGACATTCTAAATAGTATTGGTATAGATTTAAATATTTTTTATAAATTATATATATTTAGTATATTTTACATATAATATATTTCAATTTATTAGGGTAATATCATCATAAAATAATATTTAATTATTATAAATGGAGGTTTACAATAAAGATATGCTTCTGAAAAAAATTCAATGTCAGATAAAAAAAAACAAGAAAAATTTAATGAAAGACTTTAGAGAATTAGAAGATGCCAAAACAAATAATGAATTTTTAAAGGAAGTTTATGAAGATTATGGTAAATATAAAAACTATATTGTAGGATTAAAAAAAGATCAAGAAATCCAAATATTAAGTTTATTGCATTATTTAGAAAAAAGTATGTTAGAGGCGAATTTAACAGAAAGAATGGTGTTAGAAGCAAGAAATGAAGAAAAAATCCTTTTAAATAAATTATCCAAAATTCGCGGAGAATTAAAAGAAATAACCGAAAATGTGGAAGAAGTAGTCAAAGATAATACAGTCAAAGATAATACAGTCAAAGGATAATTTAGTCAATGAAAAATAAATTGTCCATATATATCAATAATGTCAGAATCAAAATCATCATTAATAGATCAGTTTAGCCAAGCAATACAATCTGTAAAAGACAGAATAACAGGATATAATGGACAGGTTAAACAATATAAACAAGGGGTCAATGCAAATGCGGATAGATTACGAGAGTTAGTTGATAAATTGCGAAATTGTTTAGAAGGTTTAAAAAATTTAAAACAAAATCATGAAGGATTTATAACAAAGTTGCAATCTATATATCAAAATATTAATACTGAACGTCAGAGAGCAGTAGAGGACAGTTCTACCGAAGAAGCAAATAAATGCAATGATAAAATAAAAACAATTTATGGCCAATTTAAAGAATTAGAAGCAACTTTAAGTGAAATGGATACTGATTTTTCAAATACTATTGGAGGTCAATTAGATGCTCTTAATGGAGTAATAGATGAGTTATGTAAAGATGGAGATGGTCTTACCAATCAAATATCTTCGTCATCAGAAAATGTAGGTAAAGAAATTGACAATCTAGAAAGTAAATTTTCAGCACAACCTTCATCAAGACCTTCATCAAGACCTTCAGCAAGACCTTCAGCAAGACCTTTAGCACAACCTTCAGATAATACGGTACCAGTCGGTACAGTTCAGATGGGCTGGAGAAGAACAAATACTGGATGGGAAGAGGTCAATCCAAGAAGGGGGGGATGGTTAAGTCCTCAAAAAATAAAGAGTTTATCTAAAACACAACCAATACGGTCTTTAAAAAGAACTTTTTCAAAAAAAAGAACGAAAAGAAAGAAAACAAAAAGAAAGAAAACGAAAAAAGTAAAAAAAACGAAAAAATTAAAAAAAACAAAAAAAATGAAAAGAAAGAAAAGAAACGAAAAACAAGAATAAATCACAAAATTATTAAACATAATATCAATGATAACTTTAGGAAAATATATCCATAAAAATATAATTAATTTACAAAAAATTATATTTTTTTTTTCGTCACAATTATTATAATGAAAGTTCCTAGTTTATTAAAAAACAAATATGTTTTCTATGGTTTAGCAGTTTTGGCGGTATTGAATATTGTAGGATATGTTTCGGTCAGGGCATATGAATGTTTAGCACTTTTTGTATTAACGGCATACAGTGCTCATTGTTACTGTAAAAATGAGAGTTTGGCTGTCCTTGCTGCTCTTTTCGTCGCCAACTTCGTTTTCGGATGTGGTCGTGTCAAAGAAGGATTTGAGGATGCTATTAAAGGTCCAGCCGAACACATGGCCGATTCTGCTAACTCAGCAATGGAAGCGGCTGATCAATGTTCAGATCATAAAACAAAAGATACATGTAAAGAAATTGCAGCATCAGGATCTATTGCTGCACAGCAATGCAGATGGGACGAAACTGATACAGATGCATCAAATCATGCCTGTGTAACTAACTAAATTATTAATATCTGAACTTTATTTATTTTATGTATAATTATTATATATAAAATGAAAATGAAAGCACCTTCAATATTGAAAAATAAATATGTTTTATACATACTTTTGGTTGTAGCACTTGGTAATGTTTTAGGTTATTTAGCAATAGAAGATTACAAATCTTTAGGACTTTTTATCAGCGTAGGTCTTCTCTCTACTTATTTTAGCAAAAATATGTCGGTTACACTTATCGTAGCAATTCTCGTTACAGCATGTGTCGCTATTAATAATAAAGTTAGAGAAGGTTTAGAGAATAACAAAGAAGAAGAAAAAGAAGGTATGAAAGAAGGTAACTTTGAATGTGCTGAAGGTACTAAATGTCCAACAGGAAAAAAATGCACAGAAAAAAGCCACTGTAAACCAGTTTCAGGGTTCCAAAACAATGTTCCTCCTTCAACGCCAGCCAAAGTAGGAGATGACGATGAATCTCCCGGAGATCGCATAGATTACGCAGCAACGATGGAACAGGCGTATGATAATTTACAACAAATGTTAGGAGAAGATGGGGTAAAAGGAATCACATCTGAAACTAAAAAGTTGGTTCAACAGCAAAAAGATTTAATGGGAACGCTTAACACAATGGCTCCTGTGTTGAATACCGCCAAAGAAACTTTAGAGAGTATGAATATGCCCGATATGGCTGGTATGGCTGATATGTTAAAACAACTTAATGGAAAAGCACCTGATCTTTCAAAATTAATAAAGAAAGGTAAAAAATAATGGTATAATATATATGCCAAAAACTTGCCCAAACGGTTTTATATGTATTGAAAATATGTCAATTATATTAGTAATAATCATATTTTTACTTGCATTTATTGTTTATCTAAAATTTATAGCAAATAGTGATACTAATCAGAAAGTAGTTTATGTAGAAGAAAAAAATAATTTTTTACAAAACATGCCTTCTTTACAAATGAATAGTAATATACTACAAAATCCTTTTTCACCACCTTTAAAAGTAAATAGATACTTTGATAATAGTAGTGGTGATATTCGGGTTCCAATTAATGTTCCAACCAGAGGCTTTAGGGAAGAATTCAAACAGGTTGGAATACTAACAAGAGATATAGGAAAAGAAACTATACTTCCAATAATGGGAAGAAGATTATATACAAATAATAGTAAATGGCAATATTATACCATGACAGATAAATCTAATTCAATTCGTTTACCAATGAGCCATAATGGACGAAGTTGTACAAGTGAATATGGAGGAGATGAATTAATGAATGGTGATATTGTTTATGTGGAAGGTTATAAAGATGCATTTAAAGTGACTATTTATGAAAATAGCCAACCTAGATACATTCCTCATTTGTAAAATAGTTACTTACAAAAAAATATATATAAAATTAAATTTTTTGTTTTATATATATAAATGAGTGGCAAATCAACGATACGAAAACCTCCAAGGTCACCTCCGATATCTATACCGCCCAAATCTAGAAGACCCAAGCAAAATCTCTATAATAGTTTTTTTCCAGAGCCACGTAGATCAAATAAATTAATTCAAATGGATTTAATACAAAAAGCAAAAAGCAATAAAATTATATTAAAAAAAGAATTAGAAATTTATAAGAAAGATTTAAATATTTTTACAAATTTGAAAAATGGTGAAAAATTAGGAAAAGTACTAAAACCAGAAGAAAATATTAAACATAAGCCCATAGAACATAAGACACCAGAACCTACGACCATAGAACATAACCCCTCAGAAAACAGTTTGAAAAAAATATATTATAAACAAATACCTTACATTGGTTTATGGATATCTAGGTGGTGGTATAGTGAAGGAAGAGAAAAAACAATCGAATATTTGGATGATGATTTTTTAAAATTTATGAATTATTTGGATAGAATTATAGTTAATTTAAATACGGATCAATCTGGTGTATTTGTTTTATTGGTTAATAATATTAGAGAATTTATAAATTCTATAATAACAGGGTTATATAATTTAAAACAAACCTATTCAGAATATGTAAAAATGGTAGCCAAGGTAGACAGTATTATTTTAACTCTTTTAGATTTTAAAGAAAAAACCGATAATTACTTATCAAAACATAAACAGAATGTTAGATTAACTGTTAAAAGCAAATCTATCCAAACAAGTGTACCCGAAAAATATGATAATATGCCTTCAAACAGTGTATAAAAATATAGTATTTAAAAATACAATATTTTTAATAATAATTTAATTTTTGCGACGTTTGGATTTTCCACGAGTTCTTCTTTTTCCACGAGTTCTTCTTTTTCCACGAGTTCTTCTTTTTCTACGAGTTCTTCTTTTTCTACGAGTTCTTCTTTTTCTACGAGTTCTTCTTTTTCTACCTCCTATAAAAACGCCACCTAGGTTGTCAGTTCGGGTCTCTCTGGGTTTGTATCGAGCTCTCGTTTGCGGGTCGCCGTCGAATGGTCTCCTCCTCCTTGATCTGATCTCCTCCAAATCTTCAAAAAGAACAGCAGTTTTGACACCATCACCATACAAGTAACCAATCTTTTCTCCTCGGCTGTTGGTACTAAATTCTTCTGGTGAACCACCAGAAAGAGTACCACGCCCTTCGTCATCATCTGATGAAGGGGGGGCACTTGGTGAACTCGACATAGAAGCACTTCTTCTAGGACTATTCATCATTGCTGCACTCCCTCTATCACCCTCATCATCTGATGAAAGGGGGGCACTTGGTGAACTTGACATAGAAGCACTTCTTCTAGGACTATGCATCATTGCTGCGCCCCCTCTATCTTCACCACCATCACCTTCATCACCACCTTCATCACCACCTTCATCACCACCATCAAAATGGGCAAAAGGGTTAGGTTGACCCAAGTGCCTCAACCATGGCATAAAATTTACTCCAGTATCGCCAACAATTTTAAATCCTGGTTGATATGGACCCGGGTATACTTGACCTCTAACTTGAAACCATGGTTGATGATACTTTACAGGATCATTCACTGCCTTTGCTGTCGCATCCTCATCACTATCACTTTTTGAAGAAGTATTGGATGGACCAAATTTTGTTTTGTTGAGAGATCTTGATCCTGGACCAATAGGTGATGCACCAACATTTGACACAACATTTGGATCTGGCACAACATTTGGTACAACATTTGGATTTGGCACAACATTTGACACAACATTTGGCACAACATTTGGATCTGGTACAACATTTGGATCTGGTACAACATTTGACACAACATTTGGATCTGGCACAACATTTGACACAACATTTGGATCTGGTACAACATTTGACACAACATTTGGATCTGGTACAACATTTGACACAACATTTGGATCTGGTACAACATTTGGATCTGGCACAACATTTGACACAACATTTGACACAACATTTGGATCTGGTACAACATTTGACACAACATTTGGATCTGGTACAACATTTGACACAACATTTGGATCTGGTACAACATTTGGATCTGGCACAACATTTGGCACAACATTTGGATCTGGTACAACATTTGGATCTGGCACAACATTTGACACAACATTTGGATCTGGCACAACATTTGGCACAACATTTGGATCTGGCACAACATTTGGCACAACATTTGGATCTGGCACAACATTTGGCACAACAGTTGTATCTGGCACAACATTTGACACAACATTTGGATTACCAGATGGAGCAACTGGTAAGATAAGATTTTGTTGCATAACATTCATCACGTGATTAGCATCTGCTTGTTTCGCAAAAGGACCATATAATATCACTTCTTTTGGAGTATCTGATGCTCCGTCCTCACGTAATATATTATCCGTCTCATAATAATCATAATTTAACCCATATCTATCTAATTGATAATCTCTCTTAAATTGTATAGATCTATTATCATTTAATTTAACCCACCATCCTCGCTCTTCTTCCTCTTTTTTCCATACTAATTTTCTTTCACCTTCTACTGCAAATGTTTCTACTCCATTTCTTTCAATTGTTCGACGAATTGTAAATCTGGGAGGGTTCAATGCAGGCATAGAAAGATCCGGATCAACAACAAGATGATCATCATTTTTTCTTTCAGGATCAACAACAGGAGCAACAACAGGTGCAACAACAGGAGCAACAACAGGAGCAACAACAGGAGCAACAACAAGAGGTTCAACATTTTTTCTTTCAGGATCAACATTAGACACATCGACAGGATCACTAATTACAACACTATTTTCAGTCTCACTAGTCATTTTTTTTGATAAAATAGTGTAATGTAAATCAGCATTAAGTAAAGTTAGAACACCTTTATTGTTTATTTTAGAGAGATCAAAATCCCCAATTTGATCCAAATATCCATTTAATCCTTGTGATAATACCTGAACCTCAAACTTTCTATCAGGATCCCAATTTATTTTTGTAAATGCTATAATTTCTTCCTGATCTCCAAAATGGGCTCTTGGAATTTGATCAATACCACTTAATGGATCTTTCCATTTTTGCAACATTTGTTCTGTATATATTTCCTTAGTTTCCATACATACACCCTCAAAACATCTAGCCGGAATAGTCTGTCCAAAAAGCGATGTCCAATTAATATCTGATGTAATATATTTAACAATTTCTTCTCTAATTTCAGCAATAGTTTTACTAATTCCATTCTCATATAGAAATAATCGGAATGCTTCAAATAAACAATCACCATTAGATTCAATATGATTTTGTGTTAATCCTTTTTGTTCCAGTTGTTCTTCCAATTTTATCTTTAATATGTCGTGTGAATTATTTTCAATCCATATGTCAAATAAATGATTGTCTCCTGCTTTCACCTGATCAGGACATCTGAGTACGGTAAGTTTTCCGTTAATTATTGTTTGAAACTTATCTCCTGAATTGATATTTGGTGGAATAACGACGTTATACTGTCCTTTTTTCCAATATTTTGAAATAATTTCATCATCATCACCATAAAATCCCTTATTGACCTCAGTATGATTTCTCCAAATTTTGTTATTTAAATCCCATCTTCTTTTTTTTTCTTTTTCACCTCCATAACATTTTTTCCTATATTTATTTAATTTGATAGCTGCGTTATCTTTACAATCAGTATTTGTATCAGGCTTAAATTTATTATATTTATCTTTTGCTTCATTATATGTTTCAGGACATACTTTAGTATCTTCGTTTAGTGATTCACAGTTTGCACTTGGAGTAACAGATTGTTCATTAAATAATTTACTAACTCCTTCTACATTTTCTTCAACAGGCACTTTTTTTGGTCCTTTTCTGGCTTTCATATTTGACACATAAACAGTTTTAGGTACACATTTACCCTTACCTCCATCTGTAGATTGAAGACAAAATTTAGTTCCGCAATCTCTTTTAGTATCACAGTCTTTATTCACTGGAATATTAATAGTAGGTTCTTCACCCACTTCTGCCACCTTTTCTCCAGTCACTTCTGCCACCTTTTCTCCAGTCACTTCTGCCACCTTTTCTCCAGTCACTTCTGCCACCTTTTCTCCAGTCACTTCTGCCACCTTTTCTCCAGTCACTTCTGCCAATCTTGCCACTTCTGCCAATCTTGCCACTTCTGCCAATCTTGCCACTTCTGCCAATCTTGCCACTTCACTCGCTACTCTTTCCCCCTCACCCAATATTGGTTCATTGGGTACTTTATTCTCTTCCCTCATTTCTTTCGCATCGACTTCTCCTGGGTTAATTTTTTTTTTAATATGAGCAAGAATATCATTATAAATATTAATACTTCCTTTAGGAATACCTGATTGACATTTATTAACAGCAGTCGACCAACGACACGGTTTACTATCTTCTGTTTTATTTTTACATACAGTGGTATTATATTGTTCACATGGGTCGTTTCCATTATGTTTCGACTCTGCTTCAAAATGTGCTAATCTGTATAACCGATCTCTTTTCTTAAATAATTGTTCTTGTAATTGAAATAAACTATGATTTAACCCTTGTATAAGTTTTATTTCATTCAAAATAAGGTTTCTGTCTTTTGCATCTCTTTCAAGTGAGAAAGTATAAAGTTTTGTATATCCCTCTACAGTTTTACGATCTTTTAAAGCATTTGCCACTGAAACACCCATATGATTACCAAATCCTTCTGAAAAAGGTTTAGCAAATTTTTTTCGCATTTCGATTGATTTTTTTTTATTTTTAATTCCAACTAAAGCGACACTAGTTTCCGTATCACCAAAATCGATAGGCATCAAGAAAAAAAATTTCATGCTATTATTGCGATTTCCACCTCTCATTTTTTTCAAACTTCTATTTCTTAAGTTAAAAGATTTTTTTTTATTACTAAAACTTTTATTTCTTTTTCTTTTTCTTCTTTTACCACCTTTATTACGTTTCATACTTTGATTTTTTATTTTTTTTATTTTGTGTAATCTTTTCCGACTTAATAACATTTATATATAAATAAAATTAGATTTTTTTATTGTGAACTTATATTAATAATGTCTTGTAAAATAAAAACTGCTCCAATTAATATACCATCTTCTGTTAATGAAGTAGGTGGTGATAATACAGATTTCTATTATGATTATGGCATATCTGCATGTTCAATTACAAATAAAGAAACATATTTAGAAATTAATTGTTTTGATGGGATAAATAAAGTCGGATCTGGATTAACTGGTGATTTATATGTATCGAGTGTCAGATTATATAAACCATCATTGAATTCGTATGATGGTGCAAAGGCAGATGCTGAATTAATTATAACTCATTCGGGAGGGGGGAAAAATTTATATGTATGTATACCAATAACAAGTACAGTAGCAAGTGGTGGATCAACAGGCTGGTTTAATCAAATAATACCATTTTCACCTCCTAAACCAAATGGGTCAAAATCAATAAATGTATCAAATTTTACATTAAATGATGTTATCCCTAAAGCACCCTTCATAATATATGAAGGGGGTACTTTTGAATGGGGTTGTTCTAAAAGTGACGTAATGCTTCTATTTAATATAGACTATGCTATTAATATAAATTACAAAAATCTTAATACATTGGGAAATATAACTGAAAAGGCATCACATAATATTTTAGAATCGCCTGATTATTTAAAATCAAACAAAAAAGGAACTCTAGCAGGACCTGGAAAAATATCAGGTAGTCAAAAATCAAGTACTCTAACCTGTACACCAATAACAGATCAAGATGGTAAAAATATAGAAAGTCCAAATTCATCTACGTGGGTAAAAAAATCCAAAAATGCCGGTCAGATGGTAGGAAATAAAATAGAACAATATTGGATTATAATTGTAGGTATTATATTTGGTATATTAGCTCTAATATTTATTATTATGGTAATAAGGGCTGTTATTAAATCATCAGGAGGTTCTTCATCTGGTGAAGGAAATACGTAAAAAAGAACTTTTCAAAAGAACTTTTCAAAAGAACTTTTCAAAAGAACTTTTCAAAAGAACTTTTCAAAAAGTTCTCAAAATCAAACTTACCTTTTTCAAAAAGGTAATAAAAACAAAATTAAACATAAGATCTCAAAAAATATTAAAGTATTTACATTAATATTTTATAAATTATTAAATATTTATAACTTCTGTGAAGAATGATGACGATACTTCTCTTTTTCTTAAATTTTGCATATTAGTTTTTTCTACCAAAGTCATAACATCATTCCAATATTTTAATTTAGCCCATCTTGAAGACATGGTCCATACAACATGTTCATTATTTATATTAGGATCAACAATTGTATAATTATCACTTTTTGATGATAAAAATCTTTCACAATCACCTTTTCTATTTGCCTCTATTTCAGCCCCATTGCCAAAAGGAAAATGCTTCCACCATGGTAAAGCCATATTTATTATTATGAAATAATTTTTTTTTTACAAATAATTTAACGAGTAATATCAGCATCATGGTTATCTTCCAAGACAGGTTTAAATTCCGGAGAAGATAAATCGATATTTCTATTCATAGGTAACATAGTATTGACGATATCTTCTTCTAAAGTATGTGGAAATTGGTTCATAGAATTAAAATGGCTTAATTTTTTATTTTCAGATGGTAAGAAATTTCTTTCCCCGTAACTACCAGTTTTACCCTCTGAACGCTGAATTAAAACATATGCTGCTACAATTCCTACAACACCTGTTAAAGTATTTTTAGATAAAAGAGATAATGCTAAAACAACAACTCCTATTTTCCCAATAGGATTATCAATGAGTTCGGCGAGAACAAGTGGTACTTCAATATCACAAATAACAAAGCATGATAATAATAAACTCAATATAAGAGAATGTTTGTCTCTGGTTAGAGATTTCAAAAATTTTTCCATATATCATAATAGTATATTTTTTATTTATAAATTGAAAAAAAAAAACCTAAATAGTAAATATTTATAATAAATATTTATGCAAGACAATGAAATATCCACATATATAGGTTATAAGGGATATACTATTATCAAAAAATATATGTCGATTGAGGAACAAGAATTTTTAAGAAATGATTTAACCGTAAAACCATTTGTTCCTAAAAATTCTATAATAAAACCTCCATCTTTTCGGGTTTATCGCGAATCTAAAAATAAATTCTATATACCTAAATTTTATGGACTTGAAAATTATGGAGAGCCTGACACAATAAAAACGGATAAAGGTAAATCTATTGATTTAAAGTTCAATGGTGAATTAAGAGAAAAACAAAAACCGGTTGTTGCAAAATTTCTTAAAAATATTAAAACACGTAAGTCAGGATTGTTAGCCCTTCATACAGGATTCGGTAAAACCTGTCTAGGATTATACATCTTATCTGCTCTTAAGGTGAAAACAATTATTGTCGTTCATAAAGAATTTCTATTGAGACAATGGGTTGAAAGAATAGAGCAATTTTTACCGGATGCCAAGATAGGTCGGATCCAAGCAAACATAATGGACGTCGAAGATAAAGATATTGTTATCTGCATGTTGCAAAGTTTAAGTATGAAAGATTATCCACCTGAAATATTTCGTGATTTTGGATTTGCTATTTATGATGAGGTTCACCATTTGGGAGCGGAAGTATTTAGCAGGGCTTTTTATAAATTAACAACTGAATATTCGTTGGGATTATCAGCAACAATGAAAAGAAAGGATGGTTTATCTAAACTATTGAATTGGTTTTTAGGTAATGTGGTGTGTAAAATAGAACGTAAGGGAGAAGATAATGTGTTGGTGAAAGTTATTAGATATCATTTTGACGATGATGATTTTAACAAGTTGGAGTTGGATTATAGGGGTCGTATTAAATATACAACTATGATAAAGAAACTTTGCGAATTTGATAGACGAAGTGAATTTATTTTAAAAGTTATATCAGATTTGTTTAAACAAAACATTGATCAACAAATTATTGTGTTGGCACATCAAAAAAAACTTTTAGGATATTTACATGATGCTATAAAAGATAGAAATATAGCAACAGTAGGGTATTATGTAGGGGGTATGAAAGAAAAGGATTTGAAAATAAGTGAGGGAAAACAAGTAATTATTGCTACATATGCAATGGCAGAAGAGGGTTTGGATATTAAAACTCTTACGACATTGGTGATGGCGACCCCCAAGGTGGATGTAACACAGTCAGTTGGGAGAATTTTAAGACAAAAACGAAAAGAAAGTCTGGTGGTTGATATAGTGGATAGCCATATGATTTTTGAAAGGCATTTTAAAAAACGAAAGACATTTTATAGAAAACAAAAATTTAAAATTATAGAGGCAAATATGGAGCAATATGAAAATGATGAGTGGACAACCATCTATGATGTGACGACAAAAAAGTCGAAATCGGCGAAAAAAAACATAAAAACAGAAACATACGCAACAAAACCAAAAGATGCTTTATTAACAGGAATGTGTTTAATTAGCGATGATGAATGAAAATTATAATAATTATGAAAAATGATAAATATAATAATATTATTATATACCCAATGGAATTTAGATATTTGCAAGAAGAAGATTATAATAAGAATTATTTAGATTTATTGGATCAATTAACCGAAGTAAATAAAGACCAAATAACGTATCAAAAGTTTTCTAATTTTATTAAAAATTTAGATAAAAACCATAAAATAGTAGTAATGGAACAAAATAACAAAATAGTTGCAACTGGAACTATTTTTATAGAAGATAAATTAATACATGGAATAAATAAAGCAGCACATATAGAAGATATAGTAATATGTAACACAATGAGAGGATTAGGGTTAGGTAAGCAATTAATACATTTTTTAATAAATATTGCAGAAGAAGATTGTTATAAGGTTATATTAAATTGTAAGGAAGAGAATATTGGATTTTATGAAAAATGTGGCTTTGTAAATCATGCGATAGAGATGGTTAAGTATATTAAATAAATTTTCATATTTCTGAAATTTATTTAATAATAATTTAATAATTATTTTTTGTAGTGATTGTAATTGTCATAACTATTGACATATCTTAATTTACTGACAGGACCAGTAGCCCATGATTGAGATCCAAATGTATTGGGTGCCGAGTATCCGGCAGAATGTGCTACATTACTCGCATACTGGGAATATGCACCGCCCTTATGGGTTCTTCTTCGCGATTTTCTTCTTCGCGATTTTCTTCTTCGCGATTTTCTTCGTTTTCTTCCACCAACAGATGCAGCACGCAATGGGGGGTTTAAACATGATCTGCGTGTCATTTGACATGCAGCTATAAATTTTCTTCCATCATCATTATTGGGGTCTATAATTTTATCATAACAACGATTATATTCATCCTGGCAATGATTTGGGTTAGATACAGTAATATTGCCTCCTCTGGAACGAGAACGAGAAACTCTAGCAGGAGTAGCAAACAAATTTCTCCTACGCGATTTTCTTCTTCGCGATTTTCTTCTTCGCGATTTTCTTCGTTTTCTTCCACCAACAGATGCAGCACGCAATGGGGGGTTTAAACATGATCTGCGTGTCATTTGACATGCAGCTATAAAATTTTTTCCATCATCATTATTGGGGTCTATAATTTTATCATAACAACGATTATATTCATCATGGCAATGATTTGGGTTAGATACAGTAATATTGCCTCCTCTGGAACGAGAACGAGAACGAGAAACTCTAGCAGGAGTAGCAAACAAATTTCTCCTACCTTTATTTCTGCGAACATTGCTACGTGTTTTACTACGTGTTTTGCTACGTGTTTTGATTCGTGTTTTTGTTTTTTTGGTAGTTTTTCTTTTCTTCTTTTTACCACCGCACATATTAGAACTTTTAAGTTTTGTGATAGGGGCATAACTTCCTCGAAGAGTATTGGCATGCTGTGCTCCAGATTTGGTAAATCCATAACTTACGCCTCCAAAGTCACCATCGTAATCATGTCCCCCTCCACCTTTCTGGCAATTAGAATAATGTTTATCAACAATAGGATAAGTATTACCTAAACTATCTGATTGTGAAAGAGAAGACATTGTAGATCCATAACCTCCACCAGTTTGACCTGAACATGTAACACCTTTCGTATTCGAAATTCTATCTTGTATAAATTGATCATTTTTGGCATTTACTAAACTCATTATATATATAGTTAGTTATTTTTTTTTCCAATTAATTTTCTAAATGTGCAATAGGAACCCATCCATTTTTATTATAAACGCATTTTAATTTTTCAAATTTATCTAAATCAACATATTTATCAATAGAAGTATCTTCAAATTCTTCCTCATCATCACTTTCTTCCAATGCATCTAAATTTTCATTCTCTTTAATATTTCTAAAAATCCTATTCATAAAAACACTTGTTTTATAATCAGGAATATAAGCAACTCCTGTTTTTTTTACTTCGGGGTTATTATATATATCGTATAAATCATAAATATCATTAATAATAGTAGCTTTAATATTGAAAATTTTATGTAATGTTTGTTTATTTTTATAAATCAAATTTAAAAATGTTTTATTTTGAAATAACAATCTATGTTGTATTGAATATATTTGATATGGGATATCCGATGCCTTTTGATATAGTTTTTCTATATCTGTTGACATAACAGGTGTACCGATTGTTAATTGATTATTGATTATTCTCTGTTGAGAAATATTATAATGCATAAGTTCATTTATATGTTTTAATTTTTCATAGTGATTATATTTACATAAATTATGACCTTTATAGTAATAAATATTTTCAATATAGAAACATTTATTTTCTTTTATTTCAAAACTTGTACCGTATAAAATTGTACCCGTACCTGAACATAAAATAGGATCAAAACTAGTTATTTTAGAGGTTATACTCGTAATTTTTTTATTTTTTAAATTAATGACCATCATGAAACAAAATGGTTTATTGTTATAGTTTTTAAACCATAAAAAACATTTTTTTCCTTTTGGTATTAACATATATATATCTGCTTGAACTTTGTTATGTATAGATTTTTCATAAGGAAGTTCTATTTTTGGAAAATATCTTAAAATATTACTAAAATTTTCTTCATTATTTCTACTATTTCTACTATTTCTACTATTTTTTTGGATTTTATCTTTAAACATCTAAATATAATATAAATGCAAGTGTACCTCTAAATGTATTTTTAAAATGTACTAAAGTTAGATGTATTAAAAACATTCCCTGCTTCTCTTATTTCTGTTTTTTTTGGGTTTGTTTCGTTATTTTTCTTGGTTGATAAATTTTTTAGATAACTTTTTAATTCATTTTTCATTGTTTCATTTTTTTGTGCGTTTTTTTGTTTATTTTGTTTAAGTGAATTGTAAATATCCTTATATTGTCCAACTGGTTTTTTGATCATATCTATAGTTTTAGGTATTGTTAAATTATTTTTAAAAAACAAATAACTATAATGCAATGATAATATTAAAATAATTGATAATACGATTTGTTGACATATCCAAAATAACATGTATATATATCTTAAATATTTAACGATTTTAAATATAAACTTATATCTTTATTAAAAAAATAATTATTTTCAGATAATTTCTTGTCTTTTGAAGTAAAATATAATTTAAGAATTTTATCTTGTTTCATTTCAATAATCATTTGATTTTTACTTCCTTTTGAATAAAAACTTAATTTTTTGATGTTCATAGAATAATAATGAACAGGTAAGTTGGTTATATTTTCTATTTTTTTTGTATAAATATCATTACCATATAAGGTATATTTATCTAAAAAATTATCTTGTGTGGTATTATTGTTATTAATTATTTTAAATAAATTTACCTTATCATTATTTGCAATATAATAACCATTTTTTGTATATAAAATATGTTGATCTTGTTCAAAATATTCGAGATTATCTTTTAATTTGTTAATTATAGATGGTTTTATTTTATGAATATCTAATGGTTGTACAAAATATTGATGCATCATTATTATATTATTTTATAAACTATTTAAACCGGTTATCAAATAATACATACAAATGACTAAGATTATTATTGTAGACAAAAATAAAAATAAAAAAGAAACAAAAATAAGAGAATTTTCGTTAAATGAATTATATAAAAAGGCAAATTTAAAAAATAGTGAAAATTTTATAAAACATCATACGTGGAAAGTTAGTGATAAATTTGTATCATTATTTGCGACAAATAGTGGAAGGGCAAATAATGAAAATGGATATGAGTTGCCTCCACCGATAGATAGTGAACTTTTTTTTGGGAAAATAATTATTGTAAAACATTTTAATGAAGAGATTAATGATGATAATGTGGAAGATTTGACTTTGGAGGAATGGGAAAAAATATATGAAAAATTATTTGGTGGATTTGAAGATTTGGGAGATGAAGATAGTTTTAGTGAGGAGGAAATAATTCCTGAAAAATATAAAACAAAAGAAGGTTATTCAAAAGAGGACGGTTTTATAGTTGATTCTGGGGATGAAGATGGGGATTTTGTACCTGAATATGAAAGTAATGACGAAATCGTAGATGATGAATTGGAAGATGAAGAAACAAATAATAAAGCAGAAAATGCCGAAGATCAAGAAGATTCTATGCCTGAATTAGAAGAATATGAATCGGAAGAAGAATCTGAAGATGAATCCGAAGATGGTTTAAATGATATAGGATCTGAATTAAGTGAAGAAAGTTATATATCAGATAGTGATGAAGAACACTAAAAAGTTAAAATTGAAATAACTTAAAATAATGAGGAATATAACATATAAGTATGATTAAAACCAATGAGGAATTTAGAAATAAAATAGTAACGAATATAGAAAACTTTATAGAGAACAAAAAACTATCTATAAATATAGAAAAGGGTATTTTTAATTATTCTATTAAAAAGGCAAAACAAAAGAATGTTGTTAGAAAATGGGAGAATAAATATTTTGTTCAAATATATACAGATAGATTTAAGACTATATATTATAATTTAAATTCAAAAATATCTTCATGTAATGATGAATTAATAGAAAAAATTAAAAATAAGGAGATGAAGGCGAGAGATTTAACATATATGAACCATCAAGAAATGAATAGAAAAAAATGGAATAAATTAATTCAGGAAAAAATTAAACGAGATGAAAATTTATCAACTGATAATTTGGCTGCATCCACAGATGAATTTAAGTGTTATAAATGTAAGAAAAGAAAATGTACATATTATCAATTACAAACGCGATCAGCAGATGAACCTATGACTACTTTTATTACATGTTTAAATTGTGGTAATCGTTGGAAGTTTTAAGTATCTTAAAAAAAATCTTGAATTATATTATATATAATATATAATATATGTCAAATCTATGTGCTGATAGATACTGTAATTTGTCAATGAATTTATGGCAAAATCAAAAAATTAGTGATGCTGATAAAAAGAAATATCAAGAAAAATTGGGAAATTTAAAGGTAAATAAAATATCATCCAAGATGCGATATGCAATGGCAATAAAAAATAAATCATCCGCCTCATCATTTTCATCAAATACGATGTTAAGATCTGCTTATTTTAAAGAATGTAAGTAAGATTATAAAAATGTATACTTTTTTTTTAAATATTTGATTTTTTTAATACTATAATTATATATAATATTTAATTATATATAATGACAGAACTTTATAGTGATGTGAGGACATATAAATTAGAGAGAAACCAAATCAAGGGTATTAATGAAAATACTGGTGATGGTAATTTTTGGTTGAAAATTATAAAAAATAAAAATGAATTGGCAACTGTAAAACTTATGAATAGATCTCTTATAGATACAGAAGATAATACAGTTACTCATGAAATAGGTTTTCCACGATTTAATATAAATACTGAAGGGTGGATAGATACAACAACAAATCTGAAAGACATTTCGGAACAAGACAATATAATTATTCTTGATTTTGAAGATTTGGAGTCGAGAAATTTTTTAAATGAGGGTGATGATAACGAGCACATTTTAAAATATTTAGTTGTTCGATTAACAGATAGTGAGGAAAAGGAATCAGATACAATTGGTACTAGACAGTATTATAATTATATATTTAGTGGAGATATAATTGGTCCTAGTGAATTTCTAGATTTTAATACAAATTATTGTATAAAAACTACAGATATTGTCGACAGTGGAAATACAATTAAATTATATTATCCATTAGATTGGTGTTCTATTATCAATGATGAAATTAATAGTTATTTAGATTTAAATTTAAATGTTAAAATATCACCAAAATATTACAATGATAATAGTATTGTTACTGATATAATTAGTTCAACAAATTCAAATATTTTCTCAACAACCGACAATTCAAACACATATGAGTTAAATAATCTTTTTTGGTGCAGTTTAAATTCAGAGCGACATTCAAAAGTACTCCTTATTTCAACGGGTAATAACGTGATGGATATTATTGAAAATCAAGGTAACACCCCACCTGAGTACACAGGTACAGCATATGGTATTCAATTATCAGGTAATTATGCATATCGTCATATTCCAAATTTTGTTTATGATGATATTCAGCCAAACTACAATGGTACAAGCAAAACACATAGAGGAAATAAAGGTGGGGGTTATAGGAAAACTCCAGGTACACTAGAACTAGTAAGAGAAACTACCGAACCATACTATAATTCTCCTTCTCCCATATTCTACAGTTCAACTTCTACTGACATATGGTCGATGAGAGATGCATTAGAAGCCAATTATTTTGAAATAAGATATAAACCATTAGTACCTATTAAACCGATAACGGGGGTTGGTAGGTTATCAATAACATTTAATTTTGGCTATGATAATACGGATTTACCAAATTCTAGAGTAACAACATTTGAAAGATATCCTGGTATGGATGGAACACCTTCTACTCCAGGAACAACATATAAAGATGCGAATAGAGAAAGTGAATCAATAAAATTAGAATGGAAGGGTGACGACGTCTATCCGACAAGAGAACAAAAAATAATATTATTTGACGTGGCATCGGGATATTTTAATCAAGAACCAACAATTAATGCCGAAAATACAAATTATGCTGATATTCAATCAACTACTTTTGATATAAAAACATATGTTTATCAATTTAGATTAGAAGATCCAACAACACAAAATAGTTTAAAAATATATAATAGTGCTATTAAGAATTTTACTGAAACAAACACAAATGATATGGTTGTAAATAATAATAAATTTAACTTATTTTTATTTCCAAAAATAGATAGTGATTTTACAAATAATATATTTAATTATGATGAAGACAATGAGAATATTGGGATTATTCAATATGACCCTTTAATTGACACAAACAATATATTTAGTGTAGAAATGAAATTAGAAAAAATTTTTATGAATGGGGCTTTTCCTTTTGACAATGCAAATAATTTATTAGGTGATATAAATACTGAATTATTACAATCAAAAAAAATTTATATTTCAGAAAGAGACACAAATCTACCCATCACCAGTGCATACTCTAGTTCAGATGGTACATACGACAAAAACGAACCATCAATAGATATAAGATTTGATACAACTGTGTCGGATAATTTAATAATAAGTAGATCATGTGTATCTTTAGGTAAGGGAGTAATAAATAATGATAGTTTAAATACTGGAGATGCTTTTATTAATGAAAATTCATTTTTATTTAAATTAAAACAAAATTTTTTATCAGATTACTGGAAGATTAATACAGTATTATCAGATTTGGTAACAAATAATATAATAAATCAATCTTTTAATAATTTTGAAATACAGAGGAAAATAGCAGCAACCATATTAGTAATTGATTTATATTTATCAGGACAAATATTTTTAATTAACACTGCTTCTAATAAATCGAATGTATCATATATACCTACTATTGTATCAGATACAATATTACCGTCAATAAGTGGAAACCCATCATTAAATTTTGATTTTGTTGAAAATATTCCATCGTTAAATAATGTATATTTAAAATTATCTAATACTGATGGTGTCAATCCAATTGATATTACAAATACATTTTATAATGGAAGTACAAATAATATATATACAGGGAACTTATCTAATACTATAACAGGTACTACAACAATTAATCAACCATTAAATACATCAAGTAATATATTTGATATAAACGCTGTATTTTCTAATACAGCGTCAGTTGATACAACTACAAGTACAAGTACAAACCCAACACAATATAATGGTATTTATTATTTTGATATACGAGCCAGTAATAATGCTCTGAGTAATCCTACACTTAAGAATATGATAATTTATCCCGGAACTATTCAAGTTAATTTAGTTGAATTACCAGATATTGATATTACACAAACAACATTAACACTGACTACAGATAATAGATCTATTATAATATTATGGCCTAGATATTATTTTGATAACAGTCAGGGAAAAATAATTTGGACCATTGTTAGACAAGATATGGCAACGTTGGTTAATGTAACTAGAAGTTATGACATAAATTCTACAGAAATAAATATTGTAGGTGATAATATACAATTTATAGATACGGAAATTCGTATATATGATAAATATCAGTATACAGTTTCGGGAGAATTTGTATATAATTCATCTATTATAATAAATAATATACAAAAAAATTTTAGTTTATCTCTTTATATAACAGGATTTACCACAGATACAATATTTGTATGTAAGGGATATACAAATCGTTTTCCTTTTGGACGATTTAATACAACTAGTACAAATTTAAAATTATTTGCACCAAAATTATTGCGAACAGATATTAATCCAACGACAAAAAATTTATTTGCTAGTCAATTATTACTAACAAATCCAGTACCTCCAGGAAAGACATATGAAGAACATCTAAATAATATAACATCTTGGCCAGATGGTAGGGGATCATGTGGAGATAATGTCATAATAAGTGGACAAAATACACAAGTAAATGAAAATATTTACGCAAATACTTCTGATCAATTATCAAAAAAACAAATTTATAACTTTTTGTCAAAATCTAGATTTAGACCTGATAGATAAACAATTATAAAGTAAATTTTTTACATAATTATTTTAAGATCTTTAACTTTCCAATATTCACTCGTCCCATTTGGTAAAGGTCTTCGTATGATAAATGGAATTTTTTTTTGATTTAACTCCATTAATGCAATGGTATGACCATCAATAATATTAGAGGATATGTCTACAAATGGTATTGATCCATGGTTAATTTGTTTTGCCCGTTGTCCTAAAATTTTTGCTTTCTCATATTGAGTAATAAATGGTAGAGTTTTATGAAAAGGGTCAATGATTTCGCCTTTTTTATTCTTCGTAATTTTTGAGAGCGTTAACAGTTCTTTATAATTAATATTTTCAGTTTCAGGGTGATAAAATTTTAACAGATTTGTATCTATATCTTCTTCTAGATTTTTATAAATAATACTTTCTTCTTCATCACTAGAATCTTCATCACTATCTTGTTCTTCATTTTGAAACATTGATTGTTCATTTTGTAAATTAACAGTATCTTCCAGAATTTCCCCTTCTTCTAATGGTTCCAGAATTTCCCCTTCTTCTAATGGTTCCAGAATTTCCCCTTCTTCTAATGGTTCCAGAATTTCCCCTTCTTCTAATGGTTCCAGAATTT
>Ga0206126_10001066_pt1 | contig 34464 bp, 44 predicted proteins | sample Helgoland_Spring_5_FD_148621 | JGI IMG/M metagenome (GOLD analysis project Ga0206126, IMG submission 148621) | Pelagic subsurface seawater microbial communities from Kabeltonne, Helgoland, North Sea - Helgoland_Spring_Bloom_20160412_1 | ecosystem: Environmental > Aquatic > Marine > Epipelagic ...
ACTATAGTATTATTATAACATACTTTTAATCAAAAGTCAAGCTTTATTTTACTTATTTGTAGCTACCTACTGTCATCTTGTTCTTTTTGTTCTTAGCTGCACGTCCGCCACGCTTAGGTTTAGCAGGTGCTTTTGATTTAGTTTTACAACTTCCTTTCTTCATCATAACTACTTCCTCTTAGACTTAGCGCCAGAACATTTCCAACGCTTACGTGATAAGTTGTTAGGTGTGTTAGGGTCGTTCTGTTTGTCCTTCGATAAGCCTTTCTTAATGCCTAGACTTCTGGCACAGTAGCTGTCGCCTTTGGAAGTCCCCGCTCTTACACGGGAACCTCCGTCCTTAGCTTTGCCTGCCTGTCCGTAGGAGACTTTCTTACCTGAGGAAGTGACCTTAACCTTTGCTTTTCCCTTTCGTGGTTTTGACATTACTTCCTGCCTCCTTTTTCTCTAGTTTCTCTACCCTCGCAGCTAAAGCCGAAAAGGAAGCGTTGAGTTCTTTTAGTACGTTGTTAAACTGAAATTGTGAAATCATTGTGGCAATTGTCCTTGTGGAGGTTGCATCATTGGTGGTTGAGCTTGTGGCTGTGCCGTAGGCTCTGGTTGTGTGTTACTTTCCTTAACGGCTACTTCACGTTCCTTCAATAGCTGCTCAGAGATTTTAAGGCGCTTTTGGAACTCTTTGTCGTCTGCGTCTCCTGCACTCAGGTTAGCCGTAACAGCCTTAATACGGTCAATCTCAAGCTCCTGCGGTACAGCCTGTGCTTCAGCCATAGCTTTAGCAGCTCGTGCTTCGGACTCTTTAGCCTGTCCGTTAAGAGCGTTAGTCTGTGACGTTTGGAACTCAGCTTGCTGTGCTTGAGCCTGCTGTTGAGCCTTCTTCGCTTCTGGGTCAGGCTGATTAGCTTGGTCGAGCTTGGCAATCAGTTCTTCACGGTTAGCTAGGTTCATGTTGTCTACAATAGACTTAATCAGCTCAGGGTACATCGGTGTCTCCGGTGACATCGTTTGTAGGAGCTGTACAAGCTGTGTAACTTCGTACTCACGGGCAATAACGCCTAGAGAGCTAGATACTTCAAACTTGTAGTCAGCTACTGGGAACTTCTCAGGCTCAAACTGCATATAGCGGTGAGCTGCCTTAGTAACGAACGGTATAACAAAGGACTCTTGGAAGTTAATCAAAGTGCGCTTGTGACGCTTAATGATAGCTCCTAAACCCATGGAGATGCCTGCTGCTGTACTTTCTCCGTTTACAGAGCCTGCGATACCCGCTGAGTCTATAGCGCCTGTGGCAGTCTGTACCATACGTTGTAGCTCTGCTGCCTGAGTAAAGGTAATCTGACTTACCTGACCAAAGTTAAATGGCTGTAGAACTTCAGCAGGGTTACCGTTAGTTAGGATAACCTTACCTGCACGTACCTCTGGCTTAGAGCCTCTAGGCATACGAGAAGCGTCCATTGCAAGCATAGGGTGTACAGTTAGTGCTAAGGCATCAATACGAGCGCGTAGTTCTGCGTCTAACGCCTTCTGAGAGTTATACCCTTTCTCACATACTCCTCGACCCCAGAAACGGCTAGGAACGACATCCCAAGGGAATGCTACGATAGGACGGTCACCCATCATGTAAGGATTAGCTTCAGCTTTAAGTAAAGTACCACCATCAGCGATAACAACAATAGCTTCAACGTAGTAGCTGTCGTCTCCTTCCTCTTCCTCAGTCAAGGTTACTGCTTCTTCCTCTGCATCGGGGTCAGCCTGTGCTTCTTCAAGCAAGTGACGAGGAACTAAACCGTAGTACTTAGTGAGACGTACTTTATCGTCGTCATAGACAGTAGTAATGTCGTGGTCAGGCTCAATGTCAAAGTCTGGAGATGCTGAACCTACGTCAGCCTCACGGTAGACACCCTCTTCCTGCAACTGTGTTACAACGTGCTTGGAAACAAACTCATCAATAGCCACACCTAGCGCACTTTCAACGGAAGTCGCTACAGGGTCAATAAGGAAGTTCTGAGGCATGACAGGATTTAGCTTAACGCAGGTTCTGTCCTCAATTGTGACACCAACTGCTGTTAATTCACCACCCATGACAGGCTGTGTAGCAGGTTTCATCTCTTTTTCAGTAGTTAGCTCAATTTCACCAATACCAGTGCCAAAAACAGCAGCATTAATCAAACATTCAGCTACATTCTTACGTATCATATTGCGTTTAAAGTCGGCTTCTAGGCCATTACGCAACATCATAATGTCAGCAGTCTCTGTATCAGCAGCATCATCACGAATATCGAACCATTTTCCACGTCCAAAGGTCGCTTCTTCCAGTTCTGCTACGGATGACTCCACAGCTTGTTGTAAAGCAGGAGAAATAATCTTAGAACGCTCAGATTGACGTGTTTTGTCCTCTGATGCCCAGTGTCCACGCCATAGGCGGTAGTACTCATCAAACTTCTCGGAGTAGTTGGCTTCAAAATGGTCACGCCAGTCTTGACATTTGTTGTCTACCCACCCCTCTAGGGATTCAAAGCTGTAATCATCGTCTTGATTGTCAAACATAGTTAATACCCTGCATAAAAGTCAGTGAGTTCATATTCTTCTTCCTCGTAGTCGATAGCGTAGGCTACCTGAGCCAATTGGTCAATGTAAGCCAACGAATCAATTAAATCATCGTGGACAAGTTTGTTAGGGAACTGGAATAGCTCATCTAAGAACGTAGCATTCCATTCACCCTTGTTAAGTGTTATCTTACCGTGTTCAAAGCGACCTTGTAAGGCCCACACGATACGGTCAATCTTACGTTTGTTACCATGGGTAAGCTCCTCGATACGGAAGAACCTTTGATTCTTTTTCATTATGTCATTCAAGTAGGGGTAGACAGCATTCTTCAGAGCACCTTTCTCAATCCCTACTGCGACTGGTTGGTAGTCTCTGACGGCATCGAAGATTTTCCTTGCTGTCTTCTCGACTCCCCATCTACCGTGGATGATGTCTGCAACCCACCAACCTTCCGTGCCCGCCTTAACCACCGATATTGCCGTTTGGTCAAGTCTGTTTGTTTTAGTTGTAGCTTTTTCAACTTCTGCGAATCCTGCTAAATCGACTGCAATGTAGAACTGACCTTCATCCGGTTCCTCCTCACAGAACTTAATGTGTTCCTCCTTAAAGAGTTCACCACCTGCTGCCTCAAAGGATGCCATGAACTCCTGTCGGAAGGAGAAGGCTGACATAGACTTCTTAGCTGCCTCAATCTCCTCAGGGTCGATTAGAGGGTTATCAAAGCTAGTGAAGTGGTATCCTGCCCAATCATCGTCGTTAGCTATGTTAGCGTACTGATGGAGGTCGTAGAAGTGGTTACGCCCCATTGGTGTACCGATGAACATGGCTGAACCCTTTTGGTCAGCGAGAGCAGGGCGTAGGATTTGCTCCCACACCTCTGGTTTCATATCTGCGTACTCATCCATCACTAGGAACTTTAGGGAGACACCACGCATGGTTTCAGGTCTGTCAGCACCTTTGAGTGCGATTGTAGCACCATTCACCAGTTTAAGTTGTAGGTTGTTGACATGACTAGAAGCAATGACAGGGTTGCCAATCTCTAGCAAGGACTGCCACATAATGTCCCTAGCCTGCCCTTGTGTAGGTGCTACGTAGAAGACATGACCCTTGGTCGTACCCAAGGCTTCAATGATTAGCTTCCACGCTGCTAGTCTGGACTTACCTGTTCGTCGTCCTGCTGCTATGACTTGGAAACGAGCATTGTCCGCCCATACTTCCTGCTGCCACGGTAGGAGTTCTACTTTTAAGTCAGTCATAGTTATACAGAGCTGTTCATGGATGCAGTAACAGTATACATCTCAAAGGTGACTATAACGGACATATTATCTCCTGCTGCTAAGGCTTTAATCTGGTCATTCTCTGTAAGGACAAAATCTAACTGGTCAAAGGACTTTGTTTCTCCCGTAGTAAATGAAGCTCCGTTAAGGAAAGGTACGTCAACGCCCTGACTATTGTCGTGCCACTTCACACTTCCTGCTATGTTGTTACTTCCGTTGTTGGACATATGGATTAGTTTGATGTCGTAAAGCATCCCCTTAGGGACAGTAAACAAAGTAGTCTCTGTGTTAGCTACTAATGTCCTACCTACAGTAAATTTTCTCATTATTAGTATGTCCAGATTACAGGAACTGAAGTGCGAATATCAACATGAACGAAAGACTTAGCCACTCCCACTCCTGTAAACCCAAGGGCGAGTGCGTGTTTGATGATGGTGTATCTTTCTGCTCCTGACAATGCCCTAATGTCCGCTGCAATGCCTTGAGTATGCGTCCCACCACCATTTGTTTTATTTCTCTCGTTTGAATGATTCGTACTGCGGTATCCGCTAGTTATGACAAAAGGAAACCCGCAGGCTTCCCGTAAGTGGTCGAGCTTCTTTAGGAACTCATCCTGCATTTTATTCTCATCCGTCTCTTGACAGTTGAACTCGCTCAGGGCGAAGTACTTAGGATTGTATGTCAATGAACTCTCCGTCTTCTGCTTCTTGTTCAGTGTTCTCAGAGATGACAGTAGTCTCTCCACCCACACCAGTAATCGAGATGTTAATCCCACCTTTACTGCCTCCTGCCTTGTCCTTATCAAAGTAGCTTGCAGGTAAGACTCTATCCATTACTAGCTTCCAAGCGGCTGCCTGATTCTTATGGTCATCGTTAAGTGCTGCATCAAAGATTGACTCCAACACTCTAGCTGACTTAGGGGAGGTAAGCATACGAGATTTGTATTCGTTGATAATAGCTGCGTCACCCTTGGGGCGACCTCTAGTACCAACCTCGCCACGCTTGCGGCTGACAATCTCAGACTTAGGGGGACGACCTCTACGCTTAGGTTTACCGTCGCCGTCTTTTTTATTTGACAAAAAACTACTCCTATAGGATACCTATATGTATACTAAAGTATACTTAAGTATACCTTTGTGTTGTACTTTGTTTATATTCTTTAGTTAGTAACATAAAGATAAAAACTAAATAATAACAAACTATACTATAGGTATATTATACCATACTTTGACCCAAATGTCAAGCTTTATTTTAACTAATTAAGACTATTATCGTGTCAGCATTACAGGCTCCTCCTACGCACACGAATGTACCCGCTTTCCCCCTTATAAATCAATGACTTAGGTCAACATAAGTATACACAGCTTAATGTTACTTTTTGTAACCTTTTGTTAGTACTTTTGGCTCTTTTTTGTATCTAGGGGGTTACCACTAATATCCCCGCGATAGCCAGCGGCCCCCCGTCCCCTGTTTCTCTTAGCACATAGGAATACACAGGTCAACACTATTCGGTGACCACATGATACAGATGAGTCACAGTAAACAGTTGTAAGTGAGAGTCACATAGGGTACCTATAGTACCAACACAGGACTTGACACAGGTAAACATTTATGCTAGGAATTCACAGGTATAATAATAGTTGACACAGGTTCGACAGTATGCTATTCACGCGGGCGCGCATAATAGAAGGTAGGTATAAAATAGTTGGCATAGATATTGCTAGGGAAAATAGTTTATAAATAGTTTCGAAAGTTGTTGACATAGTTCTGTATATCATTAAAATGACAGCATCAACAGAGGGAAAGGCCTTCTGTATAAAACGCACCATTATAGGGCATACCATTATGACACTAGCAATCACAGACAACAGCACTATCTGCATACTACAGGCCGGCGCATACCTAGAGACTACACAGCGTCGCACAGCGTGGCGTGATGCGTACCGCGATGATGAGTCGAAGCCTGCCCACGTGGCGTGGCTAAAGTATCAGCTCGACGAAGCCGAAGTAGTATCGGAAGGTCTAGAGTATCAGTTCCACAAGAATTATCTGGCAAACTTTAAAGGTTACAGCGACTGGAGAACCTGCCCGAAAGACAAGGCACAGGTGGCAATCTATAAGGCACAGGCCGCGAAGGCCAGACTCTGTGCCGATATAGCTGTCGAACGCTGTGCCGATAGTCGAGAGAAGTGGCTAAACGCGCACGTATAACAATAGAGGGTTGATTTATCGGTAGCATTCGAATAGAGTGCTATCTATTAAACCAATCATTACAGGTAGGACAATATGACACAGTTAAACGCTAAACCACGCTTCAGCAAGCCGAGTAAAATGCCGTGCCGTTCGTGGTCTCTCGAAGCTCTCGACACATGTCCTGCTAGTATGTCAGAGGGCGAGCTAGTCGACGCCTGTAAGGGTTGCTACGCTACGACAGGGTTCTACTCCATGCCGAACGTTAAAGAACCTAGAGCGCATAATAAAGTCGACTGGCAAGCGTCCGACTGGGTTGATGTTATGGTAGCAGAGCTAGATAACGACCGCTATTTCAGATGGTTCGACAGCGGCGACGTTTATCATATAGGACTAGCTAACAAGATATTCGAAGTAATGCAACGGACTCCGTGGTGTAACCATTGGCTACCAACTAGAATGCACAAGTTCGACAAATTCGTGCCAGTGCTCGACGCTATGAATGAATTGCCGAACGTGGTAGTTCGTCTGTCTAGTGACAGCGTTACAGGTGAGATAGTCGAAGGCGCGGCAAATAGCTCGACTATTATCCCTACTGTATCGCATAGTCTACCTAGTATGTCAGTATGCGAAGCGTACGACAGGGGCGGCAAATGTAAAACCTGTCGCCTATGTTGGTCGAAAGATGTTGCTGTCGTGGCGTATCCTGCCCACGGAAAAAAGATGTTGAAACACGTTGACAGCATTGTAGCTATCAACTTATAATACGCACCTATTAAACGGATATAGAGAGGATACGACAATGTTAAAATTCGACACAGAGACAGAGACCCGCACGAAGATATTTAACAAGCGAAGCCTACAGGCTACGTTAAAACAATTCAGACAAGCCGGTTACTACGTAGTTAAAACGAGCCACGGTTACAACGTACTCGACGAAGAACGTTTAATCCTTCAGGCCATGAATGGTAACAGTAGTTATTTGGTACGTCTAGATAAACAACTATTAGCAGAGGAAGCAGCATAATGAGCAAATTACAGCCGGTAAATATATTTTATACACCCAACAGCATAGAAGAGCTACAAGACCATCTGGCACAGTACACAGGCACAGATGCTGTTATAGCACAGACAGCGGCCTTTATGGCTTGGAACCTAGCAGCACGACTGACTAGCACAGAGGAGACAGCAGCAGATGAATAGATATAAACGGTTTTTAGAATTGGCGGTATTATTTTCGGGCGGCTTCGTCGCGGGCAGTTTAATTGTCGCGGTATTCACTTTGGGATTTAGAGCGATTACAGCGGTTTAACGGGCAGCCTATAGGGTAGCATGGGTTACCCTGTTAAAATGGCTTAGAATTGATTATATGAGGTTTTACGGTATGACATACACAGACTTTAAAAAACAGCACGACAAGCTAGTGACAGATATTATATTCACAGAAGCTAAACAATCTGATACATTAGTGGAGAAACTGGAGCGGTTACGCCTAGATAATCCAAAGTACTACAATCAACTGTGGGGTGAATTATAATGACAGGCTGTAGAATATCAGAAGAGGACAGGGGCGACAGTCACTTCGACTTCGACGAAGCGTTAGACTTCACAGAGGAGTTTAACGCACTCTATTCACGTGTCGACTACCTAGTCGCTAGGCTCGACGCTCGCTCAAAATGGGCACCAGACGCGGAGACATACGACGCATTAGAATCTTTATTCACACTATTAAAACATCACGAGAAGGATATAAAAGCATGAAAGAGTACTATAAACTAGAGCAACAGATTATCGACTGGCATAATGCACGGAACCTTATTGAGGGCAGCACAGACCACCAACAGTGGGAAAAGCTGTTAGAAGAGGTAGAAGAGCTACGGGTCAACATTCAACACAGTCAAGACTTCAGCGACGACGTGGGGGACATTTTGGTGGTACTGATAAACCTATGTGAGCGACATAATATAACGCTTGTAGATTGCATGAATGTAGCGTATAACGATATTAAGTACCGCACGGGTAAGATGGTGGACGGTTTATTCGTAAAGGATTTAGTGGACGACAGCGGGAGAATTACAGATGCAGTTTAATATAGCAGGTATGTTTTTAAATGTAGAACCAAGGTTCGGCTTTGGGTTTGACATAGAAAGCGTAGAGAGTCGGCCAGTATGGGCAGAGGTGAACGGAGAGGTTAAAGCGTACGCCTTCGACGGTTTAGTGTTGCTTATACCCTTCTTTATTGTTACACTAGGGAACGTATGGACGGACACAGAATAATGATTATATGGGCTTTAGTGAGCGTGGGTGTACTAATAGGTGTATACTACGCACGGAGGAATAACAGTTGATTATCGAGACAGTATTTTATTTAAGTGTGATTCTATGCCTAGGCTACGGCATCAAAGAAACTATGGAGCATTGGGACAATGAGCAAGATTAAAGAACAACTGATTGGATATGAGCAGAACGACTGGATTGATGACGACGACCACATTAAAGTCACAGAGGTGACAGAGTACCTGATGTACGCTATGAGCGTGTCAGAGATGCAGCAGGCCGCACGACAGCACATACAGCACGACCTGTACACAATGGCACGTAGTGACTTCGAGAAGGTACACTACGACACTATAGGGATGCATACAAAGTGAGTAAGGAATATACACTAGCTGTGTGGGATTTAAAGTTAATAAAGGTAGACGAAGATGGCGAACCTTTGACAGACAACAAGGGCAACCTTGTACTGTTTGACACTACGGCAGACCTTAGCTTTATATGTGATAACATCTATACGGACGAATTAATACAGGAGGGTGAAGGGTGAGTAGATGCAAAGCGTGTGACAAGATACTCAGTGAGTCAGAGTTGCGACGTAAGGACTATAACACAGATGATTATTTAGATTTATGTTATGGTTGCGCAACAGTTAGTAATAATGCTATACTAGAGTCAGACATTGAAGAAGAAAGTTTGAATTTAAATGAATTAGGGTTTGACCTAAGCAATAATTAATGTTATAATATACTTATGTTATGTTCTTTAAGATTAATCATTAAAGTAACTAACTAAGGTATACTTAAGTAGTCTATTTTAAATAACCATAAAGGAAAGATATTATGTCAGCAGAAGTATTAGAAGGTCTAGTAGCATTCGAGAATCTAGCAGAGCATGAGATGTACAACGGTCAGTCCACAGGAAAGTACTCTGTAGTGTTGTCGCTCAGTGAAGAGCAAGGTGCAGACCTAGAGGCACGAGGTGTCAAGCTACGAGAATACGAAGGCACAAAGCAGCGGAAGTTTGCCAGTAAGTTTGAGGTTGGTGTTGTCAACGCAGACAATACGCCATTCCAAGGTCGAGTCCCACGCGGCTCCAAGGTAAGATTACTGTGGCAGGAAGGCGCACCACATCCAGTACACGGCACTAGCACCTACCTTAATAAGGTCAAGGTATTAGAAGTAGCCGAACAAACCGACGGCAACGAGGACTTTTAATGACAGAGAAGTCTACCTTTCTACGCCATGAGCCGTGCCCTTCGTGCGGCTCTAGCAACAATCTAGCAAGGTATTCAGACGGCCATGCAACGTGCTTCAGCGCAGGGTGTGACCATTATGAAAGAGGCAACGGAACTGCCTCAGACTTTGTACAACGTAAACCAAACAGAGCGTATGAAATGACAGGAACAATAGCGGCAATTCCAGACAGGCGGATATCACAGGGTATAGCACAGAAGTTCGGTGTGACTGTAGAGTTTTCCTCAGAGGGTAAAATTGTCAAGCACCACTACCCGTACTATGACAAGGATAGCAACACGCCGACAGGGACGAAGGTTCGACAGGTAGAGAACAAAGGGTTTTATGCCACTGGTAACTTCGACAACGTAGGGTTGTTCGGGCAGCAGGCATTCAAGGAAGGCGGTAAATACATTACCATTACAGAGGGCGAGGCCGACGCACTAGCAGTCAGTGAGATGTTCGACGGCAAGTGGCCTGTAGTGTCTATTAGGTCTGGCGCATCCGGCGCAGTCAAAGACATTAAAGCTAACCTAGAGTGGTTGGAATCGTTTGAGAATGTTGTTGTCTGTTTCGACAACGATAAAGCAGGACAGGAAGCGGCACAGTCGGTCTTGTCGTTATTCACACCTAATAAAGCTAAGAACGTCACACTGCCTATGAAAGATGCAGGTGATATGCTCAGAGCTAAAAAGGTCGCAGACTTTGTAAAGGAATGGTGGAATGCTAAAAGCTATCGCCCTGATGGTATTGTGTCAGGTCTTGATACTTGGAACCTGTTACTTGAGCAACAGAATACGGTGTCTATACCATACCCTTGGACGTGCCTCAACGAATTTACTCATGGCTTTAGACAGAAAGAGTTAGTCACTATCACGTCAGGCTCAGGCATGGGTAAGTCACAGATAGTCAGAGAGTTGGAACATTACCTACTAGGCGAGACAGACGATAACATCGGTATCTTGGCACTAGAGGAAGACATCCCAAAGACTACACTGGGCATTATGTCCATCGAGGCTAACAAACAGCTACACCTAGAGAAGGATGTACCAGAGGAAGAGAAGAAGGGATACTGGGAAAAGACGATGGGTACAGGACGTATCTTTATGCTAGACCACTGGGGCAGCACTAGCGAAGACGACCTGCTAGGACGCATCAGGTACATGGCTAAAGGTTTGGACTGTAAGTGGATTATACTAGACCACCTCAGCATCGTAGTATCAGACCAGAGCAACGGTGACGAACGTAAGGCGATTGACAGCATTATGACTAACCTTCGCAAGCTAGTGCAGGAAACAGGTGTAGGTTTATTCCTAGTATCACACCTCAAGCGTTCCAACGGCACAGCACACGAAGATGGTGGTAAGATTAGTTTGTCAGAGCTACGCGGCAGTCAGAGTATTGCACAGCTATCAGACATTGTTATCGGCTTAGAACGTGACCAACAGAACAAAGACCCACAGGTGCGTAACACTACGACCATACGGGTAATGAAGAACAGGTTCTGTGGCTTGACTGGGTTAGCGTGTTACTTGTACTACGATAAAGATTCAGGACGCATGATAGAAACTACGTGTCCGGTGGAAGACGAAGTGGAGTTCTAATGAGAAAGATAGTGTTTGATATTGAGGCTAACGGCCTAGACCCTACCGAGATATGGTGTGTGGTGATGTATGACATAGATTCACGCAACACGCACGTTTGTTATGAGAAGCAGTACTTCTGGGATTGGTTAGTCACAGACCAGATGGAACGCGACGTAGAACCCGTAGAGTTTATTGGGCATAACATACTAGGGTACGACATTCCTGTACTAGAGAAGCTATGGGACATATCATTCGCAGGACACAAACTAACCGACACCTTGGTTATGTCCCGACTAGCAGAACCATCCAGACAGGGTGGACATTCGCTAGAGAGTTGGGGAGATAGACTAGGCTGTCCTAAAGGAGAACATAGTGATTGGCTTAATTTTTCGCAGGATATGGTGGAGTATTGTAAGCAAGACGTTAGGGTTAATGAATTGGTGTACAAGAGACTACTTCGTGACCTTGATGGCTTTAGAGCTGACAGCCTTGTGTTGGAAGGTCAGGTACAAAGGATTATTAGCAAGCAGATTGAGAACGGATGGGTTTTAGACCAAGAGTCAGCATTCGTATTACTAGCAGAATTAAAGGAGAAAAAGTATGACCTTGAAGACAAAGTGCATGAGACTTTCAAACCGTTACCGACATTTGTCAAACAGATTACCCCGAAGTTTAAGAAAGATGGTACGAAGTCTATTGTCGGCCTCAAGTTCCTCGGCGACGAATGGCAGACGGTACAAGCGGCGTTCAGCAGGATAGACTTTCCAGAGTTTAATCTAGGCTCACGACAGCAGATAGGTCGCTACCTTCAGTACTTCGGGTGGAAGCCAGAGACATTTACAGAGACAGGACAGCCAATCGTTGACGAGAGCGTCCTCCGTAAAGTAAAAGGTATACCGGAAGCAGAGCTGATAGGCGAGTACCTAATGGTACAGAAGCGTATCGCACAGATACAGAGTTGGTTAGACGCAGTTAAGGACGACGGTAGGGTACACGGTTATGTTAATGCCAACGGTGCTGTGACAGGACGTATGACACACTCAAGTCCAAACATGGGACAGGTACCGGCAGTCTACTCCCCATACGGGAAAGAATGTAGAGCTGTATGGACAGTCCCTACGGGTTACCGTTTAGTTGGTATGGACGCAAGCGGCTTAGAATTACGTATGCTTGCACATTACATGAACGATGAAGGATACACACATGAGATACTCAACGGAGACATTCACACGGCAAATCAGTTGGCTGCGGGCTTGCCTACTAGAGACCAAGCAAAGACTTTCATCTACGCTTTTCTTTACGGTGCCGGAGATGCAAAAATCGGAAATATCGTTGGCGGAAGTTCAGCAGATGGTAGAAGACTTAAGGCAAAGTTCCTCAGCAATACGCCTGCTCTTGGAAAGCTACGAGGAAGAGTTAGTACTGCTAGTGGAAGAGGCTACCTTCTTGGCTTGGATGGACGAAGAGTGGCAGTACGGTCAGAACACGCAGCACTGAACTCACTGTTACAGAGTGCAGGTGCTATCGTTATGAAGCAGGCGCTAGTCTTACTAGACCAGTACGCTACCTTACATAACATTGATTATAAAATAATAGGGAACATACATGACGAAATCCAGACGGAGGTCGCCACAAAAGACGCAGAACGGTTTGGCAGACTCGCAACGGCTTGCATTGAAGCGGCAGGAATCCACTACAACCTCAACTGCCCTCTCTCAGGAGAGTACAAAGTTGGAGCCAACTGGGCTGAAACCCACTAAGCCGGACAGAAAGAAGTTCGACTTAGACTTAGCGTACGGTGAGGTCAGGGAAGACAAGATTGCCGATATGTTGCAGAACAAGAAGATTGAGGTTAAGTCAGAGAAGGATATGTGGCAGAAGACTGGTAACATCTGCATCGAGTACCAGTCATGGAGTAAGCCTTCAGGGATTGAAGCCACAGAGTCTGACTACTGGTTCCATAACCTGTGCGTAGGAGACGAGGAGTACTGCACCTTAGTGTTTGATACTAAAGTCTTGAAGAAGATTATCAAAGCGAATAAGTTTAGGTCGGTACAGGGCGGTGACCACAATGCCAGTCGAATGTATTTAGTACCTTTAAATAAATTATTTACAGAGGATGTGATACAGGCATTCAAGGACATCGAAAATGAAACAGACTGAAACTTTAGTCGAAGACATATACCGATTGATGGAAACAAAGGATGCTGACCCGTCAGTGGACGTAGAAGCAGAGATAGAGAAGTATGGCGAGAACATTAAAGCGTTAATGAGAACAGAGTTTGGAAGAGAGAAGCGAAAGGATAACCGGACGCTCAGACTGTCAAACATTGGACGAACTGACAAGTACCTCTGGAACCACGTACATGGTACAGAGAAAGAAGAGATACAACCACCAACCTACGTCAAGTTTATGTACGGACATATGGTGGAGGAGATGTTACTTTTCCTTACACGTATGGCAGGACATTCGGTAACCGACGAACAGAAGGTATGTAAGGTGGGCGGTATTGTAGGGCATATGGATTGCAAGATTGACGGTGTAGTAACAGACGTTAAATCAGCGAGTGCTTTTGGTTTTAAGAAGTTTAAAGAAGGTAAGATACTGAACGACGACCCTTTCGGTTACGTAGACCAGATTAGAGCCTACGCACATTCAGAGAAGAGTCGTGACATCGGTTGGTTAGCTATTGATAAGACTAACGGACACTTGACATACTTGAAGTACAACATGGACGGCAAAGAGTTCAAAGCATACGAAGAGTTTAATGGTACGGTAGTAGAGCGAGTAGAACATCTAAAAAAGCTCGTAGAGCGAAGCGAACCGTCAGCGGTATGTTACGCTCCACAACCAGATGGCAAATCAGGAAACTTAAAACTGGCTATTGGTTGTTCGTATTGCCAGTACAAAAAACACTGCTATCCAGACTTAAAGCTCTACAACTACTCTTACGCTCCAAAGTATCTTTGTAAGGTGGTTAAGGAACCAAACGTACAGGAGTTAAAGTTCTGATGGCTAAGAATAAATTTAGGTCAGGCTTAGAGTCAGCTATCAACGACAAACTAACTAACGACTTTCTATATGAACCGTTCAGACTACCTTATGTAACACACAGGAAGTACGTACCGGACTTTGTACACGAAGAGAAGGCAATACTAATAGAGGCTAAAGGATACTTCAGGGTAGGCGACACACAAAAGTACACCGCCATCCGAGATTCAATGCCAGAGTGGGAGTTAGTGTTTATTCTTTCTAATCCGTTACAGAAGGTACGCAAGGGTAGCAAGCTAACGATGGGGCAGTGGTGCGAGAAGCAAGGCTTTAAGTGTTACACTGTACAGACAATAGATAAGTTACTAGAGTACGTAGGGGATAAAGATGTCGTTTGAAGAATACAAGGAAGCGTTCCTACGTGACCACGACGAGATAATGATATTGGAAGTGCTAGAGATTAACGGTGAGGAACTGTTGGAAGCATTTGAAGATAGACTGATTAGACACAGAGAGGTACTTGGCGATGAGTATTAATGAAGCAACACCAGAGATGTGGAACAAACTACAGGAAAAATACAAAGCCATGGCAGACGAAGAGTTTAAGTATGACTTCAGGAAAGACCAGTTAGAGTATCCGTCAATCCCCGACCCCGACCCTGTGAATAACCCACAACACTACAACAGTGGTAACATAGAATGTATCGAAGCTATCCGAGAGTCTATGTCACCGGAAGCGTACAAAGGATACCTAAAGGGTAACACCTTTAAGTACCTGTGGCGCTACGACTACAAAGGTAAAGCCTCAGAGGACTTAGAGAAAGCAGGTTGGTACTTGAACAGGTTAATCAAGGAGGTGTCGTAATGGCTATAGGGCAGACACATGGTGGTAAGGGTTCAACAGTACGCCCTACTGACAAGAAGAAGTTTGAGAACAACTTCGATGCTATCTTCGGTAAGAAGAATAAAGACAAGGAGAAGAAACAAGATGCTGTCAAAAAATAATAAGATACGGCTACAGGCGTTAGGTCTGTTCCTTGTCTCTCCTATCTATGTACCAATTGTCGTATGTTGGGAATATAGGAAAGACATTATAGACTTCTATGAAGACTGTTGGAAAATAGCTACAAACACACATAACGCATTGGAGAAGAAAAATGACAGAAAGGACACCTAAATTTGAGTTCATCTACTATCCTGAGTTTGGTGAGGTAGAGAGAGCAGTGCCTGCAAGTAAGATAGTATACAGTTTGTATTCAAGCGAACTAACAGTGACTGAGATGCGAGAGGCTTTTGATTATTTTCTTAAAGCCTGCACCTACCATATACCGCTAGACGAGGAAGATTAAGAATGGATAAGTACCAACAGTTTATACACAAGTCACGTTACGCACGTTGGATGAAGGAAGAAGGTCGTCGTGAGACATGGGAAGAGACAGTACAACGATATGTCGATTTTTGGACAGAACGTGGACAGATTGACAGCAAGGTGGCTAAGAAACTGTACAGCTCTATCGTCAACCTAGAGGTCATGCCATCAATGCGCTGCCTTATGACTGCCGGTGTAGCACTAGACAAGGACAACGTAGCAGGCTTTAACTGTAGTTACCTAGCCATTGACTCACCACGCAGCTTTGACGAGCTTATGTACGTGCTTATGTGCGGTACAGGTGTAGGGTTTAGTGTTGAACGTAACTTCATCACCAAGCTACCAGTAGTCGCAGAGTCATTCCACCCGACGGACACAACGATTGTAGTAGGTGACAGTAAGGTAGGGTGGGCATCAGCGTTCCGTGAGCTTATTGCTATGCTGTACGCAGGTAAGATACCTAAGTGGGATATGTCAGGTGTACGACCCGCAGGTGCAAGACTAGAGACATTCGGTGGTAGAGCATCAGGCTCACAGCCATTGGATGACCTGTTCCGCTTCTGTGTAGGTATATTCCAAGCAGCGAAAGGACGCAAATTGACGAGTATTGAGTGCCACGATGTAGTGTGTAAGGTTGCTGACATTGTAGTCGTAGGTGGCGTTAGACGTTCAGCCTTGATTAGTTTGTCTAACCTGTCAGACGGACGGATGGCTAAGGCTAAGTCAGGAGCATGGTGGGAGAACGACGGACACCGTAGACTGGCTAACAACAGCGTAGCGTACACAGAGAAGCCAGACTTCCAAGCCTTCTTGAATGAGATGCAGACGTTGTACGAGTCTAAGTCAGGTGAACGTGGTTTGTTTAGTCGTGTTGCAGCGCAGAAGATTGCAGCTAGGAATGGTCGTCGTGACCCTAACCATGACTTCGGTACTAACCCTTGCTCTGAGATTATCCTACGCAGTAATCAGTTCTGTAACTTGTCAGAGATAGTGGTACGAGAGGATGACACGGAAGAGACGTTGAAAGCTAAGGCAGAAGTAGCAGCCATCATCGGCACACTACAGGCTACCTTGACTGACTTCAGATACTTACGTAACATCTGGAAGAAGAACACAGAGGAAGAGGCATTGCTAGGCGTAAGCATGACAGGTATCATGGACAACAAACTGTTAAGCACACCTAACTCACCTCATTGTGAAGTAGTGTTGGAGGCTGTACGAGATGTCGCTATTGCAACGAATAAGAAGTGGGCAAAGAAGCTTGGTATCAATCAGTCTACTGCCGTTACTGCTGTTAAGCCGAGTGGTACTGTTTCTCAGCTTGTCGATAGTGCTAGTGGCATCCATCCTCGCTTCTCTAAGCATTACATTAGACGTGTACGTTCGGACAAGAAAGACCCGCTTGCAGTCTTTATGAAGACAGCAGGGTTCCCTGTAGAGGACGATGTGATGTCTGAGTCTTCGTCAGTGTTTAGCTTCCCTGTCAAGGCACCGGCGACCAGTGTGACAGTCAGTGACGTAGGTGCAATGCATCAGCTAGAACTTTGGAAGATGTACCAGAATCATTGGTGTGAGCATAAGCCAAGTATCACAGTGTACTATACTGATAGCGAGTTCCTTCAGGTAGCACAGTGGATATGGGATAACTTTGACTTGTGTAGTGGTATTAGTTTGTTGCCAGTAAGTGAACATACGTATCAACAAGCTCCTTATGAGGACATCAGTGCTGAGGAATATGATAAACTACTAGCATCAATGCCTAAAGATATTAACTGGAATGACCTGCAATACTTCGAGCAGGAAGATAACACAACCGGCTCACAGGAGTTAGCGTGTACCGGCGGTGCTTGTGAGATAGTTTAAATAAGTAACAATATACGGTGTAATACTACGTGTAATCAACTAAAAGTAAACTTGGGGGGCGCAATGCCCCCTTCGTTTATTCATCTTCTTCAGATAACGCCCTGTTAGTAGCGGCGGCTCCTGTTATCATACCACCTCCTGTTACAGCTACGTTCTCCTTAACCATCTGTCGTTGCTTAGCTACTTGCTCTGCACTAGGTTTAGCGTTTGCAATCTCTTCCAACATTCCCTTAACTTCCGCTTGGTTTGCTCTTGTAGGGTCTTTAACCAAACTAGGTTTCACTTTCTCGGCTGTCTTAATTCCCTTAGCCCAACCAGTGTCTAGTAGGTTCAAATGCATCGGCCCTGCTACAGCAACAACGTCGTTAGGTAATAACTTTTCAAGAGCTTTACCTACCACAGGTAACTTCTCTAAGAAGTCGTGTTGGTCAAACATAAAGTTAATAGAACGTCCATTAGGGTAAACCTTAGTTAAGCCTGCCACACCTCCCTCTACAATAGCTGAACCTCTAAAAGGTTCTACTTTAGTTCCTGAACGTATCCAAACACCACCGTCTTTGTCCTGTTTAACTACACGGTAGTTTTTCTCACTGTCAGACATATCAACAAGTGTGTCCTTCCATTGCTCCTTGGTCGTAGTTCCCTTAGCGTCCTGTAGCTTCTTAGCTGCTTGTCTAATAAACTTGTTAGCAGGGTTCTTTGCCGCCATGTCTCCTAAGTGGTTGCCCGATTTACCTGTAGGCTGTTTGATAACTAACTTAGCACCCTCACCTAGGTCAAAGTTGCTTTGGAATACATCAAAAGCAGTGTCTAGGTCAGCGTCAGAAACTTTTAGCTCCCGCTTACCTCGCATTGTTTTAGTCTGCTTAACTCCGTTCTTAAACGCTTCCTTAGTCACTGGTTGGTAAGCATCACCTAAGTAGGAATAGTTACTTATCTCGTCCATAACGTCAGCTTTAGAGCCTACACGTCCTGCCTGCTCACCTATGTGTGTGTTATAGATGACCTGACCAACAGCCTTGTCGAGAAGCCTAGACGTGTTCTCAGGGTTCTCATCTATCTGCTTTAGGATGTTCTGTACTTCTTTCTGTGTCTTAGCATTAATACCTGTGTCAGCGTACAAGGCACGAGACTTAGGATTAAAAATAGCATCCATGACGTTTAAAGGAGACTTGCTTATCCAACCTGTAAACCCTGTTGCTTTCTTACCAGCCGCTGCAACCTCAGCTTGTGGAAGTTTAGTCTCGACAATAGGACGTTGCAACATGGGAGGCGCACCTACGCCTGCAAAAGGCTGACCTAGTGGGTCTTGACCGCCCTTCACAGCGCCGACTATTGTTTCTCCTATCCCCTGTTCCAATGCCGTAGGTGGTATAGCTTTGTTGTCGTTACCATACCAGTTAGGGATATAGTTAGACTGACCTGATAACATATTACCGCGTAACTCATTAACGCCTTTTATGGCTCTACGTGCGACTCTAGGTGCGTAACCAAGCAAAGGGACAGCACCGGCAAAACCTAATGCCGCCATGCCATAGTTACCTTCTTTCAGGTCTTGTCTTCCTTCATAATAAGACTTAGCTTCGCCTATCACAGGAGTAAAGTCAGCCGCTAGACCTGCTTGAGTTTTAGCTGACTCTACCTGAGCCTCCTTAGAACGGGAGGCTTGATACTGAGAAGCTGACTTAGGTTGTGAAAGCATTTCATTATAACGTGAAAGATAACTGTCTTTAGACACTTTAAATCTCCTCTTCCTCTATCTGGTCATCAGCCTGTGTTGTAGGTAGCTGCATAAGCTCCACAATGAATGCTCTGTCGGCTGCTAGTGCTTTCTTCATATCAGCGTTCTTGGTAGCTCTAATCGCAGCGTCAGCCTCTTTAAGAACCTTAGACAGGGACTTACGAGCAGCAGGACTAATTGCTTGACGAGCAACCATGTAACCCACGCTGCCTGAAGCTACAATGGCAGCAAACGAAGGAAGAACACCTGCGTACTGAGCAGCAAGACCTGCAACAGCAGAGGCTGCAATGTACTTACTCATTGCCGACTTAGGTGCAGGAGTACCTGTACCACGTTCAATGTTCTGTAACATACGGCCTACCTTCATGTCAGCCTCTGGCCCTGCTTTATCTAAAACATTGTCAGAACCCTTCAACCACAGGTGCATCTTACGGAGTTGTTGTTTGACTTCAACATCAGGAACTGCCTCAGCAACCTTTAGGTTCAAATGGTCTCTTACCGAACGTATAGCAATGTCAATACCACTTTGCTTACCGTCAGCCCAACCTACCTTACCTATCTTCTTTAGCTCTGCGTCAAGCTGCCTACGTACATTCAAGATAGAAGCAGGAGAACCGTCAGTTTCCCTAATCAACTTGCTACCTAACTTCCATATTTTGTTAGCAGAAGCTCTTGCGTCCCCTGTTAAAGCCGGAGAAACTTCTTGTAATTCATCAGCTATGTCTTTCAGTTCATCAATAAGTTGTTTCTTATTTAGACGTACTGGTGACTTAGCAAGTCTTTTATCTAAGTACTTACGTTTCTTATCGACAGCCGCTGTAATAGCATTGTAGTTCTCAACTAAACTGGCGTTAGTGTTCAAGTCTAATTCCATCATGGCACTAACAACTTCTTCTTCGTCAACGCTTGGAGTATAGACGTTTGTTCCGTACTTGTTTGGCTTCATACGAGGTACTCTTTCTTTCAGAACCTCAGGCGTAAGAATAGGAGTAATAATCTTATGTAAACCCTCACGAGTAGCCTTGGTCTTCTTCTTAATACCTGACTCATACAAAGCATCACCGGCTTTACCTAAGAACGTAGGCTTGGCTGCTGCCGCGAGGGGCGCACGTAACGGAGGAGGATTGATAAACTCAGCTACGTTTATGACAGCTTCTACACTTAGCGCATCGTTAGGATTCTCTTCCTTAAACTTCTGCCACATAGCCATCGCGTTGCCTGCACCTTCTTTAACAGCAGGGCCAAGTTTACGTATAAAGGCATCAGTAACAGGATTGTTAGCTAAAGCATCTACAGTAGATATAGCCTTCTCAGCAACAAACCTTTCGATTGTGTCAGGCACAACATTGACTAAGAAGCTCTTGCCTGATAATTTAATACCCTCGCCAATGGTTGTTTTAAGTACATCTAAACCACCTTTGCCAAAAACATTACCGGCCATTTGGCTAGTACCTATGTTACCAAGCGCATACTGCTCTTTCTGCTGTACGTCTAATGCCTTTAAGTCCTCGACGGACTGCCCTATGGCAGCCCCTGCGTCAGCAATTGATGTACCCATGGTACGGTCAGGAACGTAGGCTCCTGTTGCACGTTGGGCTGCGTCTGCACCCTCTTGCTCCGCTCTCTGAAGCAAGGGGGTCAGTTCGTTGACAACATCTATCTGGTTATCTGATATAGCCTGTGTAATTGCAGCTCTAAGTTGTTCTTCGTTCATATCAACTACCTTGGTAAAAGACCTTTAGATTGTAAGTACTCTAGTGTTGCAGGCGAGTACGCAGGAGTAGCAGCAGGCGTATCCCCTACTACTGCCGGAGCAGCAACAAAAGGCTCTGGCTTAGTCACGTACAACGAGTCGTATATTCCAGTGTTCAAGCCTGAGTTAGGAAGACCGTTAAGAGTATCCAAAGCTCCGTTACTTCTATCAATGTACTCATTAGCAACTTCGTTCTCAATACGTATAATGTCTCTAATTGTTTTCTCATCTAAAGCAATACCGGCTTCTTCGGCAGCAGTAATCTTGGCAATAAACTTTCTATCCGTATCAGAAATACCAGAACCAGAACCAAGAGCTTTAATAAGAGGCAACACCATCTTAGCTCTACCAATCATAAATATCTGCGTAGCCTGTAGAGTATCTTCAACACTCTGGGGAACCATTCCCATAGCTTTACCTACACGAGAGATTTCTAACAAAGCGTTAGCACCGAAGCCTGTAAAGATGCCTGCTTCTAGTGCTGTTTGGCTTTCTATGTTGTTGGTAAGGATTGACTGAGCATCCTTAGCTAAAGTGTGTAATTCACCAAAGTTATCAACAAGCGTACCAGTAAGTGCATCAGCAATTGCCTTGTCTTGGTTAAAGACTTTACTAACAATAGGAGCAGGTGTCAAACCTAGTGTAACAGGAGACTCCCACTTGTCTGTAGCTTCGTTGTACACGTTAGCTGACTCATCTACTCTACGGCTCTGCATTGTTCCATCTTGAGCTGTAAAGGCTTTAAGAGTAGCTTTCTTGCCTTGAACCTGTTCTAGGAACAACTCGTCGGACATCTCATCAAACTGACCGTTCCTAATCTGAGCAAGTAGCTTAGGACTAGCGTTCTTATTTTCTGCTACAGCTAGTTTACCTTGACGACCACCGGCGTTTACAGTCCGTCGTTCTTGTTCTTCGTAGATAGACTTAGCAGCATCTTCCGCAGAACCTCCTGACTGTAGCAGCTGAACAGTATTTTCCAATCCTAACTCATTAGCTGTGTCAATAAGACCTTGTGTTTGAGCAAGTTTAGCATTCTTCTGTTTGTACATCTGAGCTAACTGTTGTGCTTTCATAGGGTCAACAGCTTGTACAGTGTTTACGTTTTTTTCCTGTTCTACAACATCGTTAGTGTCTAAATTAAGAGAACTAAGCGCCGCGTTAGATTGCTGTTGTGGAGTACGTGGGTCTTGTCCTGCGGCCTGTAGTAGTCCGCCTGTCATTCTATTAGCAAAACCTTGCGCTCTTGCCGCCATGCGACCTTCTCTGTCCATTCCCTGCATGGGATTAATAGGTCTAGTGTCTAAACCTGTAAGCAGTCCTGAATAATCTTGTGCCATTATCTTAATCTCCTATTGGTCGTCTAAAATGTTATAATCGTCATCTAAGTAATTAGTTGCATCAACAACAACATTCCCTCGACCGCCTGTTCCAAACTCTCCAGTATAAGCACCGGCCTGTGAAGCACCTGAACTACCACCTGAAGTTCCGTTAGTGAATGCACCTCCACCGCCAGAAGAACCACCGCCGCCACCACCGTAGTTATCACCAAAGGGGTTCCAAGTTGCATTATTTAAATAATCAACCCCACTTTGAATTGCACCATCAAACATACCGTCAGAACGCTCGCCGGTTATCGGATTAACATAACCACCTACAGCGTTCATCATGCCTTGCATTTGAATCTGACGTAGCTCATTAGCTTGTTTCTGTCCTTCCATAAAGCCTTCTAAACCACCTAAACTTGCCTGACCATACAAAGAACCTTGCTGTCTACGTGCTGCATCCGCATAAGAAGCAGGAGCATTGCTTGCACCAAATAAACCAATAGCCTGTTCCTGTGGGTTATAACCTGCTGTCTGTAGTCCTTGAGCAGATTGTAACATATTCTGTTGCTCTTTCCCAAACTGACCGCGTGCCGCTAACTGAGCGTTAAGCATAGCTTCCTGACGTGCTTGCTCAAAGCCGAATGTCTCAGCATTGCCACCACCGTACATACCACTTTGTAAACCACCACGACCACTAGCAAATAAACTTTCCTGCATACGCATACGGTCGCGTTCTTCTTCAGGTCGCTGTGCGGCTCTCATCTGCTCATAGATAGCTTGTGAACCTCCGGCTACGTCACCTGTAAGGCCACCAAACATACTCTGTGCCTGACCTAAGTATTGGTTCTGACGTGCCTGTTCTTCAGGAGACAGTGTTAAGTTTAAACCACCTTCGGGAGTAGTTGCGGCTGACTGTACAAGATTACTAGTAACAGTATAAGGTTTAAACTCAGCCATACCTGCGGCTGTTGTTCCTATCTCCCGACCAACCCCTAGTCCTGCCTGACCTGCGGCTTCAGCATCAGTAATGCCTTCCTTACCCGCATAATAAGCTGTACCGCCTTCAATCAAACCATCGAATATGCCCATTAGAACGTACCTCCATTGATTGTTGTTGCTACTAATTCTCCGGTCACAGTAACTCCTGTATTAGTTGTTTCTAGTTTCTTACCGTTGTTGTAGTATAAGTCTACGGAACCATCAGTAGTACATAAAATATAAGTTCCTGAGCCTGCTCCTGTCCCACTTCTGAGATTTAAAAACTGATTAGCGTGTAAGAAAACACCTCCTGTTCCTGTATCAGTAATAAAGGAGTTAGCACCGTCGTGATAAATGTTTAAATCACTTCCTCCTCCAAACTTAGCTTTTACGTTGTCGTTAAATAACAAGTCACCAGTTATTGTATCGCCTGCGAGGTCTACTTTAGAAGCAATAGCCGCTTGAATAGCAGAAAAGTCTGCATCAAAGTCAGCACCTTTAATAATCTTAGCTGTGTCACCGGAGGGTAACGAATCTTTACCAAGGTAGTTAGTTGTGTACGTATAGTTACTCATTAGAGCAGTCTCCCAATTAGAGCTAGTATGTCAATTTTTTGAATGGAAAAGTTACTGTTGTTAATTATTGTTTCAACGCCAAAGGATAACGTAGTGCCTGAGCCGCTTGCGTTTACTGAAGGTCTGTTAATTGTAATACCTGCACTATACTCTGCTGTCGTGTTGTATTCTGCGATACCAAACTGTGCTATTGTTGAAGAACCAAATGTAAATGTTTCCTGAGCGTAGCTTTCTTCGTAATCGTAACCCCACTTTAGTACTGCTGTAGACAACGCACCACCAATAACAGTAATACGCATCTTCTTCAGGAACTTCTCGTTAGCAGGAGAGCCAAAGTCTTGCTCATTACTAAAGTAGTTCATACGATAGCTGTTTCCTGCGTCCTGAAAGCCTCCGTACTGGACGATACCTAGTGTATCCTTACCCATGTATAGGGTTCCATCAGAAAGCCTCTCAAAGGCTGTAAGAGCTATTGCTGTCCATTTGGTTGCACGGAATGCACCGTCCTCTAAAGCACCTCGTAGGTCAAACACATAAACTTTATTAACAGCAGGTAAGGACAATAAGTAAAAGGCATTCTCAGGACTGTACACAGATTTAACACCTGCGGTATCTGAGGGTACATCTCCCATAAGGTCAGAGCGTACATTCTTACTGATGTCACGTAGTGGCTGTGACTTCTCCTGAATCAAACGACCTAGAGACATAACACCTTGGTCAGACAAGAAGATTAAGTCACCCGCTGTCTCCTGTACGGAGTCTCTAGCAATACAACCTACATTAATAATGTCAACAAGAGCTATGGTATCTATAGAGTCAGCGCCCTTATAAAGAACAGTCTGTCTCTTACCGAATATAACTAACGAACCGTTAAACTCAGCTAAAGCAACAATATCATCCGATGCCCATACTTTTGTTAAGTCTAAAATGCCTGCATTAGAGCCGCCTGCTACGTGAAAGTCATCATCAAGTAAACCAGAAAAGCGAACAGTATATTTATCAGTAGTGTTATCCGCTGTCCAGAGTCTACCAAAAGCCGTCAGTACTTCGTTAGTTTGAGGAGCGCCTGTGCCACCATGTGCTAGGATAGCTAAATCGCCAATACCGTTTGTATGCTTCAGTGGCGTATAACCACGTTGGAAGAAGTACACACTGTTATTAAAACTTACAATCTTCCAGTTGTTTGCAGTAACTGTTTGATAACCAACAGGGAAACCTAAAGTAGTTAAGGTTGTAGTGCCTGTGTAGAGCAGGTTGTTACCTGCGGAGTATACAGTCTTTGTTCCGTCGTACGCAACGTGTTCATGTATAGCTTCAATAGGATTAGAGCCTAAGCTACCAGTGGATGTAGAGACCTGTGTGTGTCCCTGTCTGGCGGCAATACGACCCTGCTTGTCTATCACACAGTTGTCGGCTGTCTTAGCAAAGTTGACTGACAGTCCGACAGGAGAGTCCTGTGTGTTCAAGCCAAAAAAGCCGGGAGCCGCAACGGATAAGGGTTGTAGTTGTTTACTCATACGTCATACCATATAGTTTCTGTAGGGAAGCGAGCTGCATCCATAGAGATAGCGTCAGCCAAGCTAGACTTAGCCATGCCGTACAAAGCCTGAGAAGAAGCACCACCAGTCTCACCACGTTCCTCTGCCGCCATAGCTGTAGCAAACTGAATCACTGGTAGGTACGGAACAAGGATATTGTCAGTTGCTTTTGTTAGCTCTTCTGACCTGTCAACAACATTAAACGTTAAGTTGTATACTTTATTAGGGACAGGATAGAAAGCTACACCCATACCACCTACGTTCTCTACGTAGCCTGTGTACACATAGTTGTTAGGAACAGAGGCGTTAGCAGGATTAATAAACTTGTCATTCTGTAAGCCTACTTGAGTCCCTGCGTGTACATAACATTTCTGAGTGCTGTTACTCACTGACAATGTTTTAAACATCTGTGACACACCATTAAGGTTGTACTCACGTTGGTTCTCTACAGTGTCTACAGCTATTTCCTTACGAAGCACTGACCAATCCCAAGAGTCCTCTACGAGACGTATAGCGTCATTAACGTAGTCTCCTACTAACTTAGCGTAGGCAGTGGACGTAACGGAAGATACTTCGTCCTCACGTAACCTACGTAGTACTCTGTTTATTGCGTTTAAATAATTCATCCGAATAGGTTCCTGTTATTAAAATCACTTGCGAAAGGGTCATCGTTAAAGTCAACCATTTGTTCTTTTGGTGCGTCCTGCACTACACGCTCTACTAATCCCAAATCTTTTTCTTTAAACTTAAACAACTCATCTCTGAACAAACTGTCCGTTGTACGTGTGCCTGAAGGCTGTCCTCCTCCTCCTCCTCCTCCTGCTCCTCCTAAAAGAAGACCTGCCGCCCCACCTAAGATACCTAGAGCAGGCTGTAGTAAGTAGTCGTCTATAGCAGAACCCACAGGTCTTACTGCGTCCTCAATAGCAGAACCCACAGGTCTTACTGCGTCCTCAATAGCAGAACCTGCGTCACCTACTGTTGAAAAGAGAGGGTCAGTTACATTACCAACGGAAGAACCTACGTCACCTATTGGCTTAGTAAACTTCTGTAAAGTATTATCATCAAAATCACTTAAGAACTTTTTAGCACCATCAACATTAACTATGTTGGTTACTTTATCCTTAAAGGGTTGTAAAAACTCATCATCAAAATTACTAGCCGCGTCGCCTAGCGCGTCTTCAATACGGTCACGATAACCCGCTGATTCCGCCCATTGAACTAAACCGTCACTAGCCGCGTCTTCAAAACTAGCGCCTTTCCGCATCTCACCAACTGTTGTACTGATACCTGCTTTAATATCAGAAGGCACTGTGTCCCAGTACGCTTGCCAGTCGTCAACATCGTTCTTTAAGCTCTTAGGTAGTTTCCAATCAATCTGTTTGAGCTTGCCTTCAATGTAGGGAAGTGCAATCTGATTCTTAAAGAAACTTCCAAGGTCGTCGGCAAGTAGAGCGTCAACACCCAGTACTGTGTTAGCATATGATAACTGTAGTTTTCCTATTTCAAGACCTCTACCAACATCTCCTTTAACACCGGAAGGTGGTACAATAAGACCAGTAGCTTCTAAAGCAGGTAATGCAAAGACCGCCCAGTCTTCCGAAGTAGCTTCCCCTTTAACTATGTTTTCTAAAGCAGGAACTGCGGTATATGCACCGCCAGTAAGCATATTAAGGCCAACAGTTTTACCAATGCTTTTTACTTTATCAAAAAAACTTCCTTCAGGTTTTTTTAATGCCTTGGCGTTTTTATAACGAACGCCACCAAGATTATCTAAGCGAGCAATGCGTTCTCGTCTGTCGTTAAACTCATCGGAAGCCCCTTCAACTGATGTAACGTCATCAAACTTTTTATTTTTGTCGTAGTCGTAATATTTTTGGTCGTCCGTTAGCTCAGCGTCAGGCATTAAAATAATTGTGTGGTCAGCGTAAATACCCTCTTCAGTTCCTAAGGCAAACCTACCATCGTCTAACTGAAAAACAAACTCACCCTCTGACGCTAAGTTAGCCGCAACACTTTGCCCATACTCCTCGTCGGTAAGTTCTCCATTACCATACATATGTTCTAAGTAAGCATTTCTTTTAGTAACGTCTGTATTAGAATAAGCAAGGTTAAAGTCTTCAGTTCCACGTACACTGTCTAAGTAATTAAAAGAATTAGTATAATCTTCATCACGTTTAGTGTCGTATAACTCATACATTGATTCTTCTAAAGCAGGGTCTACATCTGTAAGCTCTTGAAGTGTGTTTTGAAAAGTATTAAAATAATCGTCTGTAGACCGTGAGCCTGTAGAAGAAAACTCTTCCTTAGCAAACTCATCTATAAACCCTACTAACTCTTCGTCTTCATAACCACCTTCGTCCTTTAAAAAATCTAGCCGTTCTGCAACCTCTAGTTGTTCGACAGTTGCTTCACCTTGGTTTCTCTTAGCATCGTCTAAGAAACGGTCAAGCTGTTGTGAAGTTATTTCACCGTTGTTGTATAGCTCACGGACACCTTCTGCCCATTCATCCGTACTGCCTTGAAAGTTTTGTGCAGGCAGTATATCAGTAAACGGAGAAGGATTAGCACCTTGATTCCCAAAGTTGTAGAAGTCTTTCGATGCTTCTCTACGAGCTTCAAAGTTTTCTTGTCTTTCTTCCTCAGACATCTCAGACCATTCTTCGTCCGACACTACAAGGTCGTTTATACCGGCTTCTTTCCAAGCATTGCTTGCGTCAATACGACGATAAGCATACGGGTCTCCTTGTATACTTTCTACCTGTTGAGTCCGATGGTTAAAGAAAGAACCTGCGGGAATGTCCATATCTTCAGGATTGTCAGCATCAGGAGTGTAGTCTATGTATCCCTCGTCTCCTTCTTGTTTAACATTTCTACCTCCAAGTGTTACAGTACCACCACCAGACGTAGTAAGTGTGTCACCGACTTGACCACGACTTGCCCGCTCCCCTAAAGAACTACCGCCGCTTCCGTACATCATGCCTGTGTCTAAACCGTCAGCCGCAGAGCCTCTATTAAGAACTGTGCCGTCTCCTAGCTCAACTGTCCACTCAGGAGGGTCACCGCTCTCCCAGTTCATAGGGTTCCACGGGCTGTCTGCCCACGCACCTAAAAAATTACCTGCATCATCTATAAGACTACCATCCAGAACTGAACCACCAATCCTGACAATAGGCATAGACTTGAATTTATTAACTGACCACTCTACAGTGTTATCCCAAGCGTCTCCGAAACTGGTAGGCCTGTCGGGAAGAAAAAACCCTGTGTTTGCATTTTCTGCGGCTGTTTGACGGTTATAAGCGCCTTCGTCAAACTGTTGGTTATTAGCACCTTGACCTACCGCACCTGCTCCTTGAGGTCTGTCATCACCACCATAAGGGCTTTGGTAGTTAGTGCCTCCCGCCCTTCCGGTAGGTATGCTAGTACGTTGGTCTTGTCTCTGATAAGTAGAGCCACTGTGAGTACCGCCCCTGCCGGAGTTATAGCCGTAAGTGCTTGATTGTGTGTAATCACCTCTTGATGCCATTACTTAACTCCCTTAGTTTTCTCATATGTACGCAACGTACCTAACCCAAGCATCCCCATAAGGACAGGCAACATAGTTGACAAATCTATAAGGGGAATAGTGATTGGAGAACCGGATAAAGCAAGCGCAAAGTTTGCCATCGGAATAACAAGGAAGTTACCCGCCATTCCAAGGCAACAAGTCCAACCCACAGCGGGTCGCCAACCTGCGACAAATAAGTCCTTGCTTGCTGCTTCAGTTTTGTTCACCTCTATCTGTGCTTGTGCTATGGTATGTGCTTGTGTGGCAATCTCGTGCGCTATACGTTGCTTAGTGTCAGCGTCAGGTATTACCTTATCTAGTATCTTTGTTACTGGCTGTATGAGCGCACTGATGATTGACATTACTTCTTTCCTCTAAGTTCCATAACTGTGTCGGACTCCCAAATACGAAGTCCCATCCAGATGATTGTAAACAATGAAGCTATTGGCGGTAACCAAGCAGCTAAGGATAACACCCCTGTTGACACTGCTGCTATGTCCATAATTTCTTTAGTTTCCTCAACCATGATAAAATCCCTTTTAGTTAGTTAGCGGTGTCCACCCAGTGTTGCCGGTAGTTGATGTTTTAATGTAAAGATTACCTTCAGCATTAGAATCAGTACGTAAATACAAAGAACCAATGCTTGCTGCAACAGAACCGTTAGGTGTACCTGTACCTGTACGAATAATTGAGTTAGGTATGTGAGTACCTGACAGTACACCGTTAGGGTCAACAATATCCGTTAGAGGAATAGTCTCACAACCAGATATAGACACTATGCCAGACGTTAAATCTGTCATGTCCATAAACTTATCAGCACCTCTGTGGTCTTGATTGTTAAAGAAAACACTTGTAATGTTATCTTTAAGGTCAACACCATAAAAAGCATTTGAACTACTATGCGACTTCTGTGTGTGACAAGAACTGAATGTTAAGTTTTCAATGTCAGAGAAGGTACCTACAGTACTACCTACCTGTAAATCGTTTACATAGGTGTTTGTTGCTGAGTTAAAACGAACACCAATAAAACCTGAACGGTCAGCACAACGTAAACGAACCACAGGCGCATGAGCAACATCTAAAAGAAACTCGGCTCTGTCGTTAGTACCATACTCTCCACCTAATTGATAGTAAGCTACCATACGGTTAGTGGCGCTTGTTGCATTATCCCAAAGCATCTGAGTGTTGGAGTTACGATTAGAGTTAAAATTGACAACAGTTAGGTCGCTAGTTTCTCTTGTAACAAATGTATCCTTCACACCGCCACCGACCGCCGCTACAGTTATAGAACCATCGACTATAGTAGGTGGAGTACCGTTGCTTTCAAGAACTACGTTAGTCATTGTAGACAGCCATAAACCGTCTCTAAGCATTCCCCATCGCTTGTTGTGAGAGCTTTTAAAGTTAGTTATGTTAATAGAGCCTAACTTTTGTAGCTTTAAACCTGAACCTAAAGAAGTAGCGCTGTTGTTAAAGTTTCCGTTAATAAAGAAATCAAAAATACCTACACCTGACAGGCCGTCAGTTCCATTACCAACTGTCAACGCAGGTAAATCAGGGAAGGTGTCCATTTTCTTTAGAGCTGCTTTACCCGTACCTAGTCCATGAAGCGTCAACTTACGTGTTAAAGTAAGAGCTTGATTAATAGCACAGGTAAACGGGAAGAAGACGTGTGAGCCTTCCGGTGCGTTATCGAAACACGCTTGAATAGCTAAGTGGTCGCTAACGTTCGACATACCCGTTGCACCATAATCCGCAACAGAAACAAAATTAGGTCTGTTTGTTAGCTTTACGATTTCATCGGCACTATTCTTAGAGTATAGCTCTTTGTCTGTAACATTAACAGCAAGTTCCGCTAACTCTAACTCACTAATCGCAGGAGTGTTTCCCGCAGTTGTACTATACTTTGTAATTAATTTAGTAGGCACAATGCCCTCCTATGATATTATTTAAGTTATCCATCAATGACACCATACGGCTCCCAAGTGGCAGTACCGCCCTGTGCTGAATCTCCAAAACCCCTGACACGGCAGACGTAAGCAAAAGCATCTCCTGTTACAGCGGAAGGAGTAATGTCATAGAACCTATCACCGTTGTAGTAATAACCAGTAGAGGGTAAAGGGTTGCCATAAAACTCTCTACGGGTTGCTCTTGTTGTCGTACCGTCTACTGCCTTTCTGTATCTTAAATCGTAATCATCTAATGATGCAGGAGAAACAGGTGCAAGCGGTTTAACATACAGTGTATCGTAGCCAAGGCTATCGTTGTCGTCTACCGCCCACTCTCCGTTACCTAAAGAACCTATAGTCCCACTGTTAAGTATCATGTAGTCATCTTCAACTACTTGAACAACGTCAGTAAAGGCAGAACCAGTGTCTAAGTAATACTCACCACTGGTAGATGATGCTGTCCAAGTGCCTGCTACTGTGCCGCCCATCTGCCTCCCGGGTATGTATGCAACCTTACCGTCAACCAAGTTCCACTCTGCACCTTCAATAGTGCCAGAAGCAGTTGGCGCGTTCTTAACTACGTTAGCTCTTTTAACACTGCTAAACAAGGTTGTACCTAAACCTTCGGTCGTGTTGATGTCTGAAGTTATATCTTTAAATTGATTAGTAGAAACATTAGTATCTCTACGCTGATTCTCTGTGATAAAGACTTTGTTAGATACGTCAGTAGCAATATCAAACGCAGGTAAAACACCGTTGTTGCGTACGTTCTTAGATGTCCCTGAAATTACATTGTAGTCAATTGCCTCAAATACCGAACCAGCTAGAACCTTTAGTTCTGTACCTGAGTTCTGACTAGCGGCAACAGTACCGTTTACTGACAAGTTCTTAACATTCTCAACAACAAACATAGCTTCACCATCGTTGTTAAGGTTGAGCATATCAAGGTCGTTAATCCAAACTCTGTCAGGGATGTCTTGCGAGATAACTTGCCCTTCTCTTATGCGCACACCCGCATACTTAATATTAGGCGTTACACCTTTATCTACTTCGTTGGTGTTTAAGCGTAAGCCTCGGAAGTCTACACTACCAATACCACCCGTAATGAGAATCAAATCACCTGACGGCCCTTGCTGTGCGCCATCGAAATACTTATTGTTGGAGCCGTGAATCATTAAGTTGTTAAACACAACACGTCTGAAGAAGTTTACTCGGTCGTGCTCTACGTTTAGATAAGTACCATAACAACCAACAATCTGACAATCATCAAACGATATGTGGTTAAGGCCGTCAACATCTCTATAGAAAACACAAGCGGCGTTTGTTACGTTCTGACCCCAAGGGTTGCCTGTATTGGGGTTAATCTCTGTTGTAATGTCATACTCAAGTTCTACTACTGTGTCGCTGATAATACTTGTAATCTTCCACTCTTGTGTGAAGCCGTCGTAGCGACTACCTAGAACACGAATCTTCATGTTACCTATAGATAGTGAAGAGAAATCCTCTCCAGTTCCTGACAAAGTAACGCGAGACTTAGTGCCTACAGTAGCTATAGTTGCTTGAGTATTACTAAAGGATGGCATCTTTAAATCAACAGCAGGGTTGTTCTCGTCACCACACATACGCACAACAAAGCGGCTGATGTTGCTCTCACGTAAGTTACCAAACGTTCCAGTAAATTTAAACGCAGAACCTTTAAGGTTAAAACAGTTGACATCCTGAATTGTCAGCATATCGTTCCTGTCTTTAAGTTCAAACCCGCCACCGGCATAGATACGTGACTGACCAACAATGCTAAAACTTTTAAACGAGGGAGACTTAATTTTAGTTAAGTCAGCAACTTGGTTTTGGTCGCCTGCACTATTAGGATAAAAATGAGCAATCTGACCAAAAGTATTGTTTATCTCAAAAGTCGCCCCTGTGTAAGAGTCAGCCTTCAGGAGTATACTTCTGTTTCCTGCACCTTCTACTTCAATACCTTCGGTAATACTAGCAATAAGTGCCGAATACTTGTATGTCTTAGCCGATAGTTTAACCTTACCTTTAGCCGCTATAGCCGCTGTAAAGCAAGCCTGAAGCGCCGTGGTGTCATCTGTAGTACCATTACCTATAGCACCGTACTCTTCCGGTAAGAACTCAGAGCCTTGACCAATAATAGCTATAACCTCTGCCAAAGCGTTCTTAGTGAACAGTTTTCCATCGGCGAGATTAATTGCCAGTTCGCCCACTGCTAGTTCAGAAGCCGAAGGCGTGTTACCGGAAGTAGTGCTATGTTTTGTTATAATGGAAGTAGGCATTGTTACTCCTCAACAACAAGTTTAATCATCCCTTGTTCAACTAAGCAAGTAGAAAACTTATCGTCAGTGTTTATATAAAAGGCTAATCCACTATCAACCATGGCGTTATATTCTTCAACAAGAAAAGGCCCAGAACTTACCCAATACTTCCGTAGTCCTTTCTTTAAAGGAATATCAAAGAAATCTTCACCGAGTAGAGCTTGAGCTTCTTCTTTCTTATTGTTTGTAACAATTATGGTAGCGTATTTATTCATAGTGAGACCCCTGTTTTAGCGGCAACGTATGTTTCAGTAGAAGCTAAATCTGCTGTGTTAGATACAACATTTCTAATAACCAAGCTATAGATAAAACCCTCGAACTGTAAACCACCACCGTTGTTTCTTGCACCTACGTTTAGTTCATAACTACCATAATTACCCGTTCCTTGGTCAAGAGTTTGTGTAGCTTTTTCTACACCGTCTACTCTAATTGTCGCTATGTCAGCGCTAATATCACTAAAGCCTGTAACAACATTAGTGGAAGGCACGCTATAACCAGTCGCAGTAGCGTTTCTCAGCACACTGTCACCTCTGGAACCATAACGGTACTGGCTTCCTGAATTTACTGCAAGTCTAAAGGAGCCTACATTACCACCTGCGTTGGTTGACAGCTCTACAATGTTTTCACTCGCGTCAACTTCTTTTTTAACGCCCGTACAAACAGTCATAGTGTCTGTACCCGTAAAGTTCACATTGCCTGAAGTTTTCAAACCTTGAGCGCCTTCAAACTCTAAGTAGTATAGACTACCTGCTTGTCTTAGTGTAGGACGTTTAGCTGAGTTAGCTGCTATAGCATGATTCTCGTTACCAGACTTATCGCCTAAATAACCAACAGGGTCACCAACAGCTACAGCAGTAGTGCCGTCTGAGTTTTGAAACAAGGTAGTTAAATCGGAAGGGTCATACCAAGCACCCTGCTCGCCATTAGCAAACAGGTTTGTAGGTTCCCATTCAAAAGCCTCGGAAGTCTTAGTAACTCCTAGTCTGTTTACACCTAATCCATACATGGCTTACACCATATCGGTAATGTATGCAGAACCTGAGGCACCACCGGTAATTACAGCAATGTTTTCTCCACCATATACATGGATATACTCAATAGTATTTGCAGGGAGATAAGCATCGGTAACAGCCGCAGGGCCAACAATTTTATAGAAGCAGTCAACAGTAGCGACAATACGGGCGACACGCACGCCTGTGGCTATACTGTTAGCAGCATTGGAAGTGCCGGAGATGGCAATTTTAGAAGTAGAGGTAGGACGAAGAACTTGAATTGGTTTTGCGTTTGCATCAATTGTCAAAGTAGACATAATAATTTTCCTATGTAAAGATAGAAAGGCGCTATGGCCCGAAAGTAAAAGGAGGCACCCTTATGGATGCCCCCAGTCTG
>Ga0206126_10001067_pt1 | contig 34460 bp, 26 predicted proteins | sample Helgoland_Spring_5_FD_148621 | JGI IMG/M metagenome (GOLD analysis project Ga0206126, IMG submission 148621) | Pelagic subsurface seawater microbial communities from Kabeltonne, Helgoland, North Sea - Helgoland_Spring_Bloom_20160412_1 | ecosystem: Environmental > Aquatic > Marine > Epipelagic ...
GCAGAGGGACCACGAGAGTGGTGGGTGCCCCGTTTGATTATTGACCTAAGCTGCATCTGCTCTTGAACACGGTCAAATTGATCCTGGTCTATAATGGCCTCGTGCAATCCCTCGTAAACCTCTGCTTTATGCCTGACCTTTCCAATATAAATTGGGTTGCGCAGAATATTATGCAGGCGGCCCCGACTATAGCTGCGCGCGGGCCAGAGCTGATCTACGTCTCGCTTGAGTTTACTCAAACATCCCAAGCGCTCATATAAATCAAAGATGCGTTGGATGTCAGGAGCGTTTTTGACATGGGGTTCCAAAGATTGGATTTTGGGATCTGGATGAACCTGATATCCCCAAGGAACCACGCCCCCCATCCACATGCCCTTCTTTTTGGAAGCCGCTATTTTATCACGTATACGCTCAGCCGTGACTTCACGCTCAAACTGCGCGAAGGATAATAAGACATTTAGGGTCAAGCGTCCCATGGAGCTCGAGGTGTTGAAGGATTGTGTGACCGATACAAAGGAACAACCAGCTTTTTCCAAACGCTCTATCAGGCGGGCAAAGTCAGACAATGACCGCGTCAGACGATCTATCTTATAGACTACGATCATATCAATGAGCCCTTTATCTATCTCATCAAGTAAAGCCTTAAGGGCAGGGCGGTCCATTGTTCCCCCTGATACTCCTCCGTCATCAAAGCGTTGTTTAACCAGCTTCCAGCCTTCATGGCGTTGAGAGGATATATAGGCTGTGCAGGCTTCATACTGGGCATCAAGAGAGTTGAACTCTTGTTCCAAACCTTCTTCTGAGCTTTTGCGCGTATAAACACCAGCGCGCACGCTTGGGCGCCCCAGCCCATTCATGGCGTCACTCCAAAGAACTTAAAGCCTGATACATTATAGCCTGTAATGGCGCGCGCTGCATGGGACAGTGACTTGAAGCGTTGCGTATTCCAAACAAACTTTCCATCATCATCCACTTCAACAACATGGGTCTTTCCATGATATTCGCGTATGAAGCGGCTGCCAGGCTTAAAAGCGGGGCGTAGAATATCGCGCATGCCGGCACGGGTCAGGCGCTGACTTAGCTTTTTGGTAAATCCACCATAAACAGCTGATTGCTGTTCCCAGGCCAATATCTGGATTAATAACCTTCGGCTGATATGTTTTGGAGGAGGTCGGCTAATCAAAAACCGCCATTGCTCCAAAAGGTCTACGCGAGTGGCCTTCTCCAATGTTGCTATATTAAACTCCATGCCCTTACTCCTTATGGCTTCGCTCACTGAGCAAAGCCCGAGGGTATTCGGGCCTATGTCGACACAGCCTTACGGGACAACAGAAGTCCAGTACAAATAAGGGGTCAATTAGCGATTAAGATGCTGATGACGGGTTGGGTGTGTCGCGGTGCACCATCAATCAAAAGGTCTTTTTATTCATAAAACGCTTTAAAACATTAGTCGTGATCTTTGCTACATTGTTGTCATAAGCATCATGCGAAAGGCTTCCGGCCCAAGCAATGGATCCCGTCGAGAAAACCGCCCCGCCAGCCAAAGTTTCAAAGAACACCATGTCACTTCGAACAATTTCGGCTTCGCTACCACCCAAACCCGGCACCGGGTCATTTATCTCCTCGGGCGTTGTCATATAGACATCGGTATGGTTCTGCGAAGATGCTAACACCAAAATGTGTGGTGGCGTTCCAGTTTCGGGGTTTGCAGCATCCAACTCAAGACCAGCAGCACCTCCGCCTGATAGCCCAAAATCGCCGATGATCTCATCGTCCACACCGTCAAAAATGAACGCGGCCCGTGGATCGTGACTTGCTTCGGTACGATGGTACGGCGCGGAAATGTCGAAGCCTTGCGCAACCATACCAATACCTACCAATCTGTTGGGTGGGCGGTCATTTCGCCGCCAGAGGCCTGTATATTCGCCTGTAAAACTGGCATAGTTCTCACCCGATCGGGGGGCTGCTGCCCGAATGCCGTCTTCGGATTTGCGGCATTCAATGACGCCCGGCATTTCGGGGTGATATGAGACACGCCAATAAAAGCCGTTCGCGCCAAGATACATCAACCGGCCACCTGTATTCACGTAGGATTGGATCGTGTCGAGCATACCGAGACTATAATATTCGGGATGGGTGCCTGTGATGACGGTTTGATATCCTGCTAATGCACTGAAGCCATCTTTTTCCAAATCCTCGTCGGTGATCACATCGTAGGATTGATCGATGTGGGCCAGCCAACCAGTGATGTGAGTATCGGCATTGAATTGCCATAGATTAGAACCGATTCCACCGAGTTGACCGATATGCTTTGGTTGCATATTGATTATTGGGCGCAGGCGTGAGGAATAAAAATTTGCGCTGCCGTCATTGTGAATATTGTAAAAACACAATCCCAACTCGGGATGCTCTTGTAAAAGTAGGTCGTTTTTATTGAATTGAAGTAATCTGCCAGTGACAATTTCCGTTTCCGAAAATTCGTTTCCAGTGCGATCATTCGCGTAGGCGAGATAGCTTGCGGTTGGCAGAAGGTAAGCGACGGGTGCCGTGGCTTTTCCGATTGGTGGGCGTATCGCAAAGGAGACATAGTACTCCTCATCCTCTCCATACAGGCGCACGGCGTATACGCCAGAACTGAGGTTCTCTGGTAAAGTTACAGAGAAATCGACATCCCAACGGCAATTATAAAGGTCGTCGTCATGAAAATGGATTGCGCCGTAATGGCTGGGCATTTTGGTCCAGTCGTGTTCTGCGCCAGTCCATTTGCGGCCGGTTACGCCACGGGTTGGTAAATTCACAAGCTGCCCGTGAAAACGATGAGCAGACACATCCGAAATTTTGTCGCTGGAAATTCCTATTGAGAAATCCCAAGCAGCTATGAGATCACCGAAATCAGGGTGTCGAATGTCAATGTCGAGCAAATCTCTAACCTCTGCCATCTGCAAAGGGCGAGAAAACAGTCGCGGACTATCGATCCGGCCGTTGAAGTGATGCTTAGAGGCTGTGCCCGATGTTCGCTGAGCTGCCAACATGATGGGTGCCTTTACAGTATCTTGAGAAAGGTTTGGGTTGGTAGCGCAGCTTTTGGTTACCATGCCTTCCACGCCGGGATGAGTGTGTAGGGGCACTTGGCCGACAGTAAGTCGGCCAGTTTCAGCTTCATAGCTGGCTGTGACAGCATACCAGATTTCCTTCGCAAGCGCGTGACCGGTGGAACAGATCGTTGACTTGCCACCCTTGGGTTGTATTTCGATTGCTAACGCCCCAAATTCATCGAGCATTACCTGGAAACCAACCCCAGTTACAGGATCTTGACGGCTTAAGATCACCTGACAGCCTTGACCCGGCAAGGTCGGCCACACGGCTGCAAGAACTCCAAATGATTTCAAATTTGCAAAAGTTGAGTTGTCCTCAACTACACCATATGAGCCAAGATTTATTGGCTGGAAGCGGCCCGTGAAAGAGCCGCCTAAATCATGGGGGATCACTTCTTCCTCATAGCCCGGGCCGTCTGGGTTTACATCACCTTGAATGATGCGCACCAATTCAGCATCATAGCTATCCAAACTGTCGGTGCTGACCATAATCTGGATCGTTTCACCCGGCCTTGCGCTGATGCGATCCGCATATCCCAATAATCCGATCATATTATGCACTTCCTTTATGTTCTCCGCTGTGTTTGGCAATCGGGATTACAAATTCAGGTCTTTGCCTGTTTGTTCTTTCCATCGAAGCTTGAAAACCGTCCATTCAGCATCGTCTAAATCTGTAAATTTGTACCCCGCCACGACTTTTACCGGGGTGCCGCGATTTGCGGACAGTTGTCCAAGTGCCCACCGCTTGTAGGGCTCAAGCACTATCAAGATATATTTTCCTTCAACGGGCCCACCACGTAGGACATTCAGAATGCGCTGCAACCCTGGGCTTTGGTGTCCAAAGGGCTGTTTTTTGAATTCTGCCGCGTACACCAGATCGGAGTCTGTAATTTGATATTTGGACATATTCATTCTCACTTTTAGGCAGCGATACAAAGTCCCCGCTTAATTAGGGTGAGCAATTGTTGTGCCATAAGAATAACGCCACCTAATCCGACTAATATTCGTTCAGCTGATCATGAGTTGCTAAAATAAACATATTTATGCAGAATTGCATCAATATGTTGCTCTTGCCTTATAAACGCATCACTAAATATTTATGCAGTCGAGTTGTTGATAGGTAGATGCTTATAAGCCTTGTTTTTTAAGGAAATTGTATAATTGGCACGAAAATTGCATCTTAAGTATTATGTGACGATGAGGATCTGATTATCGGAGCCTGCAGTACCAAATAGTCGTTGGGCATTTGTCCCAATTCCAGATTTTGAGCGAGGGAGGCGAAAAATTGGAAAAAGAACTGACGAAAATTGCTTTTTTTGTACCTGTGCTAACAGAGAAAAGCGTTGAAGTTGCGCCAGTTTGGAACGCTAGATTATGGTAATGAAGCGAAATCTTGAACTGGGGCAGGGCCAAACCCAGAATCTAGTTATGACGCCGCAATTACAACAGGCGATCAAGTTGCTTCATATGAATAATCTCGAATTAAATGAATTTGTTGTGGCTGAGTTGGAACGTAACCCGTTGCTCGAAAACTCCGATACTATGGTTGAGAGATATGCCGATGACGCATCGGGTTCTGGACGCGAGGCTACCTCCGCAATCGAAGACTCTGCCGCCAAAGATGGTTCCAGCAAACAAGATGTAGCCACTGTTCTGGGCGAGAATGGCAATGGAGCTGCGAATATTGAGCAGTCTGATGCTGCATTGGAGAGTGTCTACGCTGATGAAGCGCGCGCAGATAAAGCTTCGCGTGAAGCAGCGGAGGGAGTGCAAGCTGGATGGTCTTCTACGGGGCAGGGCAGTTCAACCCCACTCGGAGAAGGATTTAATCTTGAGGCGGTGCTTAGTAGCGAAAAAACCCTGAATGATCTTCTTACTGAACAGCTCTACCTAGAGATTTTGGATCCCATAAAGCGTTTAATCGGCGCGCATTTGATTGGTTCACTGAACCGATCAGGCTATCTAACTCAAGAACTTGACCAAATCGCCGATACCTTGGGCGCTGATGTTAAGGTCGTCAAAGAAGTGCATTCGACCGTTCAAAAATTTGACCCGGCCGGTGTTTTTTCTCGAGATTTACGTGAGTGTCTTACCATCCAGTTGAAAGAAAAGAACCGACTCGATCCAGTCATGCAGAAGCTGTTAAACAATCTCGAATTGTTGGCAAAACACGATTATGCCGCCCTTATGAAACTTCTTGACGCCGACAGCGAAGATATTCACGAAATGATATCGGATATCCACGGCTGCAATCCGCGTCCGGCATCTGAATACGACAATGGTGTGGTTCAGCCAGTGGTACCCGATGTTTACGTACGAGAAGGCGATGATGGGTCGTGGCATGTGGAACTGAACAGTCAAACCCTTCCAAGGGTTTTGGTAAATAATCAATATTATGCACATGTTGCACAAAGCGCGACCAACGAAGAAGATAAACTGTTTTTGAACAATTGTCTTAACGATGCAAATTGGTTGGTCAAAAACCTTGATCAAAGAGCGCAGACAATCCTTAAGGTTTCACGCGAAATAGTCCGTCAGCAACGTGCATTTTTGATTCACGGCGTACAGCATCTGAAGCCCATGAAATTGAAAGAGGTCGCGGATAAAATCGGGATGCATGAGTCAACAGTCAGCCGTGTGACGTCAAATAAATATATGTATATTTCACGCGGTACTTTTGAGTTAAAGTATTTCTTTACTACTGCGCTTGCCTCCAATGCAGATGGTGATGCACATTCCGCTGAGTCCGTACGCCAACGCATCCGAGAAATGATTGACGATGAAGACAGCAAATCAATCCTTTCAGATGATCGGATAGCGGAACTGTTGAACAGGTTTGGCATCGACATCGCCAGACGGACGGTCGCAAAATATCGTGAAGCGCTTGGTATTGCTTCATCTGTCCAGAGGCGCCGTCAAAAAGCAAATCTAAAGTTGATCCAGCAGCAAGCCCCGAGCATTTCAAACGAGACGTGTCAACACAATGCGGGTATTCGCCCAGCTAAACCACAATTGATCACCAATATTACCTAAGGTTCTACAGATATTGTGCAAATGTATTCCATGCGCAAATGCTCTGTCGGACTGCGCAGTATTAAACTGATGCTAGGTCGCATCGGTGACACTTATTGATGCAGATCGATAGGATGCTTTTTGGTCAAATTAGTTTTTGTCCCATATTTCATTGAATTTTTAGCCACGAAAATTGGTGGCACGCTTCTTGCCTATTTCTGAGGAGGCGAATGAAATGGGCCAGAGTAAATGGCGTAACGCATCGAATGATCTGTTGCTCTACCACTCTGACATCTGAGTTTGAACTGTGGTCAATTCTGGGAGCCCAAACAATTTTTGAATGGAGTGCAAAGCATGACGATGAATTTTACATTTGACGAAATTAAAGCCAAAACGGCTGGTTTGACGATCCGCAATCAATGTTATGTTGATGGTAAGTTTGTTGATGCTGCTAGTGGCAAAACTTACGACTGTATCGACCCGGCCAATGGCAAGACGATCACACAAATCCCTTTTTGCGAATCCGAGGATGTCGATAGCGTTGTTGCTGTCGCACGCAAGGCTTTTGAAGATGGCCGTTGGGCCAATCTGAAGCCTTCAGATCGCAAGAAAATCCTTCTGCGTTGGGCTGATCTGATGGAAGCGCATGCGACCGAGCTAGAGATCTTGGAAACAATTGACACGGGCAAAACCATCACGGACAGCAACACGGTCGACATTCCGCTTGCGTTGGATGCGATCCGTTGGAGCGCCGAGGCGATCGACAAGGTTTATGGCAAAGTGTCTCCGACAGGTAGATTTGCCGTTGGCACCACCACCCATGAACCTTTGGGTGTTGTTGCGGCGATCATGCCATGGAATTTTCCGTTGTATATGGCAGCCTGGAAGCTAGGCCCGATCTTGGCGACTGGCAACTCAATGATCTTGAAACCCGCTGAATTGACGCCGCTTACTTCGATCCGAGTTGCTGAGTTGGCAACAGAGGCAGGTATCCCTGATGGTGTTTTGAATGTCTTAACTGGGTACGGAGATGCTGTGGGCGAGCCGCTAAGTTTGCACCCCGATGTTGACTGTATTTCCTTTACAGGATCGACCGCTGTTGGCCGCAAAATCCTTAAATACTCAGCTGACTCGAACATGAAACGAGTAAGCTTGGAATGCGGTGGCAAATCACCAGCGATTATTATGCCAGACGCCGATCTTGATTTGGCTGCTGAAGTCGCTGCTTGGGGCACGTTCTACAATATGGGCGAATGCTGTGATGCACTGTCGCGCATGATTGTGCATGAATCGGTAAAAGATGAGGTGCTTGAAAAAGCGATCAAAATTGCAAAAGGCATCAAAGTTGGTGACCCGCTGGATCCAACATCTAACAATGGCGCTATTGTTGACGGCAAACAACTTGACCGCATCATGAACTATATTGATTCTGGCAAAAGTCAGGGTGCGAAGATCGCGACCGGCGGCAACCGTATCCTCACCGAAACCGGCGGATATTTCCTTGAACCGACGATCTTTGACGAGGTCGACAATAAGATGACCATCGCTCAGGAAGAGATTTTTGGCCCTGTGATCTCAACGATCACCTTTAAGGATACCGAAGAAGCCATCAATATAGCCAATGATTCATGCTATGGTCTGTGTGCCTCGATCTTCACCAATGATCTGAACACAACGCATTCCATGGCCAAAGCGCTGAAAGTTGGCGCGGTTTGGGTCAATTGTTTCGATGCAGGCGATATGTCCGTGCCGCATGGCGGTTACAAGCTAACCGGCATCGGTCGTGACCGGTCACTTTCTGCTCTCGATAAATACTGCGAGGCGAAAGTCACTTGGATCAAACTGCCTGAATAGCAGCTTTGGATCGCACCTGAACGAACGCGTGATACTCAGCGCCCTCCGATTTTAGATAATCCGGCGCATTGGAAGGCTTCAGGTCAACGGCATATTTTCCCATGTCGGTACCTGCGGTCACCAAACATGACGCATCACATGTTCCCTGCGCCTCCATGCATCTAGAATGCTTGGGGGCGCAAAGGTGAGGGATGATGAAAATTTACGCAGGACTCTAAAAGGTGAGGCCGCGGTTAAGACGCATAGTGCAAACTGTAGCGTGATCAGGAGGTCACTATCTAATGGTAAAATATAAAATCGCCTGCATACCCGGTGATGGCATCGGCAAAGAAGTGATGCCCGAGGGCACAAGAGTTCTGGACGCTGTTGCAGCACGTTTCGGAATTGAGATTGAATGGAAAACATTTCATTGGAGTTGTGAAACTTACCTCGAGCTTGGCCGCATGATGCCTGAAGACGGGCTTGATAAATTGCGTGAATATGATGCGATCTACCTTGGGGCGGTGGGATTTCCAGATGTACCTGATCACATATCTTTATGGGGGTTACTGATCCCGATAAGGCGTGAGATGCAGCAATATATCAATGTACGCCCCGTGAAATTACCGAAAGGGATGAGTTCGCCGCTACGCGATCGAGGTCCTGAGGATATCAACTTTCTTATAATTCGTGAGAATAATGAAGGTGAATATTCGGACATTGGCGGAAAACTTTATGAAGGTAGCGATGAAGAAGTCGTTGTGCAACAAAGCGTTTTTACCCGCAAAGGGGTGGATCGTGTTATGCGCTATGCTTTTGACGAGGCGCGCAAACGTGATGCCAAACATGTTACGTCGGCAACCAAATCTAACGGCATAATTCACACCATGCCCTATTGGGACGAACGGTTCGCCAATATGGCAGAACAGTATCCAGATATTCGCACCGACCAGTATCACATAGATATCCTGACAGCGAATTTCGTTTTGCATCCTGACTGGTTTGATGTGGTGGTTGGCAGTAATCTTTTTGGCGACATAATTTCGGATCTGGCGCCAGCGGTTGCTGGAACCATTGGTATTGCTCCGTCTGCGAACATCAATCCAGAAGGCAACTTTCCATCTATGTTTGAACCTGTGCATGGCTCCGCGCCAGATATTGCCGGCAAGGGCATCGCCAATCCGATCGCGCAAATCTTGTCGGGTGCAATGATGCTTGATCATTTGGGCCACAATGATGCAGCCCGTGCCATAGAAGAGGCGGTGGAAGCAACGTTACAAGATACAGCAAAACTGACACCCGATATGGGCGGTAATTCTGATACCGAGAGCTTAGGCAAGGCCATTGCCGCTGCCGTGGCTGTTTAACAGGTCACACTCAAAATTGGATCGTCGATAACTGGCTCAAAGGAAACGCGCATAAAGGACAATGCATCATTTGAATACATTGATGCGCGTATGCAGCGAGCAAACACAGTTTCATTTTACCATTAGCGGCATTCCTAAATGCAAGTTGATCGAAACCTTGGAAAATCAATGAAAATAAGGGTTTTGAATAGACGGTTGGATGAACTGGCACGGGGCTTGCTACTAAACCATATGAGAGCTGAAACCGAAGCCGGGAACTGGCTTTTGAAGAGATAACCATAACGGAGGAGATATGGACCGAGAAAGTATCATAGGAGTTCTTTGGGTTCTTACCTACGGAGCACTAGTACTCATATTTGGGGGGTATATGGCGGCGGTTGGTACAAGTCCCACCTATATCGTACTTGTTTGTATGGTTGTCCTGCCGTTTGTCGCGATGATTTCAGAGCTAATCTGGAACCGTATCGCAGGTAAGGGGTCACAATGACCTTTCATATAATCGTATATCTATTCTGTATGCCGATGATCATTGGTCTAGGCGTGCTCAACACTAAATATAAAATTTTCACCTCAGGTGAAATAAGATTCTGGGGCACTTCAATATTTGTTGCCGCCGAATTAATCTTCTTGGGAGCGTTCAATTGACATCAGTTGTATTAGAAAATCTGACAAAGAACTATGGTGCCTTCGAGGCTGTTAAATTGATCGATCTTTCAGTTGATCCGGGCGAATTTGTTGTACTGCTTGGTCCGTCCGGTTGTGGGAAAACTACAACTTTGCGCATGATCGCAGGTTTGGAAACTATCACTGCGGGTCGGATGATGATCGGGGACAGGGATGTCGCCAATGTCTCGGGTAAGGATCGAGACATCGCAATGGTGTTCCAATCTTACGCGCTTTACCCGCATATGACAGTTCGCAAAAACCTTGCGTTTTCGTTGAAATTGAAAAAAGTTGACCAATCGATCATTGATAAACGGATTGACGAAGTTTCAAAGATTATTGGGATTGATCATCTGCTCGAGCGGCGCCCGAAGAATCTTTCTGGTGGTCAACAGCAGCGCGTCGCTTTGGGCCGTGCAATGGTCAAGAGTCCACAAGTGTTTTTGTTTGATGAACCGCTGTCAAACCTGGACGCGAAGCTGCGTCACGTCATGCGAGACGAAATAACCAAGCTGCATCGCAGCATGGACGCAACTATGATCTATGTGACCCATGATCAAACCGAAGCTATGACCATGGCTGACCGGATTGTTGTTATGAGCAACGGTGTTATCGAGCAAGTTGGTACCCCGCTTGAGATCTATGATGATCCCAACAGTGTCTTTGTTGCCGGTTTTATCGGCACACCTGCGATGAACATCTTTGATGGTGAGATCGTCGATGAGGGTGGCTCACCGATTGTTCGTTCGAACGGCTTTTCCTTGCCGTTGGCAACTGGCCAGTTCGATGGTGCAGCGCGTAAAATGAAGTTTGGCGTTCGCCCCGAGTTCATCCAACTGGCGCATGTTGCTGCAAATGACAAAATTGGCCGGGCTGTGATCCGCTCTATCGAGCATCTTGGATCAGAGACAATATTGTACTTGGACTCTGACGGCCCCGCATTCGTCGTCAAATCGCCGCGTGTAAAAGACTTCAATGTTGGTGACGAGATTACAATGACTGTCCCGACCGAACGGATATTCGCCTTCGATTTTGACGATGGTAAACGAATATACACCGACTAAAGCAGAAATCATTTGCCTCCTCAGCTTTCCCCAGTGGTGGAAGGAGCAAGGTGGCCAAACATGGAAAACAACATGAGCAATCCTAAAGAGTTTCGAGCCATACTTGACGTGGCACAGAAATATTTTGACGCAATCTATACTGGAGATACCAATCTCTTTGCCGAGATATTTCACGAGGACGCACGCCTTTATTGCATTGGCGGTGGTGAGTATGTGACCTTGGGGCTTAAGCCCTATCTGGAAGTGGTGCGCAACAGAATAACTCCTGCTTCCCGAAACGCCCCGCGACAGGACGCTGTGCTTTCAATTACCATTCCCACCGAGACAACGGCTCATCTGCGCGTGAGTGAAGTGTTTCTACCCAAACTCTTTACCGATGAGATCACCCTTCTGAAGCAAAACGGCAAATGGCGCATTGTTTCAAAGGTGTGGGATTTTGAAATACTAGACAACGAAGACATCCTCAAAATTAAGACTGGAGAATTTAGATGAGTTTTGAACCCAAATTCGAAACAAGTGGGCAACTTCTTGATGAATACATTTCGCGATCTTGGAGGTCGAATGCACAGCGCCAAAGAGCCAAAGGTGCTGATTTTGTAATCGGTAAACGCGAGGGCGTTTACATGTGGAACCTTGAAGGCAACCACAAAGTGATCGACTGTGGTGTTGGAGGTGGTGTTCACTCACTTGGCCATAGGCACCCTGAGGTTCTTGCGACCCTTCGCCAAGCACTTGACGATGGCCGTGATACTGGCTTGTGGAGCGTCCCAAACGCGCCATACCTTGCATTGCAAGATCGTCTTGCGGAATTGTCGCCAACGGATGAACTGACCCACAGTGTGTTCACGTTGTGCGCGACGCTGTCGGTTGACCTCGCGTCGATGTTTGCTTTGCGTGCGGCTGGCGAAGGCCGCAATAAAATTCTTGCGTATCAGCACGGTTACCATGGTCACAGTGGCTTTGCGGCTATGGCGACAGGATCTAATGTGGAAGGCGTGATTGATCACTACAACCTTCCACAAAACTCTATCAAGTTCTTTGAGGAATACGGTAATCTTGAGGATGTAGCCGAAGCCATGACGGATGATGTCGCTGCGATCCTTCTTGAACCGATGGGTTATGAGTCCTTTGCCTTTGCAAGCCAAGAATTCTTGAATGGTATTGGCAAACTTTGTAACGAGCGTGGCATTTTGTTCATAATCGATGAAACACGTACCGGTCTTGGTCGTTCAGGTAAATTATGGGCAAGCCAGCACTATAACATAAAGCCTGATTTCCTTATTACAGGAAAAGGTCTTTCTGGAGGTCTCTATCCGATCAGTGCTGTTGTCACGACGGCCGATATTTATGAAACCTGTATGAACCAACATGACTTTGCGTATTTATCAAGCCTCGGCGGCAATGAGATCAGCTGTTTGGTAGGCTTGAAGGTTTTGGACATAGTGAGCCAGCCTGAGATGCTGGAACACATCAACGAGGTGTCAGCATATCTTTGCGCTGAATTCCAAAAAATTGGTGAAGAGCATCACAACCTAGTGGGCCCCGTGCACACATTGGGCGGTATTCAGTCTGTAAGCATTTTTGATCTGGATATTGCGCGCCAAGTCTATTCCAACCTCTTTAAGTTTGGTGTGCTCTGTCACAGCGTATGTGAGGTCGGTGTTCCGACGATTAAATTCATGCCACCGATTGTTTTGAACATGGACGAAGCAGACGAAATTATTGTGGCATTCCGTAAGGCACTTGCTGATTTATAAGCTCTGACGAAATACTGTTCAGAATTCAATTAACCCTCAAATAATAGTGAGGAAATAAGATGAAAACTTACTCAACGCTCGTATGCATGCTTGGTCAAATGACAGAGCTGGGCAACTCAGCCGGCTTTGGTCTGGCAAATGGTACTGGTGTAGCTGTGCCTGCGCCAGAAGGTCTGAAAATGCCCGGTGGTGCTGTTCTGGAAGCACCAGAAGGCGAGGTCATCATGGAAACTCGCGCATTTGTTCAAAATGAACAAATGTGGGAGTCTGGCCGGTTTACTTTTACCGGTATCGACAGCTACGTGGATGTTACCACCCAAGCACCGGCAGGAGATCATCCTCTGCCTGAGGGCCATTCCTATGGATCGGCATCTTGTTACATCACTGGGGGCGGAGGAAAATTTGCCGGCGCCACTGGTATCATGACAGGAAACTTTGTTGGTGCACCAGACGGGTCGTTCATAGACTGGCAGTTCTTCCTGATACAACTGCCGTGAAGGATGGTCTAAGAGCTTGTCCGAGGTTCAACGTAATCTCGGTGCTCTGATTACCAATTCATTTCTGGTTTCTAAACCCAAGTTAGTAACCATTCTCTTAAATATTCTCCCCTACTAGCACAGTTATCTGTGGGCTTTTTTTTAGCATTGGAATAAGGGATTGTCATTGTCGAAGGGTTTCAAAACAAGTAACGTTGGTCAATATCGTTACTTTAATGCAAGAAGAAAGGCCTAACGTCTGCATATTAACTTGGGCGCATTCACCCACTGTGATCAGCAGGTAAATGACTATTTTGAATGTGACTTGGTTCAGAAACGCTCTTTAAAGACCGCCAATATGGAAGGTCTTGATCTCTAGGAATTCGTCGATGCCGTGATGTGAGCCTTCACGTCCCAGACCAGATTGTTTGACTCCGCCAAACGGCGCAACCTCGGTTGCAAAGGCACCAACGTTGAGCCCAATCATTCCAACTTCGAGTTCATCACCAACTCGGAAATTGCGCGCTAAATCTTTGGTGAACAGATAGGCCGCCAACCCAAAAGGCGTGTCATTAGCAGATGCAATTACCTCTTCTTCGGTCTCAAAGCGGAATAGGGGTGCAACGGGACCAAAAGTTTCTTCTTTGGCTAATATCATCTCGTTTGTTGCACCCGTTATTACAGCGGGTTTGATCAAACGTGAGCCTTCTTTTACCCGCGTGCCTCCAACAACCAAGGTTGCCCCTTTGGCTGTTGCGTCTTCTATGTGGGCCTCAATTTTTTGCAAGGCGCCCTCATTGACCATCGGGCCAATATCGGTGTTTGGTTCAAAACCATCGCCAACCGTCATTTTAGAAGTCAATTCGGCTAGGCGCTTTGCAAATGTTTTATAGATACCAGATTGTACATAGATGCGATTGGCGCAGACGCAGGTCTGCCCGCCGTTGCGGAACTTGCTTTCCATTACACCTTGAATGGCGAGATCAATATCTGCATCATCAAATACAATAAACGGGGCATTTCCGCCCAATTCGAGGCTTAGACGTTTGATGGTTCCTGCGCACTGTTCCATCAATATTTTGCCCACATGTGTTGAGCCTGTGAAGGACAGTTTGCGAACAACTGGGCTCGCAGTTATCGTGCCGCCAACGCTCTTTGGGTCACCTGTCACAATGTTAATGACACCCGCAGGAATGCCAGCTCGCTCAGCTAAAACGCCAAGTGCTAGTGCTGAGAAAGGGGTCATTTCAGATGGTTTGATAACTATCGTACATCCGGCCGCAAGAGCAGGGGCGGCTTTACGTGTGATCATAGCGTTGGGGAAATTCCACGGCGTGATTGCAGCCGTTACACCTATGGGCTGTTTTTGTGTGATAATTTTACGCCCGGCTGTAGTGGCTGGGATTGTCTCACCGTATGTCCGTTTGGCTTCTTCTGCGAACCATTTCACAAAGGTTGCCCCATATCGAATTTCGCCGGTAGCTTCGGCAATAGGTTTACCCTGTTCCAAAGTCATAATCGCGCCAAGAGTGTCCTGGTTTTGCAGCATTAGGTCATGCCAGCGTTCCAAGAGAGCAGAACGTTCGGAGGCCGTCCTACGGCTCCATTCCGGAAATGCTTGTTCCGCCGCCTCAATAGCCTTTGCTGTTTCAGTTGCGCCGCAATTGGGAACTGAGCCGATCACAACTCCTGTAGAAGGATTGTCGACCTCGATCACTGCACCATCTTGGGCAGACACCCATTCACCGCCGATTAAGTTTTTCTCAATAAACAGATCGCTCTTTGCGATTTTATCAGGATTGTACTGTAGCATTTAATGTCTCCTATGTTGGATGAAACTTGGCCTGAAGGTGGCGTTCGATAGTGTTGATTTCCCAGCGTGGAATTGAACCGCGGGTTTTAATTCGATGATAGAGTGGACAATCGCGCCAAACTTTTTGAAGGTGCACGGCATTAGAGGATGACTACTTTACCTGGGTTGAACAAATTTTCAGGGTCAAAAGTCATTTTCATCTGCCGCATCACATCAGTTTTTATTGGATTCCCATATGTATCATTCAGGTCTAGCTTGGCCTGACCTAAGCCGTATTCGGCACTAAAAGTGCCACCCATTTCATTGGCCAATTCGTAAATACGAGGCGATAGATTCATGTCGATCCAAACTGCGTCGATGTCAGTGTTCTTTGTCGCTGGCAGAACATTGAAGTGGATATTGCCGTCACCAACGTGTCCGTAGATAGATAGGCGCGCACCGTTTCCATTTTCCGTAAGGATGGCTGCGGCCTTAGTTATAAAATCCGGAACCAAAGACCGACGCACTGCTATATCGTGCTTGACGGATCCACCTTGTAGTGTTTCGCCTTCTGGAATGCTTTCTCGCAGTTCCCATAATGCAGCGCGTTGCCCTTCACTGGCGGCAATTGTGCCATCCAAAACCAGTCCATTTGCAAAAAAATCTTCAAGCACCTCCTGAAACGCATCCTCAATTGGTAGAAACGATGATGAAGTGGATATCTCGACCAACACATAATGTTCAGTGCGTGTTTCAAGTGGGTGGCGATGCGTGGGTTTGGAAATAAGTAACAAATCAAGTGAGTGATCCGAAATATATTCAAAAGAGCATACAGCATCTCCGGTCATGACTTGAATACGATCAAATAAAACCGGTAAATCGTCCACTGAAGAACAAGCTAAGAATGCAGTAACAATCTGATTGGGTTTGCGTTCTAGCTTCAAAGAGACGGCAGTCACTAGCCCCAACGTTCCCTCGGCCCCGATAAAAAGCTGATCTGTGCTATAGCCGGTGTTGTCTTTGCGAAGTGGCGACAGGGTATCGAGGATGCGACCGTCGGGAAGAACCACTTCTAATCCGAGAACAAGATCGCGTGACATGCCATATCGCAACACATTCACACCGCCTGCATTGGTGGAGATATTTCCGCCGATTTGGCAAGACTGGTGCGAACCTAGTGCCAAAGGACACAGCAGGTCGCGGTTTTCGGCGGCATCCTGCAAATTGCTAAGGACTACACCCGCTTCTGCGGTCACCGATCGATTGTTAACATCAACCTCGCGAATTTTGTTAAGGCGTTCAAATAAGAGCAATAACTGATTTCCTGATGTGTCGGGGGTTGCTGATCCACAGTAGCTAGTGTTGCCGCCTTGAGGGATCAACTGTACCTTGTATTCGCGGCAAATACGTACACAAAGCGAGACCTCTTCGGTGGTTTTCGGACGCAGAACTGCTCGTGTCACACCGTGATATTTGGCGCGAAAATCCAAGAGGTATCCTTCTATGACATCTTGATCTGTTGTGACCATTGCTTCGGGCAACTTGGCTAAAACATTGTCAATTTTCGTAGCCATTCTTAAATCCCCTTGGTTTTCGTGAAAACTGGGTCGTTCACGGTGTGGAAAATTAGGAGCCTAGTTCGGGTTTCAACAGGATAGCTATGCATATAAACGGCCATCAGAACTTGGGTTTCTGTATTGACAGTTGAATGCGCCGGTGATGATGACATTTGGTGCATATGTTAATGTTACCGGTCATGATCGTTTTCCCCGTCATATGTGAGTTGACCGGTATCCGACCAATCAGAAAGTGTTGTACATAATTGATAGCAAAACCCGTGCCAGAAGCTGAACGCTCAAGAAATCCAGCAGATCATGGGTGACTTGAACCAAAATCTTGCTGTTAGTATCTTAACTAAACATTGTGTGCTGATGTGTAATCGCCGCACACTGGATTGATCAGCTACTTTGAGGTGTGCTGTGCCGTGATGCGAAATTGCATTATGGTTGAGTGGCGACTTAAATTTCGCATCACGTGCATCACAATTGGCACCGGAATTGGTGCATTTGAGTGCAATCGCCTCTAAATTTCGTTGCTTGCTATCATATACCCAGCATAGGCTGATTGAATCTCATGCAGGTCGATATTTAACCATCTCACCAAACTGGCACGATACTTGCTGATATTTGAAGCAGGTTGCAGTGATAATGCCCGAATAGCGGGCGCTGTAATGCCAAGTAATTGTCGGGAAATTACCTGACACCCAATTAACGTTTGGGCGATGATGGAGGTATTAAATTGGCTAGAAATCCGAAACATGATATTTTGTTCGAACCGATTTCGTTTGGTCCTAAAACGATGCGCAACCGGTTCTGGCAATCGGCGCATTGCACCGGTTACGGCGTTGAGAAACCCGGAACACAGGCTTATTTTCGGGCGATGAAAGCTGAAGGCGGCTGGGCCGCCATCTGTACGGAGGCCTGCTCAATTCATCCCGAAGCGGATGAGTACCCTTGGGACTTAGCGCGTCTGTGGGACGAAGGCGATGTCATCAACCTAGGCAAGATGTGTGACGAGGTTCACAAACACGGTACGCTTGCGGGCGTGCAGCTGACCTATAACGGTCTGCACTCACCAGGACTGGAATCTCGTGAAATTCCCCGTGCACCAACAAGCCTTCCTTCAAATGTTTTTTCGGATCGTAATGTTTATGCGGCTGAAGCCAGTCATGATGACATCAAGCGTTTTATCGAAATGTATTGCCTTGCCGCGGAGCGTGCTGTGCGTGCTGGCTTTGACTATGTAGAAGTTTCTGGCGGCGATAGCTGCCTGCCAATGCAGTTCCTTGAAACGCGCTATAACCATCGGACTGATAAATATGGTGGCTCTCTTGAAAATCGGTCGCGTTTTTACATCGAACTAATGACCGCGCTGAAGCAGCGGGTTGGCGATGAGGTTGCGGTTACAACACGTTTTGAAACTGACACGATCAACGGCGATCATCGTATTCAGCACCACGAAGATGGCCTTGGTTTTGTGGAACTGATGGCGAAAGAAGGCGTTGTCGATCTGTGGGCGCTAAAAATTGGTGACTACGAAGAATGGGGCGAGGATGCTGGTAGCTCTCGTTTCCGTAAAACCAACTGGATGCGTCCGTTCGTGAAGGACGTGAAAGCTATTGTTGGTAAAGACATCCCCGTGGTGAGCAATGGCCGTTTCACCAGCCCTGATGATATGGTCGAAGCGATTAACTCTGGCCAGTGTGATATCATCGGTGCGGCACGTCCGTCGATTGCCGACCCATTCCTGCCCAACAAGATTTCCGAAGGACGCACAGATGAAATTCGCGAATGTATTGGTTGCAATATGTGCGTTTCGCGCATGCAGCAGCAAGCGCTGCTTTATTGTACGCAAAACGCGACTGCAGGTGAAGAATATCGTCGTAGCTGGCACCCCGAAAAATTTGACAAGGTTAAAGAACCGAGCGAAATTTTGGTTGTTGGTGCTGGGCCGGCCGGTATGGAATGCGCCATTGTCATGGCCAAGCGTGGTCACAATGTTCACTTGCGTGAAGCCGATTCTGAATTGGGCGGTCACTGGAAAGATGTTGCGCGTTTCCCGCGCTGTTCTGAATATGGTCGCGTTATCACGTATCGCCAAACCCAGTTGAATATGCTGAAAAATGTCGAAGTACATTTGGGCGTTGGCAAGATGAGTGCGGACGATGTGTTGGAATATGGTGCTGATAAAGTGGTGATTGCCACCGGAGCCCATTGGTCTACGCAGGGTATGGGCGCAGAAAGTCATCGGACTATTCCGGGCGCAGATGCATCTAAACCCAATGTGCTAACACCAGAACAAATTATGGCTGGCAAAAAAATTCCGGGCAAAAAAGTTGTCGTCTTGGATGGGGATGGCCATTTCACTGGCATCTCTATGGCGGAACTCGCGGTTGATTTGGGTAAAGAGGTGACCCTAATTACCAACCATGCCGATATCGTACAGTTCACGCAGTTCACCATGGAGATGGCGAATAACAAGCGGATGATGAATGAAAAAGGTATCAAACATCGGGTGAATTATTGGGCTGACAGTTACGAAGATAACCAGCTGAACCTGTTCTACACATATCGTGATACCTCTGATCTGTTCGATCTAGGAGATGACAAGTGGGGACGCAAGATGTCGGACACCACTGAGCCTATGGAATGTGATGCACTGATCATTGTGACGTCGCGTGTATCCAACGATTCTCTTTATCGTGAACTTGTTGAGCGTAAGTCAGAGTGGGAAGAAGAGGATATCGAAGGTATCTATCAGACAGGTGACTGCTATGTGCCGCGCCATCTGATGAATGCTATCTGGGACGGACACAGAATGGGGCGCGAAATCGACTCACCGCATCCTCAATACCCACTCCCGTATATCCGCGAACGGCAAATCTGGGGTCATGAAACCTATCCGAAATTGGGTGACGAGCGGCCGAAAGTCGAAGTCGACTAAAATGCCACCTTGCCCAAATCTTGATGCGATATCTCTCTTCGGAAAGGCTGGGAAAATCGGTCTTTTCGGGGTGAAATATCGCTCCTTTAGGGAGGTTTAGCGTTGGAGACGCGTGAACTTTTTTGGTCCTTAGATGGCGCACGAATTCTGTTGTTCTATGTTGTAGGAACAGCTGCCATTGCTATATTCCTCTATGGCTGCTGGCGACATTATGCCAAATATCGCCGTGGTGCCTCGCTAACTGTTGAGTTTGATTTGTGGCAGGGTGTCAAAACCATGCTGGTATCAGTTTTTACACACCGTACAGTGCGAAAGCGCGACCTTATTGCCGGATATGCACACGCTGGAATTTTCTTTGGTTTCCTGATTGCCTTTATAGGCACGTCGATCATTTTTATTGACTATGACATCTTCAAACCGATCTTTGGGTTCTCATTTTGGAAGGGTAATTTTTATCTTTGGTTCAGCCTGTTTCTTGATCTTGGGCATCTAGCTTTAACGGCGGGACTGTTGGTCATGATCCTGCGCCGAGCGACTTGGTCGCTTCCCAAGCTCAATTATATGCGTAGCTATCGAGGCGAGACAGAATTACGTCCAAAGGCCAGGGCTTGGCAAGTAGAGGATTGGGTATTTCTTCTAACACTGCTTGTCCTCGAGATCACTGGCTTTCTTCTGGAAGGGGTACGCTTGTTGTCCGAACCAGTCGATTGGGCGATTTGGTCTCCAATTGGTCTGGCGGTTGCAAAGTTTTTGTCGGTGCTCGGGGTTTCTCCCGAAACCGCAACGGTCATCCGTAGTTATAACTGGTGGTTTCACGGCATTTTGGCGCTAGCCTTTACCGCGGCTATTCCTTGGTACAAAGCCAAGCACATTATAGCGGTTCTTGGCTCGCTCGCGCTTCGTGATCCGAAAGCTCTTCGACGGCTTCCCAATGTGCCTGAGGAAAGCGACACTGACGATGAGGGCAGTGATAAAATCGGCTACGCCGATATCAGCGACTTCACATGGAAAGACATGCTCAACTTGGATGCCTGTACGAAATGTGGACGTTGCCACGATGTTTGCCCTGCGCGCACAACTGGCTATCCTTTAAGTCCGCGCGATCTGGTTCTGGATCTGCGCACGCATAATGACGAAACACAAGGCTGCGCTAGCGAAACTATTGATCTCGTTGGTGATGTACTTGACGCTGATACTATATGGTCCTGCCGCTCGTGCGGAGCTTGCCAAGATATCTGCCCGGTCGGAGTTGAGCATCCGGCCATGATCGTACAGATGCGCCGTCACTTGGTGGATCAGGGTGAGATGGATCCGAACCTGAAATCTACGCTCGATACCATTGCAGATGTTGGCAACTCGATGGGTGAGCCCGCGCGCAAGCGGTCGGCTTGGACTAATGAACTGGAGTTCAAGGTCAAAGATATTCGCGAAGAGAAAGCAGATATTCTCTGGTTTGTCGGGGACTATGCTTCCTTTGATCCGCGTAATCAAAAGGTCAGCCAAGCTGTGGCTCGCCTGTTGAAGGCGGGGGGGATTGATTTTGCGCTATTGCATGAAGGTGAACGCACAGCAGGGAATGATGTACGCCGTGTAGGCGAAGAGGGTTTGTTTGAAAGCTTAGTTGAGCATAATTTGGCAGAGATGGCGGCCAGTAATCCGTTTGCTAGGATTATCACTACAGATCCGCACAGCTATAATACAATTAAGAACGAATACCCCGAGTTTGGTGATGTTGCGCCGATCAACCACTATACAGAATTGTTGGCCGACATGCTGCGTGACGGGCAGTTGAAGGTGAAAAAGCCGCTAAATAAGCGAGTTACGTTCCACGATCCTTGTCACCTTGGTCGTATTAATGATGGCTACGAGGCACCGCGCGCGATCCTTGAAGCTATTGGTTGTGAAGTGGTCGAGATGCCACGTAACCGTAGCAATTCTTTTTGTTGTGGAGCAGGCGGCGGACGGATCTGGATACCTGACGAACCTGGTGCTGAAAAACCATCTGAAAATCGAATGCACGAAGCCGCCGAATTACCGGATATTGAATACTTTATAACCTGTTGCCCAAAGGATTTGACAATGTTTGAGGATGCCCGAAAAACCAGCGGACACGAAAAAGACCTGTCCGTCAAAGATTTGGCTGAGCTGGTTGCTGAAGCGATCGAGCTTGATGAAATTAGCCTTGTTGATTTGCCACCTTTGGCTGAACGCTTAACCGATGCTGTTGCCGAGCGAATTGCCGATGTCATCAGCGCTCGCCTTGAAACGGCACTGACAAACAACCTAGCTAGTCTTGCTGTAGTTCAACCGGCATTGCCACCTGTGACGGTGCCTCCGTCAGAGCCTGATACGCCTGCAACAGATGCGGTTTCGACCTTGAAAGCTGTCGCAGCGGATCCAACCTCTCAGGCACCAAGTGAGGTAGTTGCCGAAAAAACTCAGGTTGTTGAGAGTGCCGCGCCGATTGCCATACAACCCGAAGTCGCGCTGCAGCCCATGGATTGGGATAACTTGGCACCATTAGCACCAGCTCAATTGCTTGATTACGATGTGCCGGAAAAAGATGGGTTACGCATCTTGGTTGCGATCAAACATGTTGCAGTGCTGGGCGATGAGCATGAGTTCACCGCAGACGGGTGTGATATTCAGGCGGAGTTTTTAGAACACGAACTCAATGAATGGGATGATGCTGCGCTTGAAGAGGCACTGCAGTTGGTTGAGAAGGCGGGTAGTGGCGAAGTTGTTGCGGTTTGTATTGGACCAGAGTCGGCTGACGCAAGCCTGCGAAAAGTTTTGGCCAAAGGAGCCAGTCGCGCAGTTCGTCTGTGGAATGACGGACTGATTTCTGCCGATCCGCTAATGATTGCGCGTGGTATCGCGGGCGTGGCAACGAAAGAGCAACCTGATTTCATCCTGACCGGGGTTCAATCAAGCGATCACGCCCACGGCGCCACTGGAGCGGCATTGTCGCGGATCCTTGATTTGCCACACGCAGCTGTTGTAGTCGCTTTGAATTGGACTCAGGACGGCGCTATTGAAGTCGTCCGCGAGTTGGAAGGCGGCGTTCGTCACTCTCTATCGCTGCCGGTGCCTGCTTTGCTTTCAATTCAGACAGGTGGCAACACACCTCGTTACGCAACAATGCGAATGATTAAAAAAGCAAAGAAGCTACCAATTGAAGTTCTGGACGCCGAGTCCATGCTTGAGGGCGGCGGAGGCTATAGTGTACGGCGCATGTACACGCCAGAGCAGGAAAATGCTCAGATGCTTGATGGAAGCCCGCAAGACATTGCGAGCTTTGTCGCCAATATCATTCGTGAAAAAAGGGGAACCTAACCAATGTCTGGCATTCTTATTATAGCAGAACATATCAACGGCGCGTTGCGAGATATCACAGGAGAACTGGCAGGTGCTGCCTCATCTCTGAAAGATAAACTTGGCGGCCCCGTGAGCGTTGCTGTCCTTGGGGCAGGCGACGCCGAATTAACTGGAACCGCCAATTTTCTCGGTGTGGATGAGGTGATTAACGTCAATGTGGGCTCGGAACATTTCGATGCGGCGACCTACGAAGAGGCCGCTTTCGCGATTGGTGAAAAACTGCGACCTCAGGTAATACTAATAGGGCACACGGTTGGCGGTATGGCGTATGCACCAGCCTTGGCTGCTCGTTTGGGAAGTGGTTTTGCCAGTGATGTTCTGGCACTTGACGTTATTGATGGCGAATTGGTGACCACACGTGGGGCTTATGGCAATAAGGTTAATCTAGAGACGGCTTTCCCCGGAAAAGGTGTTGTTGTTATGACATTGCGGGGCGCCACCTTCGAGGTGCCTGAAGGCAAAGGCACGGCGCAGATTACCACGCAGGACATTGATTATTCGACACTTGATCGCAAAAGTACACATGTTGAATACAATATTCCGCCGCAAGCTGGGGTCGATCTAAGCAAAGCTGAATTCATATTGTCGGTCGGTCGTGGCGTCCAGGATGAGGAAAACCTGCCACGCTTTAATGAACTTGCTGACAAGTTGGGTGCGGTCTTTGGTTGTAGTCGCCCGATCGTGGATGCGGGTTGGTTGCCTAAATCGCACCAAGTTGGGCAATCTGGTAAAGTTGCTAGTAATTGTAGCATTTATCTTGCTCTTGGGATTTCAGGTGCCGTACATCATCAGTTTGGCATGAAACATGTCGATACTATCATTGCAATCAACACTGATACGGAAGCCCCTATTTTTAATGTGGCTACCTATGGTGCTTCGATTGATCTATTTGAGTTTGCTGACGCCCTCGAACAAATATTAGATTGATCTCACAACGGCTTTTGTTGGCTGCTAGTACAAAAAATGTGAAACCGCCGATGGGTGTGTTCGCTGATCACCCAGACAATGATGACTTTTTACATCACACGCCAAATTTGGTGAAAAAAAGCCCGCTAAAATAGACCATTTTGCCTGAATTAAGCAGGATTTAGCGGTTGGCTAGAGTGGCACAGTAATTGCTTACTTTAGGGTACTGATCAATTTTCAAGCAGGTGATAACCAAAATTGAGTTTGATCAAATCAAGTTTGTCTGAAGGTTCTTCAGACATGTTTTAGAGGGGTATTATCGTGAATGTGATGATGCCGCAAGATGATGGGAGGTTCATCAATATGAAGAATATTTTCTACAGACGGAGCATCAAAGCCGCAGTTTCTGCGCTCGTAATGAGCGTTGGATTTAGCGGGTTCGCAGCCACTGAAGTTAGCGCGTGGTCATTGGGGGAAGCAGCCGCGCCATACAAGGGGCAGGAAATCAAAGTAATTTGCGAGGGTTACCCTGCATGTTTTGCAATGCGTGACATGTCAAAAGAATTTACGGCTGAAACTGGCATAAGTGTTACATTTGAAACCGGTGATCTTTTGAACATTTCTCAGCGGGTTCTAACCGACATGCTGACAAAGAGCTCGTATTTTGATACCGCGCAAATCCATTTTACCCAACTTGCACTTTACGCTGAACAAGGTTGGGCGCTTCCGCTAAACCAATTTTTGGATAACCCAGACCTGAGAGATCCTTCTTTGAATTTGGACAATTTCATCAAGGAAAATATGGATCTTTGTTGCGAGTACAAAGGTGAATTGCTTGCTATGCCGTGGTACTATATCCCGTTGTTCCCAGTAGTTCGTAAAGACTATCTTGAGAATGCTGATGAACGCTCAGCATTCAAAGCAAAATATGGTTATGAATTGCCAAAAGGCGAACTAGTAACTCATATGGCGAGCTGGCAGCAGTGGAAAGACATGGCTGAGTTCTTTACTCGTAAAGAGGGTGAAACCCTAGCAGGTAAGGTTCTAGAGAAAAATGCTTATGGTATAGGTATGCCATTTCAACGCCACCTTGCCTCTGCGTCTGTATTCTGGGCGCTATTGGCCGCCAACGGTGGTGAAATAATCGACGCCGATGGGAACAACGCTCTTGGTAAAGGCACCGCTGCAATTGATGCGGTGAATTTCATGCTTGAAATGACTAAATTTGCGCCTCCAGGCCATGCAGAATATAATTGGGATAACCAATATACCGATTTCTGTAATGGTACTGTTTTCAGCACTCCAAGCTGGGCTGATACAGCATTTTACTTGGAAGAAGCCGCAGATTGTTCGTCAGCTGGTAATGTTTCTTACACCCCATTGCCAGAAGGTAACAAATCATTCCCGTTCACTGGGACTTGGATTGTTCCTTCAACTGCACCTAATCCAGAGGCATCATTTCTATTCATGCAATGGGCAATTTCTGAAGAAATTCAGACTATTGCAGCGCCAAAGGGTTGGATTCCTAACACCAAGAATGTGGCTCGTAAGGACTGGTCAGGAAATCAGAACCTGTACGGCAGCATGGAAATCCACAAATACCTAGAGGACAATAATCTATTGGCTGAAGTTCCACAACATCCTGCGATGGTTGCTGTGATGGATGTCTTGATGGAAGAGCTAAGTTCTGTAGGTGCTGGTGATATTGATGCTGCTACATCCGTCCAAAATATGGTGGACCGGGTCGATCGTATCCTCGAGTAATCGATAAAAAACTGGGTAACGTCCCGTTCAATACGTCACTGTTGCTATCGACAAAATTTGTCAATCGCTACTGTGCTGGGACGTTACCTAACCATCCAAATATCAATTAAAGGGTGCGAGAACCAAAATGTCTATACAAAGTGGATCAGCAGAAGCCGTAGCACCGATTGACGCTAGGCGAGAGATGGGAATGCTAGAGCGATTTTACGCATGGATCTGTTCGGAACGAGGTTTTATTGCCTTCTGTATTTTACCTATTGTCAGCTTTCTTGCTGTGGTTACCGTCGCGCCTTCGATAGTTGCGATGATTGACAGTCTGCGAGAGTTATCACTAATTATCATCGGAAAACGCGGCGAGTTCGTAGGTCTTGATCATTACAGAAACCTTCTTGGCGATGACCAGAAATTTTTTACCGCAATTGCGCAGACAGGAATCTTTGTTATTGTTGTCGTGCCCATTCAGTTCGTATTAGGTCTGGCGATAGCGTTGTGGCTTGAAAAAATCACATACGGTCGCCGTATATTATTGACGCTCATCATGATACCCACCATGACCGCACCAGTGGTTGTAGGGATGATCTGGCGGTTCCTACTAATGCCGTCGATTGGTGTCATTACTTCATACTTAAATCAGTTTGGTTTCTTCGTAGAAACCACAATTTTCTCCGAAGGCTTTAGCGCATTTGTAGCTTTAATGGTGATTGATACCTGGGAATGGACACCGTTCATTGTTCTTATTCTACTTGCAGGTCTCACCGGGATGCCACAGTCACCGATGGAAGCCGCTGCTTTGGACGGTGCTTCAGCGTGGCGTATCATCTGGCACGTTAAAATACCGCTTCTGCGACCGTTGATTGTTGTCGCATTGCTGCTTCGTACAATCGAGGCGACTAAGGTGTTTGACATTGTTTATGTACTAACTGGCGGTGGCCCAGGCAACGCAACCGAGATGATATCCACATTCGCATTCCGCACGAATTTCATCTCTTGGAATTTAGGTTATGGCGCTGCGATTTGTCTGGTTCTTGTCTTTATGTCACTCATTGTGGCGGCGGCCTTCTATAAACTGGTAACTATTCAAGAAAAGAAAAATGCTCATTCGGGGGGCGACCAATGAAACAGAGAACTAACCTACTAACAATCTTTATACCGCTATTTATCTTGCTATCAGTGGTTACGATTCCATACATATGGATTATTTTGACCAGCTTTAAGACGCGTCCTGACATTATGAGCACAACGCCTGTGTGGTTGTTCCAACCGTCATGGGGAAACTATGTGGAGATATTTCACAAAGATTTTGGTCTCTATCTCACTAACTCAATCATTATCGGGTTTTCCAGTACGATAATTTGTGTAACAATCGGTACACTGGCTGCCTATTGTTTTTCCCGCTACAAAGTATTTGCCGGAGACCACTTGTTTTTCTACATTCTTGCGACACGCCTTGGCCCACCGGCCGCTTACGGTGTTCCGATGTATTTGATCTTGGACAAACTTGGTCTGACAAATACGCATATTGCGATCATTCTGGCGCATGCAACATTCAACCTGGCAATCATTGTCTGGATGATGAAATCGTTTTTCGATGATGTACCAAAAGAGGTTGAAGAGGCTGCGTATCTTGACGGATGCAATCCTTACAGAACGTTCTACAGGATTTCACTTCCATTGGCGTTCCCAGGTCTTGTAGCTGCTTCGATTTTTGCACTTATCTTTTCTTGGAATGAGTTGTTTTTCTCACTTATTTTAACAAGCGGAGAGACGCGAACATTACCAGTTATGATCCCATCCTTGGCACAACATACTGGGACGCAATGGGGCCAAGTTGCAGCGGCGTCAATTATACAAAGTATCCCTGTGTTGATCTTTATATTCTTTATGCAAAGATGGTTGGTGCGAGGGTTAACATTCGGCGCGGTAAAAGGCTAATATTAACCTGAAAGGAGTGATTAACATGTCGAAAAAATCATTATTGTTTATTTCCCTTTCGGGCTCTGATGCAAGCCTTCCGGCCTCTCGGTACAAAGACATTGGCCAATCTGGAGATGACGTTCATTGGGTCAAAGATTTGCTTGGATCTTTGGGTGTTTTGACAAAGTTACAATACCAAGGAGTCCGAGCATATAAAAACGAGCCAATCCCAAATCCATCGGAGATTGATGCTGTTATCCTTGGAGGCAGCTATCATTCCATCAATGACGGGTTTCAGTGGCAAAAAGATATGATGGTTTGGCTTGAAGCATACCGGAAGACAGGTCGCCCGTTGTTAGGTATTTGCGGAGGTCATCAAATGATGAGCTCAATGCTGGGATCTAGTGTTGAACGGCTAGACGAAGCTCCATTTGCTGGCTCCTTTCCGATAACGTTGAGTTCAGCTGGGCGACAGCATTTTCTATTTGAGGGAATGTCCGATCAGCCGATTTTTCACTTCGCAAACTCGGAATATGTGATTGTCCCTCCAGCACAGGCCACTGTGCTAGGCTCTACGAATGCGTTTACAACAGCAGCACTGGATTATGGTGACCAGTGGCTGAGCGTTCAGTTTCATCCCGAGATGACGCACGATGTGATTGCAGTTGATTTCAAATTTTCCCAACCAGAGTTGGTCGAGCGTTATTATCCGCTCCCTGACGCACCGAAGTTGCTATTCAATTACCTTAACAGTGTGGACATGCTAAATTGATAGAAAATCATCACCCAGAACTCAAACGGGCTCTTAGGAGTATCGCGCTACACATTTGTATCGCGCACGATGATTTGCACTATAGTATTTTAAAGGAGTAGATGATGAGCGCCCAAGACACATTTATGATAGTGCTCGACAAAGATTTACGGATTGTAAATTGTAACAAATTATTTGCAGATGCCGTTGGTGTTCATGACGCAGAGAATACAAAATCGCCCTTAAAGAAATATGTGGCGCAACGAGATCGGAAGAATTTAGAAAAGTGGCTTTACCAATGCGGAATAGGAGATGAGTCCTCTGTATTGACCTTCAATTTTCTCGCAAATAACCGAAAATACATATCGGTATCAGCGTCATGTCTGTGTGGTGTTTATTCTGACAAAGAGGGCTATACGATTAGCGCGCAGAGAGAAGAACACTCAAATTTTGAAGCTCGGCTTGTAGGCGATGAGTTTGATTTCTTACGAAAGCTGATTGATCAATCCACAGAGGCCATGTGGTGTATCGAGTTTCATGAACCAGTGGATTTGCTCGAAGACGAAAATGAAGTAGTAAGACAGATTTTCGAAAACTGGTGTTCTTTGCGGCTATGCAACAAAGCTATGATGAATCTTTATGATATCCCAATTGACGCTGACATTTCCAAAATTCCCGTAAGCCGAAATTTCCCAAGAAGCCGCGCCAACGAACGTTATGTACGGGGACTAATTGAAGAAAAATTTCACGTAGATTCTGCGATTTCCATTGATATCAAACATGGCGGTCAGGCAATTTATGGGGATAACAGTGTACGAAGTGACATCGTTGACGACAAATTGCTGAGATTTTGGGGAACGATGCACGACGTTACGGATTACCGCCAACTGCAAGCCCAAATGAATCGCGAACAACGTTCGTTACAAGGCGTCCTCGCGACGATCCCCGAAGCAGTTCTTATCGTGGGTACTGACCGTCGCCTAAAGGGCGCAAATCCGGCTTACGAGACACTGATTGGACAACCGATTGACTTTGCGCTTGATGACAAAATCGAAAACTTGTTCGAGTTCGGGATCGATTTTGCTAATTTAGAAAGCCTAGAATTTGGTTCGCATACTCAGTGCGAAATTGTATCTCTGCACAAAAACAAAGAACGGAGACGATTTATAGCATGGATAACTCCGATGTCAGGAATTGGCACCGACTCGGGATTGGTCATTACACTCAGGCCTGTCGATTATTCGGGTAACGGCTATACTATCAATCGGGAGTTTGATAGTATAGCTAGCAAAAACGGATCACAACGTGACGTTGGCTAGACGTGCGTACGCATCCTCTGTAGGGTTTTACACATGAAATTCACGCAGCAAAACAACAATGAACCTGATGGGAGCTTCGGCAAACCAGAAGGTAGTGCTGACGTATTACCATCTATTTTTGCGGTGGCAACTGACGCGCTTCATGATGGATTAATTTTGTGTGGTCAAGACGGTAAAATAATTTGGATCAATGCATCAGCTAGAAAGACCTGCCGATTGGAATGGCATACCTGCCAAGGTAAATCAATCACCGACCTAACAAGTGATAGCATGTTTCCGATGGACGGGGTGGCTGAGGCGTTCGCGAATAACGCTTCGATGGTTTATATCGAAGAGTCCTATCAAGGTTCTGATTACATCGTCGAAATAAAGCAAACCTTTGAACCGCGAACTACTAAAATATTGTTTATGATATGCTTCAAGAATGTGAATAGGTTCAACAAGTCCATACAGGGCGCAAAACCCGACGAAGCTTTTTCTTCATCTTTGACTTCTAGCTCTAAAGGTAGCCAGAAAGTCAGCAGAGCTGTCATTGATGATGATTTGGAGAGGCTCATTGAACTTGGAGTCAAAGCTTGGAATTACGGATGCAGAATCCTTATTACCGGGGAGTCCGGCGTTGGGAAATCTCAGTATGCCCGAACGCTAGAAAAAAGTGTAAATAGGGGAAGTAAAAGTTTTGTACACGTAAATTGCGCAAGCATCCCTGATACTTTGTTTGAGTCAGAGTTGTTCGGCTACGAGTCCGGTTCGTTCACGGGTGCCAGTTCTAAGGGGAAAAAAGGTCTTATTGAAATCGCGGAGAAGGGGACTTTGTTCCTAGATGAAGTTGGAGAAATCCCAATTTCATGCCAATCAAAAATTCTCCGTTTTTTGGACGACGGCAGTTATATGAAAGTTGGTGGCACGAAGCCAAAACAGGCCAACGTACACATCATCAGCGCAACAAATCGCAATTTGCGCCAGATGGTGGAAGAGGAAACTTTCCGGCCTGATCTGTATTTTCGCCTGAATGCTGTAGAGGTACTTATTCCACCCCTACGTGATCGAAGGAATTTGGTTGATACTCTAATCCATAGGTATTTGGATCAAGTCGAACAAGAACATGGGCGTAAGCTTATCATCACCAAAAGATGTAAGCAGTTTTTGGATGGATATGAGTTCCCTGGCAATATTCGTGAACTTGAAAATGCTCTTCAGCACATGGCAATATTTTGTGACGATATGATGGATATTCAACATCTACCAGATGCTGCCCGAGAAGCCGCTGAAGATCTTAAGGGCAAAAAACATGTTTCTGATACGCCTTCCGTTGCGGTTCTGTCGGTCAGCCCGTCAACCGACGCGGAAACTGCACCCGCCACATTAAAATCAATCGTGAAAAAATATGAACGAGACTTGATTATACAATCCATCAAAGAACACGGCAGTAAACGCAAGGCCGCCAAAGCATTGGGTGTAGATATCGCAACGGTGGTTAGAAAGTCTCGTTAAACTCCCTGTGGCATTGTCAGACAAACTTGACGTCCCATTGGTTGACCCTTAATTTTTATGAATGACAACACAAAACCCATTTAAGTACTTCAAAACTTCGCCTAAAATTATCCGCTTAGCAGTGATGTATTACGTACGTTACCCTCTTAGTTTCCGCCAAGTTGAAGATATCTTACATGAACGCGGCATTGATATTTGCTACGAAACTGTAAGGTTCTGGGTAGATCGGTTTGGGTCAAAATTTGCTAAGGAAATCCGAAAGAAGAGGGCGGGTCAACACTCAAACTGGCAATGGCATTTAGATGAAGTCTTCGTTAAAATAAATGGAGAGCGCTTTTACTTGTGGCGCGCGGTTGATCATGAAGGGGAAGTTCTTGAATGCTTCGTTACAAAACGACGTAATAAAGCAGCAGCGAAGAAGTTTCTCATAAAAGCAATGCGTAAACACGGCTCACCTAAGATCATCACAACGGATAAGTTACCATCCTATAGCGCTGCTTTTTGTGAAATTGGCATTGCTGACAAGCAATTATGTGGAGGTCGGTCAAATAATCGGTGTGAAAACTCACACTTACCGTTTCGACGGCGAGAGCAAGCAATGCAGTTATTTAAAACAGCAGCCACGCTCCAGAGGTTTGTCAGTTATCACAGTCAAATATACAACCACTTCAATCACGAAAGACATCTCGAAAGTAGACAGACTTATAAGCAAAAACGCACAACCGCTCTCAAGGAGTGGTTCCAAATCTGCGCATCATAGGTTTATGTGATCGTGGCGCTTTGATACGTGTTAGGCTTTGTCTGACAACACCGCCATCTGCTTGCCCAGATTGCAAAATAGCCCATAATTGCGTGAATTACCGCGTTGTTTCAGCGAGATATAGGTGTATGTTTTGTGTGATGCTTGCGCTAAGGCCTTGATATCAGCGGTTCTATAGCCTTTATTCAGACGCTCATTTGGCTGGGTGGGTTTTTGAGAGTGCATATATTAAAAGTAAAGGTTGTATATACTTTATCTCGTTTGCCTAAATACACCTTATTGAAAATCACTTTCGGATATACTAGCTTAATAATAATTATAAACTTAAATAAGAAGTATTATGCACAATCTAATAATCATAATTATTTGTTATAATAGGAGCTCCATTCTGCAACATAACCGCCCAATGCCATTTATGCGTAGCCTTGGGCGAGCCATGCTGCAATTGTTGTCCCCCAACATATGGATTTTTCGCTGCAATCAAATCATACAAGTGCATTCTATGCGCAGCATCTTGTTTGCACCGTAAGTATCCTATGCCTCTAAGAAAAAAGTCTTATTTAGAGAATTTATTTTCGTTTAAGCGACACCGTCGCCGAATGAGCCGTATCGCAGTTCATGCGCCTAAGGCAGATTTCGCCGCACTCAAAGAAAAAACTGTAGATGCGGGCGAACCAAGCCAAACACGAGGTTCTCATGATGATCTAGACTGCCATTTTGAGGCGTTGCGCGTAGAGTTTTCTGGTCAATCCGCCTTGTTACTCGAACATGCACGCCTGAACGTCCTTTTGCGACGTCAGGTTTCTACAAAAGAAACCTATGCACGGCTGGCGGAGCTTTACCGCTTAGAGAGCCGTTATTTGTTAGAGAACCTGAATATGCGCTGGCTGGTCTCCGCCTGCGACAGCATTTCAGATTGGGACCCTGATCCCGCGGCGCGGGCGACTGCGCTGTCGGTTTCAATGCTCGTGAATACGGTGAAAATGATTGAATCGGAGCGTTATTTGATGAACCAGGAGTCTACAATAATGCAACCAAACCGCGTGGTAAATGTAAAAGAAGCTCTTGTTCCACTTTTTGAGGGATTGTCGGTATTTACTGTGGGCACAGATGATACGTTGCGAAATATGCGCTGGCGTATGGAGGCTGGAAAGGACGATCATTTTAGTGGTGCGATCTTGATGGAAGTGTTCGATAGATTGCAAGTGAACGACACCGTTTACGCACGTTTCAGGGCGGTACATCATCGTAAGAAGACCTCCTGGTGGTGATCGTTTGAATGTGTGTCCTTTTGCCAAAAGGAACCATCATCTTTTCTCCACGCCCTAATTGACGAAACCCTAAAGATAATTGCTCCATGATCCGTCTTAGCTTTTGTGCTGATGACTTGCGTGACTTGCGATATAATGGGCTTGACACACTTGAGATTTCGGATGGCCATTCTTGAGGCACATCATAGATTTGAGCCATGTCGTTCTGAATAACTTGAGCGGGTACAACTTGAGCTGCGCGCAATAAACCGGGTTTTGCAATTATAGCATCTGCAAGCCCCGGGGCTCTAGCTACGTGATTTAAAAGTTTTTTGGCACCTGTGGGCCACAGGACATAACCTGCTGCACCTGTGCGATCGATTAGTAATGGACGAATTTGTACCGGCCCAACATCGAATACTTTTTTCTCTAAGTGCTTAGCTCGATTACGTGTTTCCAATTGCAACAAGTCAAAATCTTTTATCTGTGTGGATGCCGCAAGAACTGCTGGCAGATCGTCTGCTAACAGTGCATCGTCTTCAAGGATCAAGTATGGCGTACTGTTATCGAGGACTATTTGCCAGCAAGCCATATGGCTGCGTAAACAGGCTCGTTCCGTAGGCGCTAATGGACGTTGCCAGCCGTCCCAATAGATATCGTTGGACTCTATTCGGATGTCATCGATGGTGACAGCGGGTATTCTTTTCCACGCGATTCCCATACTTAATAGCTGTTCTTGTTGAAACGCCATCCGTGCACCAGCACTTTTTAAGTTTATGACTAATGATTGTATTTTCATTTTACACTTCTGATTTGATTTTGCGCCGTCACGCAGCACGGTTTAAAATATCTTGGGCATTATTTACTGTGAGGTGCTGTTATTCGTGAGATATCTTATCTGTCGACTATAATTTTTTCCCGAGTCCTTTGTAAGGGATTTTTCTGTTATGGGCGCAATTGGGCGTGTGGAATTTGTAGAAGCGCTCCCATTCGTCCAATTTTGCCTTGAAATTGACTTTGCCATTGCAACTTAGCAACTGGCTCAATTTATGGCTATGTTAGTATAGGTATCCTCATAAGAGTAATCAATCAAAACATTTGCAAGGGCTCTCGTTCACTTTGTCTTACAAATATTGGATCATAAGGTTTTCGATCAAAAACTTCTCTAACCATTGGGATAAAAAAATCTATTGATTTTGTATTATAATTTGGATCAAAGCTTTTCTGGTCCCATAGCTCACAGAAATCTGAACAATCCTGAAAATAAATATGCTCTTTATATTTTTCACGCTTATGTGGATTGGAGCCAACGTGTTCACCATAATAAAGCATTTGGAAGATGCCATGCTTCTCAATAACCCA
>Ga0206126_10001075_pt1 | contig 34361 bp, 26 predicted proteins | sample Helgoland_Spring_5_FD_148621 | JGI IMG/M metagenome (GOLD analysis project Ga0206126, IMG submission 148621) | Pelagic subsurface seawater microbial communities from Kabeltonne, Helgoland, North Sea - Helgoland_Spring_Bloom_20160412_1 | ecosystem: Environmental > Aquatic > Marine > Epipelagic ...
AAAAAAAAAATAGATGCTAAAAATGAAGAAAGGAAAAAAGAAAAAATAATGAAGGAAGAAAAAGAAAGAATAAGAAAAGAAAAGGAAAAAAAAATAAAAGAAAAAAAGAAAAAAAAATTTATAATACCATTTAAAAAATTAAATTATAAAAAAAATAATATTATTAATTTTAATTTATTAAATAAATTAAATAAATATTATAATTATGTTATCCAAACTACAAATTATTTATTAACAATATCGGAATCATTAAAATGTAAATTAGAAGAATATGGTTTAAATGTTAAAATAATGTTTAAAAATGAAATAGAAAAAAGTATAATAAATAAAAAAAAAAATTATTATATATTTTTATTTATTAATGAGTTAGATATTTTTCCAAGTTCAAATTTTTTAATATTTAATCTTGAACAAACAATGCGATATTCCGATTTTCCAAATTTAAATATTAATGAAAATAAAAATAAAATAATAGAATGTTTTGAAAATTGTGATTTAATTTTTGATTATTCAAGAACTAACATTAAAAATTATCCAAAAAAATTTAAAAATAAAAGTTACTATTTTCCCATTCCTTTTTTAATAAATAATGAAATTTTTTATATAAATGATTTAAATGAAAGAAAAAATGATATTTTGTTTTTTGGTTCTATGAATGAAAGACGTGAAAAAATTTTGAATAATTTAGAGGAAATATTTTCTTTAGATATAAAAGTATTAACAAATAGTTTTGGAAATGATTTATATAATGAAATAAAAAAATCAAAAATTGTTATAAATATACATTTTGAAGAAAATAGTATTTTAGAAACAGCAAGATTGCATGATTGTTTAAGGAAACATTTTGTTTTTGTAATTAGTGAAAAAAGTTATAGTGGTGATTTAGAAATTATGAATAATTATAATAAATTTATTAATTTTATAAATCCAATAGATGATGATTTAACAAATATTAATGAAATTATTGAAGAAATTTATAAAATTTTAAAAATTATTGAAACAAAAAATTTAAATAGTATTATTAAAAATAGAGAGAAATATATTTTAGATTTAAATAAAAAATATAATAAAAATTATGATTTTTTAAACAATATATCAAGTCAAAAAAATATATTACAAACGAAAGAATTAGTATTGAAATCACACAAAAATATATTACAATCAAAAGAATTAGTATTGAAATCACACAAAAATATATTGCAAAATAATATTATTGATGAAATAAAAAATCTTAAATTTAATATTAATAAATATAAATATTTATTTCATAAATATTATTTAAATTTATCAAACCCAAATGATAAAATTAATTATATTTTAAAATTAAATTATTTAAGTGATGAAAATATATCAAATAAATTATTAGCTCACTTACATTGTTATGATATTTCAAAATTTGACATTTTTTATTCAAAATATATTGAAAAAATTTACACATATTTTAATGTAATTATTACCTATTCAATAGGAGATAACAGCTCTGAATTGTATACTTTTAAAAATAATGGTAAATGTGTTATATTAAAAATTCCAAATAGAGGAATGGATATTGGTGCTAAAATGTGTGCGGTTCAATATTTAAAAGATATTAATTATGATTATAGTTATATTTTATTTTTACATTCAAAATCAAATCAAAAACAAAGAGAGAAATATTTTAATGGAATATTGGATTATGTAAATGATGACTTTATAAATAATCTTAATAAACAAAATAATGATAATAGTGAAATTAATAATCCAACTTATGATGGTTATTTTCCGAATATTGAATGGGAAATACAGGGAGATAAATTAAAAATGGTATCAGGTAATCCACAATATAAAAATTCAAATTTGCTTGAAAAAAATTTACTATATTGCAATGAATTACTTGATTATTTAAATTGTGTTAATAAAACAAATAGATTTATTGAAGGAAATGTTTATATTCTCTCTAAAAAAGTTATAGAAAAGGTTTTTGGTGATCCATATTTATATAATATATTAAATACACAAACAAGTTTTGATTATAATTGGATATGTAAAATACATGGTTTAAGTGGAAGTATTGAAGATGTATATGATGAATATAAAAAGAAAAATTTAGAACCAAGAAATAATATGTCATATGATGGATATATTGAACATGTATTTGAAAGGGTTATTTTGAATTGTTGTGATGAATATATAATAATTAATAAAAAAGAAAAAATTAATTTAGTTGGTTTAAAAAATTTAAATTGTTCTATTTCAGATAATTTATTTTTAATTGAAAAATATTTTGAAAATAAATATAATATTAAAATTTTTGATATTAAAGAGATTAATAAAGTTGATTTTAAAATTAAAACAATTATTGCTTTACAACCCTTTGAATTAATTAATTATATAGAAATATTAAAAAATTTAAATAATAAAATATCAGTTTTTTGGGTGTGGGAATTTAAATCATTGCCAAAACTTTTCAATAAGTTTGAACCATACATTAATAAAATTTATACATGTAGTAATTACTGTGTAAATATATTTAAAAATTATTTTAACTTACCTATTAAAAAAATTAATATTAAATCAAAAATTATTTATTATAAAGATAAAATAAATAATTATAAATTAAATAATTTGAATGTTATTAATATCGTAAATAAAATAAAAAATAAAATTGTATTTGGGTATTGTTTTGATATAAATAGTTCAATAATAAGAAAAAATCCATTAAATTTAGTGAAAGCATTTAACAAAATAAATAATGAAAATAAAGTTTTAATTTTAAAATATAGATTACCAAGAGGTAAATATTTTATAAATAAAATAGAAGAAGATATTTACAATGAATTTATAAAAATATCAAATAAAAATAAAAATATATATTTAATAGATGAAGAATTAGAATTATTAGATTTATACAAGTTATATACTTATTTTGATTATTATATATCTCCTCATTGTGCTGAAGGGTTTGGTTTTACGATTTATGATAATATGGTGCTTGGTAATAAAATAATAACACCATACTATTCCGGTGAAACTGACTATTTAAATAAAGATGAAATAATAGAATTAGAATATGAAGAAAAAGAAATAAATGGGTTAAAAGAACATCATATTTATGGACAAATGAGTTTTTATAAAGGAGCATACATTTCAACTAATAATATATATAAAACTTTAATATATAAAACACTATATCCAATATTTTTAATTGATTGCCAATGTTTACAACATGAAATACGTGGTATAGGAAGATATGGTATAAATTTAGTAAATATTATAATAGAATTAAACAAAAATTATAAAATTTTATTATTAATTAATAATTTTTTAAAAAAAGATTTTTTAAATTTTATTGAATTAAAAAATAAAGCTTCAGTTATTAAATGTTATTTTAACAATGTAAAAAACCCTAATCATGATGAAAGAAATGTATTTAATAATAATGATGAAGAAAAAATACATGAAAAAACATTAGTTGAATTTATTGACAAAATAAATCCATATATATATCTTAATTTATCAGAATTTGATAGAAAGAAAGTTGCTTTAGATAGATCATTATTAAAAAATAAAAATATTAAAACATATTGTATATTGCATGATTTAATACCTTTAAAATTAGGATATTTAAAAAACAAATGGAATATAAAGTTTGTAAATAACTATAATAAACAATTAGATAATTGTAAAACATATAATAATCTATTATCTAATAGTAAATTTACATTAAATGATTGTAAAGATATATTAAGTAATATTATGTATATTGGCACAGGTGTTAATAATATTAATTTAAATTTAAATAAGATATCTATGCAAAAAGTATTAGATAAATTTAATATAACCAAGAAATATATATTTATTCAAACATCATATAGTAACCATAAAGGTATTACTTTTGCACTTAATAAATATAAACAACTACCTGAATGGTTTCAAGATGAAGTTATATTAGTAATTGGAAGTAATCCATCTCCTTTGCAAATAAAAAATCAAAAATTATATCACAAAAATTTAATCATTACAGGTTACTTACTTGATAAGGAACTTTCAGCACTCCATCAAAATGCATGGTTATTTATATTTCCATCTAAGTATGAAGGCTTTGGAATACCTCCTGTTGAAGCTTGGTGGCATAATAAACCTGTAATAGTTGCTAATAATACATCATTGGTAGAAGTTATGAATAATGATAAATTTATATTTAATCATAATGATGATACAATGATTAAATTAATATTAAATCTTTATAATAAACCACAATTATATAATGAATGTATTAAACATGGAATTAAACAACGTTCACAATTTCAATGGATAAATGTTTATAATCGTTTAATAGATATAATAAAATTTAAAATATCAATAATTATTTTTGTAAAAAATAATGATAAATGGTTGAACTATTTACATAATTATTTTAACAAAACAGAATTATTATATAAAAATTTTTTTGAATTTGAATATTTTATATATGAAAATAATTCTATTGATAATACAAAAAAGATTATAAAAAAATTTATGAAAAATAGAAAAGGACTATTTATATGCGAAACAATTGAATCAAAATACAATTGGAAATATGAAATAGATTTTATAAAAGGATATCATATGAATTTTATTCGCAATAGAGGAAAAAAAATATTTGGTAAGATGAATAGCGATTATACTTTTTTATTAGATAGTGAAACTATTCTTGAAAAAGATACAATATTTAAAATGTTTAATTATATTTATAAAAATCCTAATATATCATTAATAACACCTTTTGTAGAATGTTGTCATAATAATAAAATTGTTAATAATAATCACTATTACGATACACTAGCAATAGTTACTAATAATAATATAGATCATATAAAAAACAATAATACTTGTATGTTCTCAAATTGTAATAGATGTATAAATTTTCGTAAAGAAAAATATATATATATTTCAGAAAAAGATTTATTTCAAATTGAAAGTAAAGAAATATCTGTTAAATCTGCTTTTGGTTGTTGTGCTTTAATGAAAAGTGAGTTATATAATAAATGTGAATATAATGAAACATTATTTAAAGAATCTAATCACGTATGTGAACATATATCATTTAATAAGCAATTATTAAAATACGGTAAAATAATTATTAAACCAGATATTAAAATTATAAATAAAGAATTTTAATATATAAAATATTAATATATTATATATAAAGATGAATAATGATGAAAGAATAAATTTTTATTTGGGAACAAACATACAACCATAATTAAACTCCTTTCATTTCCTAATCTGTGTAGGAAATGTTTGACATTTTTTAATTGTTTTCAAATCTAAGAAGTCTGTTATTTTCTTTTTCTTTTTAGGTTTTTCAAGCATAATATTATTTATATTTTTAATTTTATTTTCTGTTGTATTATTTAAATTAATTTTTAAACTATTGCGTTTATTTTTTTTTTTGTTTTTAATTTCTTCATTTTGTTTTTGTTTAAGTTGTTCATTTTCAAATTCATTAATATTATTTTGAACAATTTTAGAAATATCTAAAAATTCAAAATGTTCAATGCATAATTTACTAAAATGTAAAAATGAATTTATTATATTTATTGGAATGTCTTCATTTATATTTTTTTTAGTATTAATTGAATTATTTAAAATGTTATTGGAAATATTTATTATTTTTTCTTGATAAATTTTTAATTTTTTAATATTTATATCTTTTTTTAATTCTTCTTGTTTTTTTCTCTCTTTTGAGTGATTATAACAAGATAAAAATTGTAAATCTAGTTCATTTGTGAAATTTTTATTACTTTGCATAATTAATTTATTTTTTTTTGACATTTTTTAATATAAATATGAATTTATTATAATATTTAATATTTGACTTTTATATAATGCCGACTGCGAATAAAACAAAAAAAAAATCAAAAAGTTCAAGAAGTAAAAAAAGTTCAAAAAGCAAAAATAAGACAAGAAAAAATTATTTAGATAAAACAATAACTGTTATAATGACAACATCAGATATTAAAAAAAATAATTTAAAAAAAAAAAAAATAAAAAATAAAACAACTGATATTATAAATAAAATTAATAAAAAATTAGGTAATAAAAAATTTGATTTAATAAAATATATGAAACTTATACAAAGTATAAAAAAACAATATTTAGATAAATGTACATTTGAAGAATTACAATCAATTAATAATGAAGTTCAAATTAAAAATTTAAATATGAATAAACAAGAGATAATAAGAAGATTTATTGCATCATCGATGAAATTTAATTTTAAAGAAAAAATAAATTTTAAACCTGTATATTATTCAAAAAAAAAAAACAATCCCTGTTTAAAAGACGGATTTAAAATAATTAGAAAATTAGGAAATGGTGAATATGGACTTGTTCATTTAGTTGAAAAAAATAAAAAAAAATATGCAATGAAAAAAATAAATATTGCATATAATAATTGGAGTACAATTGGTGAACAACTTAAATCAATAAAAAATGAAATAAAAGTTTTAAAAAAAATTTCAAATTTGGGAATTAGTCCTAAATTATATGACTATTATTTATGTAAAGATAAAAATCAGTTTTCTATTTACTTAATTATGGAATATATAAATGGAATAACTCTTAGAAAATTTTTAGAAGAAAATACCTTAACAAAAAATATAGAAAATAAAATTAAAAATGTATTTGACAAACTCCATAATAATGGTATTTTACATGGTGATGTACACGATGAAAATATAATGATAACTGAAAAAAAAAGAGTTTATATAATAGATTTTGGATTTTCTCAAACATTAAAAGATTTTTTAGATAAAAAATATAATTTCCTTTTTAAAGGTTTTGATACCGAAACCATAAAAAGAGATATTTTAGCCTCTATTTTAATTAAAATGAAAATTATTTAATAAAAAAATTGATTTAAAATAATTTAATGTTTTTTAATATTAAAATACTAATTTAAATAAAAATAACAAAAATGTGTGAAAAGCAAACAATTTTTCAGACGAGAGAAGTTTTCAACATAAACCTTAAAAATAAAATATTTAAACTTCTAATTTCTTCAAATAAAGGAAAGCCTGGTCAATTTGTCGAAGAGCGTCTTGGTATAAAGTTAAGTAGCGATTGTTTGGATTGTGCTGATGGAGAAATTAAATTGTTTCCATTGAAACAATTAAAAAATGGGACAATAAATCCTAAAGAAACAATTGCTATTACAATGAGAGATTTAAATGAAAAAAATATTCCAATATGGGAAGAATCATCATTAAAAAAAAAAACGAATAATATACTATTTATTCCATACATTAGATTGGATAACAACCAAAAATATAATAAGAATGGAGATTACATACAATTCTTCGATTGTAATACTTTTAACAGTACAAATGTGGAATATAAAGAGTTTGAAAATGATTATGAAAAAATAGCAACTCATTTTAGAAATAACGGTATTAGACAAAGAGGAAATACTATCAATGGAACTTATATTCAGTCACGAACAAAAGGTCCTGGAGGGGATAAAAAAACAGTAGCATTTTACTTTCGGCGTAAAGAATTTGTAGAAGATGTCTTATGTAAGGATATCAAATTTGTTATTTAATTCCAAATAAGAACTTCCTTTGCCTTTGCGCCAGGATTTTTAGAATTAATTGCACGTCTAGCCAAAATATCTTCAATATTAAATTTTTTTTTTTCATCTTTGTCTTCGTCCCCAATTTGACAAAAGTTATCTTCAACCAATTTTACCTTTGCATTACTCATAAGAAATTTAATTTCGTTACCAATGAATCCTATTTTTTTTATTTGATTAAATAATTCTATATGATTTTCATATGTGAATCCATCTTTTGTATATCCAACAAATGATTTTTTATCTATGGGAGCATAAGGTGGGTCTAAATAAATAAAATCACCTTTAACAACTTTTTCTAAACTTGTTTCAAAACTGCAACAAATAAATTCAACATCTTTAATTAAATTTGAAATTAAATCATATTCTTTTTTGGTAAAGAATTTTGGTGTTTTTTTATAATGTCCGTATGGAATATTAAAACCATTTGGACCAACTCTATACATTCCACGAAATCCTGTTTTATTTAAAAATATAAACATTGCCGATTTTTTAATAATATTTTCTTTTTTTTTAATTTCATTATTAATTAAAGAATTATAATTACTGCGAATCCAATAATAATAATTTTCTTTACACATTAATGCTTCTTTTTTATTTTTTGGTTTTCTATTTAATACCTTACTTACATTTTTTTCATCAATTACACCGATACTATCATATTCATTAATTATTTTAAAAAGATAATCAAATAATTTATCTTTGTTTTTTTTATTTTGAATTGTTTTATATACATCAATTAAGTGACGGTTTAAATCATATGCAAAAACTTTTTTTTTAATTGTAATTAATCCTTGTTTTTTCATAGATAATAAAGCAAATAAAACGCTTCCACCTCCTAAAAAAATTTCATGATAATTATTAATACAATTTGGATATTTACCTATTACTTTTTCAATAATTTGTGTTTTTCCACCAACCCATTTTAAAAATGGTTTTTGAATTTTTAAATCTTTTTTTTGCATTTTTGAATAATTATATTTTAAAATTTATTTTTAAAATATAATTATTCAAAATATAATAAATCAATTTATTATAAATATTTATAATATTATAACATTGATTTCATTAATTCTATTTCTTTTTCTTGTACATCAATTATAGATTTTGCTAAATCTTTAATTTTATCATTATTAGTTTTATTATAAATTATATTTGATGTTGTTAATGCTGTTGAATGATGACTTATCATTCTTTTTAACCATTGCTTATCGTTTACATATAATTGTTTCCTTAAAATAAATAATGAAATTAAAATAGATAAAATTATTCCAAAACAAAATACAATAAAATTAAAATGTCCCATTGAAAAATAATGTACAATTTCGTGTGCCCATATCATATTCGAAGCCATCAATAATCCACCATAAAATAGCGTTAAGGATAAATATAAATCATTTAATCTATATGCTAAAATATTCATAGGATTAAATAACATTCCTACAATAACCATAACCAAAAACATCATTAATTGTTTTTTAACATTGATTTTCATTATTTTTATATAATAATAATATTTAAAAATAATATTAATATTTAAAAATAATAATATTAATTATTTCAAAATGAATATCCAACTTAAATTAAATCCTAATTTTGATTTAAAAAAATTAATCCCTGGATATAAAAAAAAAATGGATGAAATAGATGATAAAATATTAAATTTATTAGAAGAGAGAAATAGATTATCAAACAAAATAGGACAATGTAAAAAAAATTTAAATAAAAATGTTGAAGATAATGAAAGAGATTTTGAAATATTAATTAGGCTTTCTGATAACAATAAAAATATATCTAATTCGGAATTAATTAAGATATATAGAGAGATTTTTAAAATGTCTAAAAGAATTCAACAAGAAAGTAATAAATTTACGTTTTAAAGATTCTTAATATCATTTCTTGTACTATTGTTAAACATATTATTTTTAAAATTACATATATTTGGATTAAATTTATTAAATCTTTCATTTTTATATTTTAAATTTGTTTTCTCTCTTTTAAAATGATTGTGTGATGTCACATAATTTTTTGATGTTATTGTATTATTATATAAATCTGAGTTTGAATGTGGTATAAATTTATTTTGTGGGCATTTTTGCATTGGAAATATAATATTTCTAAGTTTTGATTCATCGTCTACTTTATGTTGAAATCCAGTAAATGGTAAAGAATCACTTGGAGAAAACATTTTATTTGTATTATATGTTTCGTTTATTCCAGTATTTCTTAAACATTGTGGTGATTTCATACCTGGATATAATTGAAATAATGTAGAAGTAGGAACAGGATATAATAAATTATGAAGTTTGTGAGAAGGCACTCTTCTAGAAAATATTTTATCGTTCATATTTTTATGAATATCTTTGGTTTTATAACTACACATTTATATAAATATAATATAAAAATATATAAAAATATATAATATTTTTGTAAAATATATTTAAAGTTAAATTAACAAATTATTAGAACTAAAAACAATGTGTGGTATTTTTGCCCTATTAAACATTAATATTTTAAATGGAAAAACAATTAGAAAACATTTTATGAAAGGTCAGGGGCGAGGACCTGAAAATAGTATATTGAAATATGATGGGAAAAATGTTTATGGATTTCATCGTCTAGCTATTAATGGTTATCAAAATCCTTTATCAGAACAACCATTTTGTTTTAAAGATTGTATGTTAATTTGTAATGGAGAGATTTACAATTTTAAACATCTTCATAAAAAACTAAGTATTAAATGTGAAACTTTTTCCGATTGTGAGATAATTATTCATTTATACAGGGAATTTGGCATTGATTATACACTACAACTATTAGATGGAGTATTTGCGTTTATTCTTGTAGATTTAAAAACAAATGAAACATTTGTAGCAAGAGATACATATGGTGTTAGACCACTTTATATTTCAGGAAATAATTGGGAAGAAAAATTTCCATTTAAAATTGTGAATGAAAATATATTTGGATTTGCATCGGAAATGAAACAATTAGTTGGTTCTTATGAAGAATTAAGAGAAGGAGATACATATGATATTAAACAATTTAAACCTGGTCATTATGTTAAAATTAAAAATAATATAATTTCAGATTATATTCATTTTTCAAGTTCAAATGGCTTTATTAACAATACATTATCATTTAGTGATTCAAAAAAATTAATTAGAAGGTCATTAGTTGATGCGGTAGAAAAAAGAGTATGTAATACGGATCGTGACATTGCTTGTTTATTATCAGGTGGTTTAGATAGTAGTTTAATTACAGCACTTGTTGTTCATATTAATATGAATAAATTTAAAAAACATCCATCACAAATTCATACTTGGAGTATTGGTATGAAAGGCTCGGAAGATTTAAAATATGCAAAAATGGTAGCTGATTTTCTAAAAACAACACATCATCAAATTGAATTAGAAGAAAGTGAGTTTTTAGAAGCAATTGAAGAAGTTATTTATGCAATTGAAAGTTATGATACTACAACAGTTAGGGCAAGTGTAGGTAATTGGTTAATTTCAAAATATATCAAAGAAAATAGCGATGCAAAGGTTATTTTTAACGGCGATGGTTCAGATGAAGTTACAGGTGGATATATTTATTTTAATAGTGCGCCAAATGAATATGCTTTTGATCAAGAATGTCGTAGATTACTAAATGATATTCATTTTTTTGATGTGTTACGTTCAGATAGAAGTATTAGTAGTCACGGATTAGAACCAAGAACACCATTTTTAGATTGTAATTTTGTTCAAACATATTTAAGTGTACCTGCCGATATTAGAAGTCAAAATCAACAAGGTAGATGTGAAAAATATTTACTACGAGAATCATTTGAAGAATTAAATATTCTTCCTCTTAGTGTTTTATGGAGAACAAAAGAAGCATTTAGTGATGGAGTTAGTAAAAGTACAAAATCTTGGTTTGAAGTAATTCAAGATTATGCTTCGGAAAAACTTGATATAACTAATAAAAAAAATGCAGAAAATACATATTATAAACAAATATATTTTAAACATTTTGGAAATAATGAAACTATTCCATATAAATGGATGCCTAAATTTGTAGAAGCAACTGATGCAAGCGCAAGAACATTAAAATGTTATAATTCAACAATTTGTCCTAAATGTATGGGAAATGGATTAGTTAAAAATACATCTACAGTTAATATAAAAAAATATATTGAATGTAATTTGTGTTATGGTAGCGGTAAAAAATATACTAATTTTTAATAAATAATTTAAAAAAAAATATATTTTTTTGTTTTTTTTTTCTTTTTTATATTTTTTTTTTTGTTTGTTTTACTTTTTTTTTTAATAAAATTAATAATTTCATTATTAATTATTTTAAATTCTTTTTTATTTTTTTTTAAAATATCAAAATTTAATCCGTAATTATTTAATTTTTTAAAATAATTATTTAATTGATTAGCGGTTAAATATTTTTTTTTGTTATTTATACTTTTAAATATTTTTATAAAACTATGAAAATTTATATCATAACTATATTCATTTAGTATAATACATTTTGAATGTTTATTTATCATTTTTTCGTGATGTCGATCATCAAAAAACAATACTTCAACATTTCTATTATTATAATATTTTGAAATATCACTGTAAGTTTTATAACAACCTTGTCTTTTAATTTTATTTGTTCCAAATCCAGAGATTACTTTATCAAATAATTTATAATTTAATTTTTTATGAATATATTTTATTATTCGTAAAACATACTTTCTTGAACCTGTGTTATTTGTATATAAAAATACATTAAAATTTTTTTTTTTCTTTTCTTTTATTATTTTTTTAAATAATTTAAATATTTTAGGTCTAAAAACTCTTGGAAAATTGTCAAGTAGGGTATAATATATTTCATTTTTTTTTAAGTCATTAATTTTTTTAATTTTAATTAAAATATTAAAATAAATAGATAAAAATTGAAAACACCCAATTGTTTCATCTAAGTCAAAAACAATTACCTTTCTCATTATATATATTATTTAATTATATAATTAAATAATATATATATTAAATTTTATATAAATTGATAAAAAAAATCATTAAATTTTTATTTAGAAAAATAATGGATTTAAGTAATAATATTACTAATTTCAATATTATAAAAGAAAATTGTTATTTAAAACATAATTCTTGGACTAAAGATAAATCATTTATTTATTTAAAAATTAAAAATGTTAAAAAACATGAACATGAAATAAAAATTTATTGCATATTACCTAAACAAAGTATTCGCATACTTTTAAATAATTATATTAATGATTTTGAATGGGAATTTTATTTAAAGTGTTTGCATAGATTTGATATTAAAGATAAAAGTAAATTAAAAAATTGTAATACTTTACAATCATTGGCCTTAGTAAAAAATTTAAAAACAAAAAAAGAAAAAAGAGGAAAACCTAAAAAAAGGTCTAGACCAATTTTAATTAATACTTATAAAGAAAAAAATAAAAATTTAAGAGGTGAAGCATGTTGGAAATTGGTAACATTTAATGAATATAATAAATTTTGTATGATACATAAAATTAACAAATTTATTAATTTTATGTATAAAGATAAATATAATATACCAAATGATATCTATAGAAATATATATAAATACATTATTTAAACATTATAAAATTAAAAATAATTAATAACAATGAAAAAATAAATAAGAATAATTCGCTATTTTTTATTTTTAAAATATTTTTTTTAATTGTATTTTTTTTCTTATATAAATAATAAGCCAATATAAACCCTATAAATGAACCTAATATAGTTTGATTAATCGTATGACATTTAAAAATAATCCTAGAATACATAACAAATAAAATACAAAATGATAATATAAATATACCAATAATTTTAATAATATATTTGTTTTTACTATTTATTAATGTTAAAATACATAATGTTGAAAAAAATGCTATTGATTGTGAATGACCCGATGGCATACCATAAGATTTTGGATATTTTGGATATTTTTTTTTACAAGGTAAAAATAAACAACAATTTTTAGCACCTTTTGGTCTAACTCCCATTCCAATTATAGGTATATTTTTTTTCTTGAAAATTGGTAATAAAATATTATATTTTAATATTTTATTAATTATATTATTAAAATAATGTCCTATAAAAAATATTAGAAAATTAATATTTGATGTTAATAAATATGAAAAAAAAAACACACTTTTTTCAAAAAAAACAGATGCTCTGGCAATGGATAATAAATTATTATTCATATATATATAAATATAATATTTTATTAGTTTCTTGTTTTGATTTTTACAATTCTTCGAAAATGTAGTTTATATTTATTTATAAATATTTTTGAATATTTATAAAATAATTTTTTATAATGTTTTCTCTGTATAGGATGGATAAAATATACAGAATAAATATAATTACGTATTATTATTTTTAATTCGTCAATCATTTTTTCATTTATTTTTTCAATAGTTATATCTTTTTTTTTAAAAATATTTTCTTTTTGAAACATATATTCACATTCAAAAAATAATAAAGATTTATCTTCTTTTATTGATTTAACATAACATTTAATTGAATTATTAAACAAATTATTATATTCAATGTGTTTAAATAATTCAAGAGAAAAATCATATTTTAAAAACTTTTCTATTAAATTTGGTATTTTTAATATTGTATTAAATCTTATTTGAAAATATAAATTATATAAATTATGATTTTTAAAAACAATATTATTATAGGGATTTTTAGGTTTTTTTGGAAATGGGTTTAAAATTAAATTATTTAATAGTGAATTTTTCCATATATTCAAAATGTCTGACGCCCTAAATATATATTTAGTATTATTTTGAATAATTGTTAATAATTGATTTGATTTTAAATCATTATATGAAGTTCCAATTAAATCTTGTGAATTATCATAATATTTTGCTTTTTTCCATTTATAAATTACCAAAAATTTACTTAATGAAAATAATGTTTTTTGATATTTTGAAAAAATATTTAATAAAACCCATTTTTGTTCATTAAGTAAAAAATTATTATTTAAAATCATTTTATCCAAACTATCAAATTTATTTTTTTTTAATTTGAAATATAATTCCAATATCCCAATATTATAATTTCCTTTTTTTAAAATTTTATTTAATAAAAAAGTATTAATTTTTAAATTACTAATTGTTTCCATTTTTTTTTTATTGTTTTTTGTTATTATAAAACATTATATTATTAAGTTATTTACATTAATTATTAAATTGTGATATAAACTTTACTAATGCTCTAAGAATAATTTTGCAATATAATAATTTTTTGTTTTCAATAATTAACATTAAATTATTACTTCTTAATATTGATGGATTTTTGATATCTTTTAATAATAACATTTTATATTCTTCACAAAAATCTAAAAACATTGATTCAATAAATAAATTTAAATATCCATTTTTAATTAATTTTTTCCCATTATTTATTTTGATATAACCCCATTTTGTTTTAAAAATGCGATCATTAAAATAATATTTACAAAAATAATAAAATATTACTATGGGAAATACAAAACATATACCACGTGTATCGCTAATTTGGAAATTTGCACCTGTATAGTTATTTTTGCCACAATAATTAATTTTATATTTTGAATTTTTATTTAAATGATGAATTAACATTTCAACAAATGTAATATCAAATGGTTTTTTTAATTTAGACGATAATTTATATTCATAAAATTTATCATTTAATAATTCAATACCGTGAGAATTTATATAATAACAATTATATAATTTATCTTTTTCAGGTAAAAATAATAAAACAGTGCTATGAGCTTCATAATCATTATAATAATCTAATCCAAAATCTTCAAAATCTAAAATAATAAATAATATTTTATATGTTTTCATTGAATTAAAAATATTTGAAATTAAATATTCAAAATGATATTTATAATCATTATTAATAATGCGATAAATACCACAATCTAAATCATTGAAAATATTATCAAAATATGATTCATCTTTTTCATTTGGTGTATATTTAAAAAATTTGTCAACTTTAATAATTGATTGAAAAATATGAATTTTATTTTTTATTTTTTTAGAAAATAAATTATTTTTTATTTTATGTAATGTTTTATGCATAATATTTTCACTATTTAATTCATTACATTCTAACTTAGATGCCTTTTTAATATATGAATCTATTTTATCTTTATTTGTATAATCAATAAAATCTTCAAGAATTTTAATTTTTGACATTTTAATGTAAAAAATTAATATAAAAAAAAAATCAATTTTATTTATATTTTATTTAAAAATCAATATTCCAATCTTCATTACAATCAATATTTATATTAGTATTATTAATATTATCTAATATTTCAATATTATCACATAAATCATCTGTTTTATTAGAATTATCCGAAAACATTTCTTCTATACTCTTACTTTCTTTTTCTTCAAACTCTACATCATCTAATTTTTCTAAATTTTCTTCGTTTATATCATAAACAACTTGAAACATATTTGTTCCAAAAAATCCACGTTGACCACACATAACATTTGAAGATACGCCTGTACAAGGGTCTAATTCACCGTGAATTGCTGCTCTAAAAAACATTTCAGGTGTTTCTTCAAATGATGCTTTTGCTATAGGACCGATATCATCTTTATTGATTCCATGTCTAAATACAGATACCATTTTCTTTGTTGCACAAATTCTATCACATAATAAATTAATATGATGAACATTTATATTTGCAGTATCTGCAAAAGCTTCCGAAATTTCATTATATAAGCATTTTCTGGCTGCTTCAATCCCTAATACTTGATATACTTCTTGAATATTATTTGTAATTGTTTCATGCGCATTTATATTTTCTTTTTTTAATATTTCTTTTAAATTACTACCAACTGAATCTAAAACCCAATAATCTTCATTAATATATTCATTATTTTTTAAAACTAAATTATTTACTGATTTTCTTATTAAAACATTTGTAATATTTGGTATACCTTTTAGAACTACGTGATTTAAAATTACATTTTGAATATTTTTTAAATCTTCTATTTTATCTTCAGCATCTAGTGATTTATTGCTTTCTAGAATAGCTTTACTCATTGCTTTTGCATTACCACTTTGTTTCATATTATCTTTAAAATAATTAATGTTTATTCTAAAAATTAATTCATTTGAATTTAAATCTGAATAACTTGTATCTAATTCTTTATTTTTAAATATTTTTTTTTTAATATTTTCAATATTATTTAAAGCAAATAAAATATCCTGCATTTCTAAATTTTTTTCAAACATTAATTCTTTATTTAAATCTAACAATAATACCCAATAACCATTATCAACATCATCATTATCTTCAATAATATCATTTGCTTTTTTTAAATTACTTAAAAAATGTTTATATTCATTAAATATTTTATCATCTTTCATCATTTTACTATAGCAAATTGATATAGAATTTGTTACATCACCAATTGTTGTATATTCCAAATTATGTTTAATATTTACCGCAGAATTATAATTATGTTTATCTTCCTCTTTCAACATTATAGTTAATGACGGTTTTTTGATATTTTCAGTTAAAGATAATAATTCTTCAATTCTTGGAACACCTCTAGTAACATTTGATTTTGATGCAACACCCGCAAAGTGAAACGTATTTAATGTCATTTGTGTAGTTGGTTCACCGATACTTTGCGCCGCAACAATACCAACCATTTCTCCAGGTTGAATTAATGCTTTTTTATAATTAAATAAAATTAATTCAAGTAGATATTTTATACTTTTTGAGTTAAAATTATATTTAATTAATAAATCTTTTGGATTTAAATACCAATAATAAATAATTTTAAATAATTTATTTGGTTTAACAATTCGTATACTTTCTATTTGTTTATAGGTATTATCAATTAATTTATACATATCAAATGGACTTATATTAATTAAATACTTTTTATCATCAAATTGATTATTTACATTTTCAATCAATCTTTTAAAATTTATTGGAATAGCTATTGTATCATTGTTTTTTCCTTGAAAAACATTTTTAGAAATTAGATTTCTATTATTTATTATTATTGATGCAATATCTTTAATTTTATTATTATATTTTATCATTTGTTTTTCAAATTTTATTTTTGTTGTTTTATTAAAAATTAAAATATCATTAATACTTTTACCATTTATTTTTTTAGGAAAAACGAAATGATTATATATTTCATTTATACTATGTTTAATTACTGGAAATTTCTGATTTTCTACTCTCATTGGATCAAAATTGTCTGAACCATAAATAAATTGTATTATTTTATTTTTTCCATTTCTTACAGTCATATCATATGCTATTTTTAAATCTTCAGCTGATTTAATTAATCTTCTTTGAATGTATCCTGTTTGACTTGTTTTAACAGCGGTATCAATTAAACCTGTTCTTCCACCCATTGCGTGGAAAAATAATTCTTCTGGTGTTAATCCTTGAATAAATGAACTTTCTACAAACCCTCTTGCTTTTGGGGAATCATCATACTTAGTATAATGAGGTAAAGTTCTATTTTCAAAACCATATGGAATTCTTCTACCATCTACATTTTGTTGTCCTAGACAAGAAATCATTTGTGCTATATTTAATGAACTACCTTTTGAACCTGCGTTTACCATAATTACAAATCTATTATTTTTGTCTAAACTATTCTTTCCTATTTTACCTGCTTCATCTCTAGCACTATTTAATATTTCATTTACCTTTGTTTCAAATTCTATATCATTTGTATTGCCTTTTTCATTTTTTAAAATACCTAAATGAGTTTCATTTATTAAATTTATTACTTTTTGTTTTTTTTCAAATAATTTTTGAGATATTTTATCATTTGTATCTGTATTTGCAATTAAATCACTAATACCAACACTATATGAAGTTAATTTCATATAGTCCGTTACTATATTTTGTAAATTGTTAATAAAATCAACAGTCTTTTTATATCCAAAATCATTATAAATTGTTTGAATTAATCCTTTACTTGTTGCACCTAATACTTTTTTATCAAACTGACCACTTTTAATTTCACCATTTATTATTTCAATTAAATTTAATTCATCTTCTACCATTTCTCCATCTTCATTTTTTATTTTACCATCGTATGCACCATTTCCAAATTTACAACTAATTTTTGGCATAATTTGTGTGAGAAGATCGAAACTTGTAATTTTTTCTTTTTTAAAAATATCAAAATTAATTTTAAATGAATTCATTAATAAATTCATTGCATTTCTTTTATTAAAATTTTGATTTTGTCTAGTAAATCTATATGTTGATAATAATGAATCTTGAAAAATACCAATAATTGATTTATTATCAGCGGGTGATATAATATGTTTAGAAACATTTGCTAATTCCATTAATTCTACTTGACTACTATAATCTTGAGGACAATGCATATTCATTTCATCACCATCAAAATCAGCATTATATGGTTTAGTATCTGCTACATTCATTCTAAATGTATCACCTTCCGGCATAATTTTTACATAATGCGACATCATTGACATCCTGTGTAATGTTGGTTGACGATTAAACAAAATTGGGTCACCATTTTGAAGATGACGATGAACAATATCGCCAATTTCAACATTAATTATATCACTGTTAACATATTTAAGTGAAATCATATCACCATTTTTTTTTTCTAAAATTTTTGCTCCTGGATATATTTCTGTTTTATTTTTTACTACTAACATTCTTAAATAATCAATATTTCTACTGTTAACACGTTCTGGAAATGTAATATTCATTGCTATTTTCATTGGAACACCTAATTCTTCAATTCCTATATTTGCATCAGGGGTAATAACCGACCTTGAACTATAATCTACACGTTTTCCCATTAAATTACCTCTTACTCTTCCTGTTTTACCAACCAATCTTTCTTTAATTGATTTCAATGTTCTACCAGACCTTTGAGTTACCGCAGGACATCCTGGGATTTTATTGTCTACTATTGTAGCTATATAGTATTGTAATAAAGATGTCCAGTCTTTAATAATATTTGGGTCTTTTTTTTCAGCGATTTTTTCTTTTAAAATATTATTAGCTTTTATAATTGTAATAATAATATGAGATAAGTCATCTTCACTTCTTTGATTTGCATCATGTTGAACAGATGGTCTAACAGATGGTGGAGGTATTGCCAATGTTTGACATACCATCCATTCTGGCCTTGACCATACAGAACTAAAACCCATAAATTCAACATCTTCATCACTTATTCTTTTAAAAATTTTTAAAACTTTTTCTGCTGTTAATGTTAATGTAACAGTTTCACTTTTTTCATCATCTGGTAATTTCCAGTGAGCATTTAATGTACTCAAACCTTCTTTTTTTATCTTTGGTTTTAAAGTACCACAACCGTCACAAGTATCATCACCGCATCTTTTAATTTTGGTATCATTACACAACTGATAAATATGTTTATTCCATCTAACACTCGGTTTTATATTTAATAAATATTTAAACTTATTTTTATTTATTAATAATTTACTACACTTTAAACATACACAAGTCAATATTTTTCTAATATTTTCAATAAATTGTATGTAAAATACAGGTCTTGCTAAATCAATATGTCCAAAATATCCAGGCGTATTTATATAATTTAATCCATCTGTTGGACAAATTAGTCCTGGTTCTAAAATACCCATTCTAGGATCAAATAAACCACCAATTACTGGTTTATTATTAACATAAGTATCTCTATTTACTATTTCAGCAACTGATTGTTTTTTTATTTCTTCTGGGGATAAAATACTAAACTGAATTCCAATAATTCTTGACGGATTCATATTTAATTTATTCATCTTTTATATTAAGAAAAGAATATTTAGATTATTTTTTCAATTTATTTATTAATTATTTTTTTTTTTTTCAAATTATTTAATGAAATATATATAAAGTTAATATATATATATTATATTAATATGAGTAATGATAATAGTTCTCCTAAATATAATTTGAGGAAACGAAAAAAAAAAATATATATTGATCCAAATGATTGTAAAAGTGACGACGATAGTTCCTCTGATTATAATCCAAATGAAGATAAAGGAGAACTTGAAATTTTAAAATATATTTCTCAAAGATTCCCAAATAAATATGGTAAAAAAAATTTAAAAAACAATACAATAAAAATAGATAAAAAAAATAATAAAAAAAATAATATAAAAAAAAATGAAATTAAAAAAGCAAAAAAATTTTTTAATTGTCTTAATAATTTAAATGAAAAAAAAAAAATAAAAAAAGAAAAAAAAGAACACGAAAAAGATAAAAACGAAGAAGAAAAATACAATGATGTTATCATTTTTGATAATTATAAAAATAACAATGGAAAAACATATAAACTTCTTTTAAATTTCCCCGATGACAGTTTCATTTATGATAATTATAATGATCAATCTTGTTTTAATGAAATGTATAATGATGAGAATGTTAAAAATTCTGATTCAAGCGATGATGAAGAAAAAAAAAATAAATCTTTAAAAATTGGAGAAAAAGTTAAAATAAAATTAGATGACTGGGATACATTTTATACTGGAAAAATTATTAAAATTAGAAAAAACGGACATTATAATATCAAACTTGATGATGATATGTTTGGAATTATAAAAGATGTTTCAATTAAATATATTTCATCCATTGAAAAAGAAGAAGATCATAAAATACTTTTAAAAGAACTTAAAATATTGTCAGAAGCAAGTGATAATAAAAAATTAAAAGAAAAATTTGAAAAATTAACAAGTGCATACGAAGAAGAAGAAAAAAAAAAAGAAAAAAAAAAAAAAAAAAAAAAAATAAAAAAAAATAAAAAAAAAAAAAAAAAAAATGTAAATATATTTAGAAATCTTTTAAAAGAAAAAAGCAAATTTAATGATATCAAGTATTTTAATTCATTAGATTTAGATGAACAAAATAAAATAATTCAAAATTTAAAAGAAATAAATGAATATAACAAAGTTAAAAAACCATATAGAATTTTATTAATTGAAAAAAATATGCCCAATATTTATAAAGCTTTAGCATTAAAAAAAGTAACTTCTTTTAACAATATGGACCCTTGTAATAGCGAATATTATAAATTAAAAAATTGGATAGATGGATTTATGGAAATTCCCTTTGGTAATTATTGTAAACTACCACTTCAAATTTCTGATGGTGTTGATAAATGTTCGGAGTTTTTAGATAAATCAAAAAAAATTCTAGATGATTGTGTTTATGGTTTAGAAAATGCTAAAATGCAATTATTACAATACATTGGTCAATGGTTAGTTAACCCAAATACTATTGGAACAGCCATCGCGATTAAAGGACCGCCCGGAACAGGTAAAACTACTTTAATTAAAGAAGGAATTAGTAAAATTTTAAATAGACCGTTTGGTTTTATTACATTGGGTGGAGCAACAGATAGTTCTTTTCTAGAAGGACATTCATACACATATGAGGGTAGTGTTTGGGGAAAAGTTGTTGATATTTTAATTCGCAGTAAATGTATGAATCCTATAATTTTTATGGATGAATTAGATAAAATTTCTGATTCACCAAAAGGTGAAGAAATTACCGGAATTCTTACACATTTAACTGATACTACACAAAATGACAAATTCCATGACAAATATTTTTCTACTTTAGATTTTAACTTAAGTAAAACATTATTTATATTCAGTTATAATGATGAAAGTAAAATTAATCCAATTCTTAAAGATAGGTTATATAGAGTTCAAACTGAAGGATTTACTAAAAATGATAAATTAATAATTGCAAAAAAATATATTATTCCTAAAATTGAAAAAAATTTAAAATTTGAAGAAAATAATATACAATTTGATGATGATACAATAAATTATATCATTGAAAAATTTACGGAAAATGAAAAAGGTGTTCGTAATTTAAAAAGATGTTTTGAAATTATTTTTACAAAAATAAATCTTTTTAGATTATCAAAAAAAAAAAATTATTTATTTAAAGATAAAGATTATTTGGAAATTAAATTCCCTTTTAAAGTTACAAAAAAAGTTATTGATAAAGTTATCATAAAATCAAAAATCAATGAATGTTGTATTAATATGTACATTTAATGTCTTTGATGTTTTGGACCAATAAATTCTGAAAATTCTTTGTCTTCTCTTTTTAAATAAACATCACCGTCATCTTCATTTAAATATTTTATATAATTCATTATTGAATTATATATTTTTTTTAACATTTTTAATAATTTGTTTTTTTTACAAGAACATATCATTAAACTAAATATTAATAAAATTAATAAACCACAACATATTAAACAAATATACATTATATATAAATAATATATAATTTATTTTTTATTTATTTCTTCATCAGTTCTATCAAATAAATCACACATTTTTTCATATATTTTTATTTGTTCGTCTTGAAATGGTAATATTATTCCATTTATTAATGATATAATTGATACATAAATATATAAATAAATAATTGATATAACTAAAACACTTAAACCAAATATTGTTGAAACTGCTGATAAAAACATTCCAATTGGAAAAGGAACAAAAAATATAGGTATAATGAAAGGAAATACTACTTGTGCTATAACAAAAAACACCATAGAAACTGCTGCTAATGAAATCGATAAAAGAAGCATATATAATATTTTATCTTTTATTACTTTTTTTAAAATTTTCACTACTTCTTGTACTATTTTAAAATTATAAAAAATTATTAAAATCATTTTATCTATAAAATTTTTTATTTTACCCAATACACTCGTAAGAACCAATCCGAAATTTTTAAAAAGTAGTGTTAAATTACCCATAAAAGAGCCGTAGTTGGATAAATTTAAATTAAAAAACCCTCTTAATTTTTCTAATTCTAAAAAATTTAAATTAAACGACCCCGTTAATTGATTTGTTAATATTTTTATTGGACTTAGTGAACCTTTTACAATTCCTCCTAAAATATTTCTCATACAATATGAAAAATTATCATTTGTAAATAAAAATTGATCTTTTGTTTCATCCGAATGAATAAAACCCGCGAATGGTATCATCATTGGGTTACATCTTTGATTTTTCCAATTTTTTTTTATATATTTTTTATTATTTTTTATGTACAAATATACATAACCAGATAATAATCCACCTAATATAGTTGCTGTTATAATTAAATCTGAACCATATTTACTTGTATATGCACGTGTTTTATTAATTTTTTTTAGATGTTCCATTAAATCACCCGAATTCATTATATATATTATATTTTTTTTTAATTTATGTTAAATCATTTAATTCCTTAGGTAATGTTGCAAATGTTATACCTGCTTGTGCAACAATGTCTCCTATAGATACTAAATTTTTGGTAATTGATGTAAAACCATTTAACATAGATTCCATACTTGCAGCTATAACACCCGTTATATTCATAAAACTACCCATTTGACTTAACTGACTTAATCCTAATGAATTACCTAAACCCGCAGTTAATCCTATATCACCTGACATTCCATCACTTACCGATGATAATTTACTTAAATCTCCTAATATAGGTTTCAAAAATTCATCCATTAATCCACCTTGTATATTACCTATACAACTTACAAAATTATCAGCTACATCGTGTCCAAAAAAAGAGGCAAACGGCATAACCATCGGTTGACATTTATATTTATCCCAATTTCTTTTTATTTCTTTATATTTTATATAAAATACATTGAAAATATACAAAAATATAAAAATAAAAAATATTAATATTGTTAAAAATAAATCTTGTGAATCCATATAATATATTCTTTTAAAAAAATATATATTTTTTAATTTTTTATATAATTAAAAAATTAAAAAAAAATATATATAAGTAAATAACATTATATTTTAATTATAATGTTATCAGAAGAACAAAAAATGAATTTAGATAAATTAATTAAATCTTATGATTCAAAAGACAATACCGAACAAATACGAAAATTAAAACACAGTAAACTAATAAGAGTCGACGTTAATAAAATAATTGAATTAAAAAAAAAATATTCACGACTTAAATATGAATCTATTGAAAAAATGGCAATTAAACAAGCCAACTTTTTATGGACTAATTATACAAATATTTTTATAAAATTAATGAAAAATAAAATAAATGTTGAAACTCTCTATCAATTTATTTCCGTACTTGAATTAGTTGAAAATGGAAAATTAGACCAAAATGAAGCATCCTTTCAAATTGGTTCTATTCTTAAAAAATTATATATTGACTCAGCATTATATGATAACAAAAAAAATGAAAAAAATAACAAAAAAATCAAAAAAAATAAAAAAAAAATTAAAAATATTTCTTGGAAAGAATTTAAAAATATGAAACCCAACACCGCAGCTGCTACTGTCACACTTGTCCAGAATTAGGCTGCCTAGATTTATGCTTATGTTTCTTTTCCTGCTACTGGATTGGCATTAGTGGCATCAGAAGCTGATGTTGCTCTTTATCCTGCTCCTGCTCCTTCTCCTGTTCCTGGATTGGCATCAGAAGCGGATGTTGCTATTTCTCCTTCACCTTCTCCTGTTACTGCTGCTCCATCACCACTGTTTGCTGATTGTGCTCCTGGTCCTGCTGCTCCATCACCAATGTTTGCTGATTGTGCTCCTGGTCCTGGCTCTCCTTCAAAATTTATTTCATTTGTATAATACATACTATATCGTTCTTTTTCTCCATCTTTAGGTTCAATTGTTAGATATTTCAATGCTCTCATTTGATCCTTTAAATTATATTTTCCTTCAGCATCTCCTTCAGCATCTGTTTTTTTTCCTTCATATATATTTTTTAAAAAAGGTAAATAGCTATTCTGTGCATCAGTTCCTTCTGGTGTTCCTAAACTACTTTTTATTTTATCTAATTCAGTTTTTAATGTGTCATCCAAATCCATCTCAGTATCTTTTAATGTGGTTATTATTGCATCATAATCCGATTTTTTTGTTACTTCAATCTCGCAAGGCTTAACACCTAGTGTGCTCTTCTCAATATTACTACCGTAATATTGATGAGCATCCACTGGTTCAGTAAAAATTGTGAAAAATGCTGGTAATGACGTAATATGTGGTGCAATATGTTGTTTTGCTTTTGTTTTTTCATCATCATCACTTAATTCTTCTATTGCTTTATTTAATAAATTTTTAAAAGCGCCAAATAACATTGTATTATAATCATTACTATCTTGTTGTTCAAAATATTTAGGAATATGTTCTATCATACATTTTCCATTTGTAATAATATCACGTTTTTTTACTAATCCAATAACTTTAGCTTCTAAATTTTCCTCGGCTCCATAATGAACCGCAACTAAATAACTTAAATGTTTTTTTAAAGGATCATTAGTTAAATCTTTATATTTACAATCTTTTGACAATGAAACTACATTTCTAGTTTCATAACTTTGAGGCACAAGTTTAATTAAATTTTGTAACCCTTTACCAAAATTATTTAAAAGTTCCTGGTCTGGTTGACTGAGGCTGGAATCAGCCGAGGTATCTTGATCTTGGGCATCGCCATCGCCATCGTCCTCGCCTGTGCCTCCACCACGTTGTTTTTTTTTTGTTTTGTTTCTTTTTCTTCTATGTCTTTTTACTCTTGTTGATTTTCTTCTATGTCTTTTTACTCTTTTTGATTTTCTTCTATGTCTTTTTAATTTTTTAGATTTTCTTCTATGTCTTTTGACTCTTTTTGATTTTCTTCTATTTTTTTTTCCTAAAAGATATTTTTTATTTTTAGTTTTTGTCATTTATATATTATATAAATAAATTTTTTTTTATAAATTGAAATTTAAATTTAAGTATATTTTTTTATTTAAATTTAAAATAATAAAATGATTCTTGTAATTGTAGAATCTCCTTCAAAATGTAAAAAGATTGAATCATATTTAGGTTCTGGATATAAATGTGTTGCTTCTTTTGGACATATTTGTGAATTTAAAGATGGTTTAAAAAGTATTGATAAAAATTATAATCCAACTTTCAAAATTTGTAAAAAAAAAATGCAATATGTTGGTAATATTCGTCGCTTAATGAAAAAGTGTAAAGAAGTAATTATTGCTACGGACGATGATAGGGAAGGCGAAGCGATTGGTTGGCATTTATGTAAAGTTTTAAAATTAGATTTAAAAAAAACCAAACGAATTATATTTCATGAAATTACAAAAAAAGCAATTCAAGCGGCAATTAAAAATCCAACCATTATTAATATGAAAATGGTACAAGCACAACAATCTCGCCAAATGTTAGATTTAATTGTTGGATTTAAAATTTCACCATTATTGTGGGCAAATATAAATAAAGCAAAAGGGTTATCTGCTGGAAGATGTCAAAGTCCAGCTTTGCGTTTAATTTATGAAAATCAAAAAGAAATAGATGAATTAAAACAAGTATTTATTTACAATACATCAGGATATTTTACTAAAAAGAATTTAGAATTTAAATTAAATTATCAATACAATGATGAAGATAGTATGTGTGATTTTTTAGCAGAATCATTAGAATATGATCATAAATATACAATTTCAAAACCTAAACAAACAATCAAAAAATCACCACTTCCTTTTACAACAAGTTCACTTCAACAAAAAGCTAGTAATGAATTACGCTTCTCTCCTAAACAAACAATGCAATTAGCTCAAAAATTATATGAAAATGGTTATATCACATATATGAGAACTGATTCAGTAATTTATAGCAAGGACTTCTTGAAAAAAGCAGAAAAATTTATTTCCAAAAAATATGGAAAAGAGTATTATCATTTCAAAGAAAAGAAATCTAAAAATATGAAAAACGCACAAGAAGCTCACGAAGCTATTCGTCCAACTGATATTGAAAAAAGTGAATTACCAAATACTATTGAACCAAAAGCAATTCGTTTATACAATTTAATTCGTCGTAATACATTAGAATCTTGTATGACTGATGCTAAATTAAATGTTATTGAAGCAAAAATTACATCTCCAGAAAAACATTTCTATAAATACAGAACTGAATTAGTTACTTTCCCTGGATGGTTAATTGTAGACGGCTATGATGAAACAAACCCAATTTATGATTATTTATTAACAATTAAAAATGATACTATTTTAGATTACAGTAAAATTTATTGTAAATGTTCTTTAAAAAATGGTAAATTACATTATACTGAAGCAGCATTGGTTAAAAAATTAGAAAAACTTGGTATTGGTCGTCCATCTACATTTAGCAGTATTATTTCAAAAATTCAAGAGAGAAAATACGTAGAAAAAAAAAATATTGAAGGTAAAATTAAAAAATGTAATGATTTTGAATTAGTCGGTGGAGAAGAAGAAATTAATGAAATTGAACTAAAAAGAACATTTGCAGCAGAAAAAAATAAACTTGTTATTACACCTGTGGGTATTATTGTAATTGAATTTTTATTGAAAAGTTTTGAATCTATGTTTAATTATAATTATACGTCTGAAATGGAGAAAAATCTTGATTTAGTATCTCAAGGACAAATGGATTATAAAAAATTATGTAAATTATGCGATGATGAAATTAATGTTTTATCTAAAGATATAAAAAAAACATATGGTGGTGATAATTCTCTTCATAATTTTGATGACAATCACGCTTGGATGATCGCCAAATATGGACCTGTTGTAAAACAAACTATCAATGGTGAAATAAAATGGTTAAAAGTTAAAAAAAATCTTACATTAGCTCAGGTAAAAAAAATGAAATTAAAAGATGTATTATTACCAGAAAATCAAACAAGTTCAGGAGCAAAGGAATTGGGCGAATATAAAGGTGAAACAGTATATTTACGTGAAGGCAAATATGGACATTATTTAAATCACGCCAAAAAAAATTATTCAGCAAAAGGTCAAGAAAATATTACATTAGAAGAAGCTATTGAAATTATTGAAGGACGTAAATCAGCAAACCCTAGTGTATTAAAAGTATTGAGCAAAGATATTACCATTCGTAAAGGAAAATATGGACCTTACATCTTCTATAAAAGTGAAGGTATGACAAAACCACGATTCTTAAAATTAAAAGATTTAAAATGGGAAACTATGACTAACAAAGATATATTAAAATGGATTAGTGATGAGTATTTTTAAATTTTATATATAATTAACAATAAAAAAATATATTTTGATCTAAAACTTTTTCTAAAAGTTTTTTTTTGATCTAAAACTTTTTCTAAAAGTTTTTTTTTGATCTAAAACTTTTTCTAAAAGTTTTTTTTTGATCTAAAACTTTTTCTAAAAGTTTTATTCTAAAAGTTTTATTCAATCATTTTTTTTACACCTTTTGCGATTGCCAATGATAGTTTACACGGAACAGCATTACCTAATTGAACGAGGATGCAACTTTTAGAACCTTTAAATTTAAAATCATCTGGAAAACTTTGTAATCGTGCTAATTCTCTTGGTGTCATTACACGATTCTTTTCATAATGAACAAATACTCCTCCGTGATTTTCTTTTACAGTATTTGATGGTTTATCGGGATAAGATCTATAAAAAGCTTCTACATATTTAGGATATACGCTTTTTCCAATTTCTGTTTTTTTAATTTTTTCTATGAATCCTTTTCTATGTTTTGTATAAATTTGCGAAAAATCAACATTTTCTTCCATATCTTTTAAATCATCTATTGCTTCTCTAACTGTAATCCAATTTTCTTTTTTATGTGTAATTACTGGAAAATGGATATCTCTATTTAATTCATTTTTAATTCCAATAAATATAACTCTTTGTCTTTTTTGCGGAACACCATAATTTGCAGAATTTAACAATCTATATTCAACTTTATATCCCAAATTATTAAATCGCCTTACAATTTTGTCTACAACTTTTTCTCTGAATACTTTTGTATCAAATTTTTTGATTTTTCTTTTTAATTTTGATAAATTTTTTTTAATAACTTTTAATTTATCATCATCTTTTTCTGTTTTTTTTTTTTATTTCAATTTAATTTTTTCCTCTTCTAATTTATAATAATCATCTGCTAATTTCTTTTCTTCATCTGTTAATTCATCTTTGTCGTGATACATAGTTAAAATTCCTTTTACATTTTCCATTACAAAAATTTCTGGATTTAATTTTTTGACAATAGCTAAATAATCATTAAATAATTTCCCTCTTGGATCACGTGAATTTCTATGCCCTGACATAGAATAAGCAACACAAGGAGGACCACCAATAATAATATTACATTTTTTTTTATTAAATGCTGTATAAATTCTTTTTTTTATACCATCTTGTGTAACATCTCCTACGATAATTTCGGTGTCTTCATTAAAATTATATTTATAAGTTTGGGAAATATTTTTTTTTAATTCATTGTATGCAACAATATTAAACTTTTCAACCTTAAATCCCCAACCTAACCCACCACAGCCTCCGAATAATTCTAACACATTCATTTTTTATTAATATAAATTATTGCTATATTTTTATTTCAATTTTCTAACAGATATTAATATTTTTTTATAGATATTAATATTTTTTATACTTTAATAAAATTGATTTTTAAAATGAGAATAATTTTCTCTAATTAAAAACAATATAACAATGTCTAATAAACGCAAATTTGTTGAAGAAAACTATATTAATTCAGATGGTGAATCGGAATTTATTAAAAGATATGATTTACCAAATGAAGTACATTATACATCTGGCGATGGGATTTTTCGCAATGATAGTTCTTTAGGTAGAAAATATAAAATGGCCAGATTTGGAAAACAATTCAAAACAAATAGAATAAGTTATGCTTGGAAAAAAACAATTACTGATCAAGAATGGAAAAAATTAAAAGAAGACCATAAAAATCTTGTATTTTCCAATGAAAACGCAGGTTCAGTTCAATGGATTAAATTTTATGGATTTGCCGAAGAACCAATTATTAACCAGGGTATAAAACAAGATATTAAAGATGAAATATGTAAAAATTCATGTATTATTTGTGGAACAACAAATAATATCGAATGCGACCATAAAAATGATTGCTGGGTGTTCAACGACCCAAGAATTGGAGAAAAAAATAAACAAAAAAAAAGCGATTTTCAACCATTGTGTAAACACTGCAATGATGTTAAAAGACAAATAAAATCTAAAATGATAAAAGAAAACAAAAGACAACCACCACCACCAGGTATTCTATTGGCTTTTGGTATTAAATTTACAAAGGGAGATGAAACTTTCAATCTAAAAGACACTAACTGGGGTATTGGTAGTTATTGGTATGATCCTGTACAATTTATGAAAGACATCAAAAAAAAATTAATTAAAAAAAAAAATTAAAACTTAAATTAAAAATATTTTTTTTTTACAAGATGATATTTAATATTATAAAATTTAAATATCATCTTGTAATTCTCTATTTTTTTTTTCTAATTTTCTAATTTTTTTTTTGTAAATAATAAGTTTGTCATCCTTTTTATTAATAATATTTATATATTTGCTTAAATTGTTGTTTTTTACACTTATTTCTTTATCTTTTACTCTACTTATTTTTTCTAGTTCTTTTATTTTTTTTTTATAATTTCCAATTTCGGGATATATATTTTTTAACCAAAATTGGTGTTTTTTTTGTTTAATGTGTAGATGAAAATTTGAATAACAGGTTATAATTTTATTAGAACAACTACATCTAAATATTTTTGTAGAATCACTTTCATTCCTAATAAATTTACATTCATCTTCATATGAATTATTATCTATATTAAATTTAGGTTCATAATTTTTAACTTGTAAACACATTAAATCAGTGTTTTCTCTAATTAATGACATATTTATTTTTAATATTATAAAAACATATTTTTTTTTGTTTCAATTTATCTTACATTTTTATTATAAAAATTAAAACTTAAATTAAAAATATAAAATTATAAAAATGAATAAAAAAAATAAACCTACATTTAATGAATTAATGAAAACATTACCAGTTGATATTATTTATCTTATTCGTTTTATGTGTTATAAACCACAAAGAAATTATCTCTTATACGATATTCGAAATTTTCAAAGAACAAGACGACTTTTAACACAAATATATTATATGAGATGCATTATTAGAGATGGTATGAATGTTCCAGAAGATAAAAATTGGTTAATTAATGATATTTACGCGTTTTTAAATAAAAAAGTGGCTTTAATGCACGGATATGTTGATGAATTTTACGATGTGTTTAAAAGAAATAAAAATTTAAAAACAAAAAAACAAATTTTAAAATTTATAGAAAATTTAGAAAAAGGTAATGTATCTACTCAAATAAATATATTTCTTGGATTAATGACTATAAACGAAAGATTACAATTGACTAATTACTGTATTATGCTTTGATAATTTTTTTTATTTTTTTTTATATATTTATAAAATTGAAAGTTATATTTTTTAAAATATTAAAACAACAAAAAAAAAAATCAAAAGTAATATTTAAAAACAAAAAACAAGAAATATATAAAAATGGAAGAAACGAAAGGAAACGAAGAGATGTCAGGAGATATGTGTAATCAAGGATTTGCATTCGCATTATTTGAAGGACAAGGTTTGGATATCGACAATGCTTTCAAAGAATTAATTACAAATAGTATTGATGCAAACGCTTCAGAAATCGTAATCAAATATTTATATACCAATGACCATTGTGAATTGGTGATTCAAGATAATGGTGATGGGATGAATAAAGAAGATGTTAAAAGGTGTATTACACTTTTTAATCATACACAAGCCAATAAAGAGAAAACAGGTAAATATGGTGCAGGTCAAAAAATGGCTTGTTGTTTACTTTCTGATAAAAATAAAGTAACAATTTATTCAAGAAAAAAAAATTTTAAACCAACTATTATTCGTTATGATTTTCCAAAATTTTATGAAAAAGGACCAGGTGATTCATTTAAAGGGGGAAATTATAATACAAAAAATAAAGAAAAATTAGAAAATATTAAAAAAGGAACATCTATTCATATTAAAATTAAAAATAAGAATCATTTTGATGAAATTATTTCTTCATTGAGGAAACAATTTGTATCTGACAATGATATTAATGAATTTAATTGTGAAAAACAGGAACCATGTGAAAAATGTGGAAAATTTTATAATAATACTTGTTTATCTTGTATGCCTGTTGAAAAAAGATTTTCAACTACTTATGGACAATATGATGGTGAAATTATTTTTCAAGATGGAAATAATAATTATAAATTAAAAAAATATAATCCATTTGATATTATTTCAGACGAAGTTAAAAATCAAGATTATATATTTGAAGAATTTGACGATCATATTTTATATCAAACAAAAATGATGTTTATCTTTAATAAAAATAAAAATCAAAAAAAAAGCATTAAGGATATTGTATTTTTGGTTAATGGAGATAAACACCATTTCCCATCATATGGAAAAGATAGAATTAAAAAAAATCCAGAAAAGTTTAATGATAATGAAATTAATTATGAAAAAGATGAAGCGATTTTTACTGCGATTCTAAGAAAATCAGATAAAATTTATAATAATGAAAATCCATTAGAAACAAACTTTTCAAATATTAAAAATAGTAAAATTCCTCATCTAATGGATTTTTTTGGATATGATGAAAATTTTGTTTCAAAATGTAATAAATCAAAAGAACTTATGTATGATTTTTCAAAAAGAGTAATTATTAATAGAAATAATCAAAACTTAATTTTATTAAATCTTGGTGGAACCCCCCGTTCAAGTCAACAAGCTATTTTCGAACATTGTTTAGTTAAATACAAAGTTGATTTTAATGTTCTTTCAAACAGAGATTCATTAATTGATAATAATGTTTTAGGACTACAGGTAAATAAAAATCAAATTAATCCCAATATTATTTTAAATAACAAAAAATTAATTAGAACAATTAAATATTTAAAAAAAGATGCATTCGAAAAAATATTTAATATTTATGTAAATAAATCTAAAATTTATATTAAAAAAATTAAAGAAGAAGAAGAAGAAAAAGAGAGAAAACGTATTGAATTACTTAAAATGCAAAAATTAGAAAATCAAAGTGATAGCGATGATAGCGATGATAGCGATGATAGCGATGATAGCGATGGCAATGATAGCGATGATAGCGATGGCAATGATAGCGATGATAGCGATGATAGCGATGATAGCGATGATAGCGATGATAAGAATGATGGTGTTAATGAAGATAGTGACGATGGTGTTCAAGATTCTGAAGAAGAAGAAGAATCAAAAAAAGAAGAATCAAAAGAACAAGAATCAAAAAAGGAAGAATTAAAAGAAGAAGAAAACGAAAAAAATAATTATGAATCAAAAGAAGAAGAAAACGAAAAAAACAATGATGAATCAAAAGAAAAAGAAGAAACAAAAACACAAATTAAATATTCAATTAAAAATGATGGTGAAAATACAATTATTAATAATAAGTTAATTCCTATTTTGAAAAATTTTATTGATAATATTGATAATTATGATATTTCAATGAAAAAGGATATTTTAAAAATTTTTGAAAAAAAAAATTAAATTTAAAAATATGTATTTCTAAAAAACAAAAAAACAAAAAGTTGAAAATTACTTAATCATTTATTAATAATATATTTAATGTTTTCTTTTAAAATTCCGAAAAACGGTTTCAACCACATAAAAAAACCTTAAAATTAAAAAGTGAAAAAAAAAAAAAAAAAAATTTTTTAGTTTTTTTTTAAAATTTAAAAATTTTTTTTTTATTTTTTTGTGATTTTTTAAATGAATTTTTTTTTTTTAAAAAA
>Ga0206126_10001077_pt1 | contig 34337 bp, 31 predicted proteins | sample Helgoland_Spring_5_FD_148621 | JGI IMG/M metagenome (GOLD analysis project Ga0206126, IMG submission 148621) | Pelagic subsurface seawater microbial communities from Kabeltonne, Helgoland, North Sea - Helgoland_Spring_Bloom_20160412_1 | ecosystem: Environmental > Aquatic > Marine > Epipelagic ...
TGCGCGACATGGACCCCCAGGACATGAAAATGGGGGAGGACCGAGGTCCCGTCGATCCCCGCGGTAACGTGGTGCGGACGCTCGCGAACCACTCGGTGCGCGACATGGACCCCCAGGACATGAAAATGGGGGAGGACCGAGGTCCCGTCGATCCCCGCGGCAACGTGGCGCGGACGCTCGCGAGCCACTCGGTGCGCGACATGGACCCACGGGATTTCAAAACAGGGATACGTCGCGGCGACGCGCGGCGGTCGGGTGCGGTGGACACGCCCGTGGCGTTCCGAGCCGCTCCGTCACAGCACGACGCGCGCCCGGATTCGCATCGCGAACACCGGGCGCACGCGGCTAGTGTGCACGTGGACTCGACCGGGGGCACGTGGCGAGTCGTGTGTTGTAACAGCGATCGCGACGCGTCCCACCATACACACCACTCCGCCACGAAGGCTGAGTTGAATGTCCGCCTCCCCCTGGGTCTCCGCGAGGATCCCCGCGACGCCCGCGACAACGCGAACACTGCGTCTACACCCCACGCATCGTCGCACGTCGTTGTCAAGCAAGCACGTGCTGCATGTCGCAAAAAGGCAGTGGGAGTGAGACCACCCCCCTCGAATCCTGGGGTGTCGTCCCATGCGCGAGTGGGCAGCCAGTACATGGAGTGTAAGAAGAACCCCCCCGCGACGGGGATCGTCGGTATGCCTTGCGGGACGGCGACTGCGCGCCCGGGGCCCATCCGCGACGAAGATGCGTTTCGCCGGAGCCACCGCGCGAACCGCGTGAATCGACGCGCGAAGCGCGGAAAGACGGCTGGTCCGAACCGTCAATACGCACCGGGCAAGACCGCCGCGCGTCACATCGAATCCCGAAAACGAGACAGCCAGGCTGGTCGGCGGAGTGCGCCGCGTTTTGAAGCGATGATGGAGCCTCGGATCTCTCGTCCGACCACCAGTCCACCGTCTCGATCCCCGAACCGAGCGCCCGTCGGCACCTACGTTTCCCGAGAGCGTCTGGTTCCTGTAACGCAGTGAATTCGCAAACCCGCGCCAGAGTCGCGACACATGCCTCGCACGGCGGGAACCCAGCACACTCAGGGCGATCCGGAGCCAACCCGCCTTGGCAGCTCTCGATAGGAGGTGCGTACCCCAGTCTGTATAGTTCACGGTGGCTGTAATGTGTCGCTAGGAAGTATGGCGATGAATGTAAAACCGGCGGCGAGGGGACTCGACGGTTGCGAGCATTGCAATATGAGGTGGACACTACACCCCTTTTGAGAAATGGTGATTAAAACATATTACATAAGTAAAACATGAATGCTTCGCTGTCTCACGCGCTGACGAACTTCGGTACTGCCATTGACCCGATACAGAAAGAAGGTCCGAGTGGTAGACACATCGCGGTGGTGATACTGGTGGCGGTCGCGATCGTTGCTACTATCCTGCTACTACTCGTGATGATGAACCGCTCATCGGACGCGGGCGAGGAACCGGACGCGTGCGAATGCGAGGAACCGGCCGCTCCCTATACGGCACCCCTCCCGTATACCACCGAATCGCCCGTAAACGCCCCCGCGCCCTCGAGCACCCCCGCGCCCTCGAGCGCCCCCGCGCCGCTCGTATCGCGCCGTCATAGCCATCCCGTCAAACAGATCAACCCGGATTTCTGAGTTTGAACACACAAGCACGACAAACGGGTCTTCCAATACTTCTAAAATTAATATCACCGTACAGAAAACATGTCGTCCCACTCGGAGACGCAACCCAGCGCGCGTCAGAAAAAACGAACCAGTTACAGAACCAGTTACAAAAAAATGATGAAAGAGATTCTCCAACCGCGACGTACAGACGCGGAGATTCGGGAAGCCCATCGCAAGCATCTGCAAGAGACCATGCGGGACGCGAATTTCACCAAGATAAATTACATATGAAGACCAGCATTCGTTACACAGCTTTATTTTTTTGAGAGGGCTGCGCGTATGCAGATATTGTGTGGCGAATACAGCGCTTAGTTCGCGAACGCCTTACCCGCGAGGCCGAGGGTGATCCGCAGGATGTTCCAGTTCCGACCGTAGCAGAGTACGGAGCAATGGTTGCCACCCGGGATGGATTCGGAGGTGAGATCAGTACCGCCGTACATTGTGTTGTTGTGGAACATGGCCGTGTCTAGCGTGAGATCCAGAGACGCGTTGTCAATTCGCGAGAAATTACAGGTCCCCGAGGGCTGCGCATCCTCCGGATGGAGCGCGAATGAATACGAATACACGAAACTGTCCGGTACATTACTGTGGTGCTGGTACGGCTGCACTAGGCGGAAATACCGCCCCTCGGTGGGGTAGATCCGATTCTGGTTATTCAGGCGCATCGAGACGTGGGACACCGGATCCCTCTCCTTGCCAGTGAGCGGTTCTTTCACGCCGCTGTAGTCGAAATGCCTGTTATCCAGCACGGCCACATGCTGACGCACGGCCCACATGACCTCGAACACGGTATGGTTGAAGTGCAGCGGCACCTTGCAATTGGCAGTGCGGTGGTCCGTAGTTACCGGAAGGGCCTGGACTTCTGAAATTAACATTTCGTAGCCCGCGTCGGAGAATTTAGCCCGCTCGTCTACGTCCAGGTAGATATAACACACCTCCAGACGCGCGGACACGTGACTGTTCTGGAGCTTGTTTTTAGCCTGCGCGTCCTGGGTATGACTACCGAACAACTTGAGCGCGCCGTGCTGGCACGAGGTTTTCATCCGGTCCTCCCCCGGGCGCACGACCGTCTGGAACGTGGTAACGACATCCTCCCCCGCGGCGTTCTGTTTTTTGCACGTGACGGAAGTGCCTTCGCCACACATATTTACGACGGCGCGCTTGACGTCCTCCCACTTTACCTTGACCGCAACGTCGTGGAACTGTAGCGACACGAGCGGCAGCGCGTTGCCGCTCGTCTTCGTGAAGAAGAACGGGAGCGGGACGTACAGACGACGGAAGAACTTGGACTCCATCTTCGCGACGCTGGGGTCGGAATGCTTCCCAATCATCTCCGTCAGCCGCCGACCCGGTTTGTGCGTCAATTCTTCGTACATGTACAGATAGTCCGAGTACAAGCTGTCGATGGGCTGCGATCCGATCAGGATGGTGCATTGTTCGATGAGGAATTGACCGACCGCCTTGGTCCAGTACGGGACTCCCCGACCATCGACCTCGGTTTGTCCAGCATGCTTAAATGTGCACGCCGTCTCCGGCACGGCGCAATTACTCTTTTGCCCATTCGTCTTGAGTCCCTTGTATCTCTCCGCCTCGGCCTCGCTCTCGACGATTTCCACATACCCTCCGACCGTATTGTCATCGGCACCGTAGCCCATCTGCTTCTCCGTCGAAACATTGGCTATCCCCGGTAGATCTATGATGATATACATGTGGTGGACGAGGTCACCTGACCGATTCAAACGAACTTGGGAATACCTGCCCGACCCGAGCGACGAGCCGCCGGTGAATTCTATACTTTGGTTCTCCAGAGCAAAGTTGGTGTATCGCTTGAACAGGAACCTGAAGAACGTGATTTCGGGGTCACTGTTGAGCTTGATGTTCATGGCTCCTCTTGCGACCAGCTGTGCATTGGTCGTAAGAGTATAAATGGCGCCCGACTTTCGTCGTATTTTATGAAATGCATATCACTGCATTTCGCGCTGGCGCGTTTCGACTGTACCTTAACCCGCCTCGTTATGAGACGAGCCACTACCGTTCAGTCTGTGAGAGGTTCGCATACGTCGGCTCTTAATTGTCATGCGCACGTGCGTGAAAACACGAGCGCGACCGGACGCATGATCCGAATCCCCTGCTGATCGACCGCAATTCTCTCGCATTGTAACTATAAGAATGGTGTCTTTCCATTCCTCTTCGTGCGACGGGGTAAAATCCGCATATTGCACTCGGGAGTAGCGATGAATTTTAGCGATGTTCCAGCATCGAGTAGTGTCGGGAAGGCGGCTAGTGGCCACGCTTCTCTAAGGGGTAGAGTTTACACATCCCTTTTTGGATCCCACTTACAAGATCGTTCCAGTACTGTGACTCGGCATTTTAAGGTTGTTTCTACTAGGCCAAGAAAATATTCGACACCCTGTATTCTCGTTGTACAATGAACGCGTTTATCGAGCTACTTTTTTAAGGTCATGCTATTAAAATCAGCGAAGGGCGTCGTTCCCCAAGTATGATGGAAATTAGTTCTGATGGTAGCGACACGGAGGGTAGTCTCGTGGATTTCATCGTGCATACAGACGAGGAAAGTACTAGCGTCGAAACGCGCGACGGTAGCGACGGTAGCGACGGTAGCGACGGTGACGCCGCCGCCGCCGCCATCGTCGTTCGAGATCTAATCGCCGAGTTCCCGTACGACGCGGGATTGCTGGATGCGACGCCTCGAGTGGGTCTCCGTAGGAGCACGCGACGTCGCGCGGCGGTAGAGCGATACGCAGACCCGGACATCGCAAACATCATGGGCGAATCGAGCGACGAGGTGTTGTATACGATTTTCCATTCCCCCGTCGTCGGGGATCCTCCCGCGGACGCCGACTCGGACCCCGATTACCGCCACTCCGATGCGAGTACCAATAGTGGTAGCGAAGACAGCGAAGACGAGAGCGTGGCTTCGGAGGCCAGGCGCGTCCGTCGCGATTGAAAACAAAACGGAGTGAGTAGTAAGAATACGGACATGGAGCGCGCGCTCCCTGTCGTGACCGCGAACGGCGAAACCGAATACATCAGCGAAATAGACATCGATGGGACCATGTATAGCGTGGGAGTGAACACCACTCTCTCTCAGCTCTTTTACAGCGTGATCCACGCGGGAACCGGGCGAGGGAAGGTATGGTATTCGAATCCAGCTGTCTTCTTCGAACTGAACTACACGCAGGACAAAGACGACGTATCGCCACAGGAGCAAACGGAGATCGATAGGCACAAACGGGAATTTTTGGAGGGCGCCGTCGTCGCGGATTGGCGGGCGCGCGCTGCGGCGATACGAGGGGACCCGACCGCGCACATAGAGGCAGCGCGATCACGCGCGGACGCACGCTGATCCTCCGCGTCGCTCCCAATGGAAAAAAGAAAGGCGCCTCTTTTTACGTATTACCGACGGCTCAGTAATCGACCTTTACCATTGATTCGCGGAAATCGATTTCTGCGAATCGATTCGCAGAAATTGGCATGTCGAGTCATCCGCCGTCGCACGCGACCGCCAGACACGGTCGTTTTTTTTTCTGCGATGATCCGAAGCATGCGGACTACCTACCACTTCGGCACCGCATGCTATTGGAAAAGTTAGCGCCTTTTTACAAAAACGACCGTCTGCTGACCCGGGTGATTGGTCGGCACGTCAAGCGGAACGACACGCCGAGTCTACGCGTGATCGACTGGTTTTGCACAAACTACGCTAAGAAGTACCAAACGATGTGGGTTGTGAAACGAGGGGGGCGTGAGCGGTTTGTCCAGATACACGTGGATTACAAAATGGCGCTGCAGACCTACCGCCGCGGTCTGTTTGACCCGTTTCAGCGGTTCGTTCGCATATATTACAAGTGCCCCGAGGTAGGGACATTCAAAACGACCACGGTGGCCCAATTGAATTTCTTCAGATGGGCCAGTGATAATGGCCTTCTACTGACATTGCGAGACCAGAGAGTGCGCAGGGAAATCGAGCGGGACATGAACTGTCGGAAGATACACCCGAAGGGCAAGCGGATAGCACTCAGTGCTGCACCCGAGACGATCGTAGTAGTCCGTAAGCCGACGACGATACATTTCTGAAAATGAGTCATTTCTAAATATCATCGTTTGCGCTTGTTGTGCCCCGCGCGCTCTCGTGGTACGAACTTGTATTGGTCCAACGTGCGTGCGACGCGGGTGCGTTCCCCCGAATTCCTCAGCCAATTCACCATCGAGTGCCGCGCGGGGATGCGCAACTCGATGGCGGTCTCCAGCCCCGCGACAGACACACCGCGTGGGCTCAGTTCGTACACCACGACTCCGTGGCCATCCGCCCCAACGAACCATACCAGCTCGATGTAACCCGCCGCCAGTAGCCAAGCGTGAAGTAACTTATGGCGCTGCGTCGGTCTAAGGTCTCCCACCTGCGTAATTACACCACGACGCGGGGTCCTCTTGATGTTGAGCAACAAACGCCGTGCCGGTACACTCGCGTCGACCAGTACTGTGGCCACCGCCCCGCACGCGTCGCAGCCGGGGTCGCCCGTGGAATTACGACACGGGGTCGCACACGTCTCTCCAAACGTCGCGAGCATCGCGTGGCGACGACACCCGTCGGAGCCCATTGCCATATCGGCGATGGCGCGAAGCTCGGGTCCGTGACCACTCAGCCAAGCATGCGTACGCAGGTCTCCAGGCCCCACGAACATGACGCAGACGGACGGCGCGCCGTCGCGACCCGCCCGACCCGTCTCCTGGCTGAAAGCCGCGAGCGACCGGGGCATGCCGTAGTGAACCACCCGACGCACGTCCGGACAGTCGATCCCACAGCCAAACGAGATGGTGGCCACGATGGTCGAAAACTCGCGGGCCATCCACGCGCGCTGTATACGCGCGCGATCGACCGATTCCATTTTGCCGTGGTACCCCGACGCGGATATACCACGCGCGGTCAACGCAGATGCGATCCACTCCGTCTGTCGGCGCGTGAGTACGTACACGATGCTGTGGTCGTGTGAGCGGACAATCTCACTCATCGCCCTGACGTCAGCGTCGCGCCCTGCTTTGCGACGTACGATGTAGGTGAGATTGGGTCGATTCGTCGCCGCGCGGTTGATCAGCGGAGTCACCATGCGTAGCTCCTCTACAATCAACGCCTCGACCACCGGGGTTGCGGTCGCGGTCAGCGCTAGCATGGGGACCCCCGGGACACGCATCGCACCGAGTTCACGGTAACACGGGCGGTACTCTTCGCACCCCTCTGCGATGAGATGCGCCTCGTCGACGACGTGTAGGACGTGCGTGGGTGCGGTCGCGCGGGGCATCCAGCCGAGCAGCGTCTCCGGACACGCCAACACGAACAGGAAATCTCCCCTCGCCGCCATCTTCGGCGCGTCGCGGTCTGGCTGCGAAGACCCCAGGAAACACGCAATCGGACCATGTCGCAGTGCGGAGTCAGCTAGCACGGGACGTCCCTCGACAGACAAGCCGAAGAGGGCGTTGAGACGGGTACATTGGTCGACCAGCAAGGAAATCAACGGACTCGCTACCACCACTATCGCAGTCGGATCACGCTCTCGAATCAATACCCCAGGGAGAGTATAACACAATGTTTTGCCGACTCCCGTCCCGAGTATCGAAACGCAATCGCGCCCCTCCATTACACAGGTGACGGTGGACTCCTGCAGAGATCGGAATGCGGGGAACCCATACCATCGCTCTAACCCCGCGCGTGCCGCGGACGCGCTGTCGATGGACATCGCATGGAACAAGTTACACTGCAAGTACTTGCCTCATGGGTGGATTATTAAAAATCTGGATTTTCATAATTTTCTCGTACACGGGGTACTTTTGCTTTCGACTCTCCCCCACGTTTTCTTCCGTATCATTTGAGTTATGTCGGCGCGTCGACCCCTCGGACCCATCCGCATTACTCGATCGTGGGGGTCACCGCTCAAACAAGGTACAGCCCCCCCGGTCATCTCGTGTCGAAAATTAGAGGGTCGATGTAAATTATGAATGAATTACCGTAGGAATATTTGTAATAATGTATACAAATGAGTCGTCTTACCACCCAAAAAAAACGCTGGGATTCGCTGTACAAGAAACTAAGTAAAACACGCAAACAGAAAGATGGGTTTATTAATTTCCCACGAGGACTACATCATATTACAAAACCACGCCGGCTGCGTAAATATTCGGGCGATGTCCAATACCAAGACGTGATGTGTTCGTCTAAATCCGACCGAATCAAAGCCGGCGACTGTCGCGATCGCAAGACTCGAAAACTTTTAAACGCGAAAGATCCCGGGCGTTACAAAATCTTTGTGGGGGGATACAAAAACCTACACGAATACGGTGAAGCGATTGCAAGCGGCGAAATCAGCATGGAAGATCATATGCGTTTGTATAAGCAGATACGATCCCAACAAAAGCAAGGAGAAAAACACATTGGTAAACCACTCCGCCTTGTAAATCACAACCTCGATGTCCCCATTCTCCATTTCAAGTTCCAATGCGCCAGACAACCCAGATGCGGGTACACTCGCAACAATTCCTAGATAACCTGGGTCGAAGAGCGATGTGCGATATACACCATTCCGCGACGATGAATTTAATAGCGAGAGTCTTTTTTTTCTATTCAAATCGTGGGACCACCGCGTTCGATGGAAATGGTGACATCCACTCGGTACCACCAACATTATTTACAGATCAGTCATTGCAGGGCCGAGTTGCTACGGGATTGCATCATCACGCGCGGCGTGGCTGTTCACCGGAGCGTACATGCGTCCCTTCACGCCGACATTATATGGGGGTGGGACATGGGCGTCGATGTCATCGTCCAAAATGGGATCGCCACATATTACTATGATAGTACACCGCATACGACCGTTGTCCCGTCCACCAAGCGACGATCCTCCCATTTAGAGACTGGCTACTGCAGAAGGCCTCATCATACTAGACTTCTTCTTTCGCCCACAGACCCTGCGGTATGATGTGATCGCCGAAGCGTAGACATTTGCGAATGACATGCAGATCGGTGTCCACATTTCGTACAAACACGTCGCTATGATCATACACACCATGAATTCGAGCAGCATTGCAAACAATCGTAAAATCTTCGAACGACCTCGGTAGCCCCGTGTCGTCCGTTCGGAGAGGGATAAAAATACTACGATGCCTTATTTCCCCCCCGAAAACCGTTCGCGGGGGGGCATGACCTCCCCGACGTGTGGTGTCGACGCGTCGTCCAGATGCCGCGAGCCGCGAAAAAGAAACGCCGCCCGTGGTCGGTGACCAATACGAGCCACCAGAAGCGATTCAGACGAATACGCGCGATCGCGATCGGTTTGTTACTCGAAGCATGCGGCGACTCGCATTATGCCCGGGAGTGCGAGGAGGCGGTGTACTTGTATTCGGCATCGTTTGCCGGTCGCCCCGAGGGATACACGGCCAAAATAAAGGACATACTGGAACGGATGAACAAATCTGTACATACAGATCTACCAATATCAATCATGGTAGGTATGGATCCACTGTCGTTGGAACCTCCGTGCGAACGCACAATAGACGAGGGCACAGTCAAGTTCGTCCCCCCTCGATACGAAAATACGGACTACCTCCCAGCAATGGAGCGATGTCGACGGTGTCGCTCGAGTGACGTAGAAGTCCGACAGCAGCAGACTCGGTCCGCGGACGAAGGCATAACGAATTTCTTGACGTGTCGGAATTGCCTAGCCAAGTGGAAGCTCTAGGTCGTCCGTGTCTCGCAGGGGCGCGCCACACCAGCTCCAATCGTAGATACGTCCCGGATAGTCCGATGGAATTCGCGGAGGAGCGGGTATGCGTACATGTATCGCCACCAAAGAGCGGTGTAGATTTTGAAGCAAACGACGGCGTACATCGCAATGGATACCGATGTACGGAAACTCTCGAAATGCCGTTCTACCAACGAGTCGCATTCCGGGACCGAGTGTGGTTGTACCCAGAATGTCTGCTCGGTGTTCGTGAGTTTCGAGCAAATCGTCGACCGTGAATGTCCACCCCAGAACAGCGGTGGTGGCCCCTTCAGATACATCTGTCGGATCGGATCCGTGAAGAGGACGTCGCGTACCATCTGAATGAAACCACCGATCATTTTCTAACACCACGGGTAATTTTTAGGTGCGATGAACGGTGCGGTGAACGGTGCGGTGCCCCGAATCCCGCGTCCTAGTGGCGTCCCGTGGCACGACGGACATGTGTAGCTCGCGTCGCCACGGGCTGAGATCACGCGGACAACGGCTTCGGAATGCCTCGTATTTATCGCGCACTTCTTCGTATGACATGCCTGTGGCCTGGCCTGTTTCTAAACGGATGATGTTATGCAGACGGAATATAAACCGGCTGAACGTGTCTCGATTCGTAAATACGTTCGGGCGGGTAGTGAGCCCGGCCAGTCGCAAATTCCCGTGATACGCGTCCCTACACGGTTTACACGGGAGCACGTCGCCGAGAGCCAGTATCCAGGCACAGTATCGCTGCTTATCGCGTCTCGTGGGGCGCACCGGGTAATTGAAACTGACGATATGTAGACAGAACCAAAACGCGGGTCCCCAGACGCTGCTCTGCATGCCCATATCACTGTCGTAATCGACACGATTCGCTATATGCTCGGGTAACCCCCCACCAATGAATGTCGCCCCCCCCGAAAGCGCTTTTGTCTCCTCGCTCTTCTTCTTCGCCTCCGTCTTCTCATTCTCCCGCTTCGCATCCTCGGACTCGGCGGCGAGCACGAATTCCCCCTCTCCCTCCACAATACGATTCGGGTCTATCCATCCCGGTTTCTGTACCCGGTTGTCCCTCATACATTGCATGGGGTGTACCACGATCGTCAATAGATCGATGAATTTCAGAGTGGCGTCGCTGACAGACTGCTCGTAAATAATCAACTGTAAGGCCTCTGAACCCGCCTCGGCCACTCCGTCCATGATTAGATTGGCGCTACCACTCAATAGCGTTTTCACCGTCTGCCCTCCCGGGACAATATCCGCTGCGATATCACCGGCGACGGTGGCGACGACACCGGTCACCCAGCTCAGGCCGTTTTTCATTGAATTCTTGAACTTTTCGCTGCTCGCATAGTGCCACGCGGCGGTCGTTACGGCAGCGACCGTAAATTCCTTGGACGGCATCTTCTCGCCTATTTGTGCGAGGTAACCTTGCTGAGGTGCCATGATACCTATATTTAGGTATCGGGCGCCTGCCTGACATAATTGTCGGACGTATTTCTTCACACACAATGCTATCATGGCTGCCATTTTGGGGTGTTTCATAATGTATGAACCTATGCTAAAACCGGTATTCGCCACGAATTTCGCGGCGACTAAGATCATTTCCTTCCAGTTATTATAGAGTCCCTCGGCGAGCCATCGCATCCATCCGACACCCTCTTGTCCGTTTATGCGATGAAACATGGTCTCGAACGTCTCGTCCTGTTGGTTCTGGTTTCTTTCGACCGCGCGCGCCGTGCTGTGATAGAGTACACCCATCAATTGGTTTTCTGCCATAGCCCGTAGGTGAGAATTATCCATTTTTCTCGCATCCTCCAACGTGAACGCATTACCGTCGCCATCCCGGAACCGCTCGCTTTCGGGGAGCCCCCTTGTATGGTCTGCCAGGGAATGCTGGTCGTAGCATCGACCGTTGCTGAAAACGGGCGTGGAGTGGTCCCCCGCTATATTGGCGGCGTCTACACACACCGTCGGGTCCAACGGATCGTCTACACATTTCTTGACGGGGTTCCAATTGGCACATTTCGTCCAATCTGTAAGGCCACTCACTTTTTTCAGGAGAGACGCCTGGTCTTTGAGCAGGCCCTCGGTAGTCACGCGTGTTTTCCCCTTCGCACTGCCACCCCCGCCGAAAACGACCTTGCTGGGACGACACGCATGACGAATCGCTTGCATACCCTCCTCGAAGCTTGTCGACAGTTGTTCCCGCTTCTCACCCGTAATACCGAGTGCATCCATCGTGCGATTGTGCTGCTCCGAAGTCAGCGTCTTGCAAATTCGCATGGCGTCGGATGGGTTTGCCATCGGTTTATGTTTATCTATTATATTTTTATGGGGGGTAAAGGTAAACAATAGATCCGTCGTGTAAGGGGTGGGGTCAAGGGGAGCGACAGAGTCCGGGTCGCGGTGTCGTCGCGCGTTCATTCAAGATAGATTCCAAACCCCCGAAATACTAAAAATGAGTGGAAATCGCCGGTATCGATTCGGTTCGAAACCACATGGCACGATACGGTATGTTGCGCTGATTGCTGTTTTTGTCGCTGCTGTGACCGTCGGCATAGGAGGAGTATGGTGGATGCGCAACCGAGACCCCTCGTGGTTCGGTGCATGTCCACCCGCGGCGCGGAAAAGGATTCGATTCCGGGATTGCCCTGATCTGGTACCGGACACGAGCCCTACGGCATACGTGGACGACTTCGACGGTGAACCCGTCAAAGACGACGAGCCCGTCGACCCTAACTTCACGACTCTCGCCGATCTACTGCGGCCATCGCCGATGTAACATTAACATAATCCACTTTAAATGAATGCATCGAGCCATATCATGAGTCTTCGCGAGACGTTGCTTAAATTACAGGAGTTTCATAGCATCGTAGAGGCGAGTGAGTATTTCGACGACGACGATCTGATCGAGATATGCAATGCCATCGATCACGTCCAGGGTCAAATTTTCGCCCGGGACGACAGCAGTGTAGACGCGCTTAAAGTGTGGTATACCGAACGAGCCCATGTGCTTAAACAAGTCGAATCGAGTGGATTGAGATTCGATACAATTCCAGTACTAGCCCATTTCCTCTCGGAGAAACAACGCCGTGCGAGAGACATCGTTTACCAGACTCAATCGTGTAATTAACCACCCCGCCCCAAAAAAAAACAAACACAAAAATCGCCTCAGTCGATACCATCCCTCAATTATACGGTCTACGCCAGACCCCTCGTTTTCGCCGAGCCAATGCGGCTATCTCGTCGTCTAGGTACGCTTGGGGTCGTGGCTTTTTTTTACCAACGCCTGGTACTACGTCGGGAAAGCTGGCAAACGCGCTTGGTGCGGTTCTGATTCCAGGAAATGAGACAAACGCGCTCGTCATAGTTCTGGGGAGGGCGATCGCGATGATGGCATCTGACGTAGCCATAGGAAGACCATGTCCAACGCTGATATTAGCATCGGGACCGGATGCGCACTCGCAGCGTCGAAAATTAGGTGTATTGACGCGACGTAGTACATGGGCTGCTGACACGCCGCGCCTGTAAACTCGATCCAATCTAGTGACAACCCGGGGGTCTGTAGAACCAATTGTACCGACTCGCGTTGATATGTATACAAATCGGATCCGCGTTTCTGGGCCAGATATTCGGACGCAAGGTTTGTTACTGCAAGTGGGAACGGGTTGTTGTCTACACCCCGCAGGTGATGACCGCCGTTCGTCATATCGTGTTCATTCACCAACATCGCAGTCAATAGGAACGCCCGTTGAGATTTCAGTCGATACAGACTTCGTAGGAAACGAATCTTATCCGTATTCCCAGTGAGGGTGTCCCACCTCTGTACAAACAGGACGGCCTCGCGCCGAATGCAGTCCAGGTCGAACGGCGTTCGTCGCGCGCGCTCCACGAGTAGATCCAACATCATCGCACACACGCGACCGGGGTGAGCGTCTCGCGTCGCGTCTCGCGTCGCGTCTCGCGTCGCGTCTCGCGACGCGTCTCGCGACGCGACCGCGGTGTGGAGCGTCGCCAGTTCCTGTCGCTCCCCCTCGTAGTCGTTGTACAGGTTCGCCTGTTTATCGGCGGCCGTCGCTCCTACGTAAGCGAGGAGGTGACGGAGCTGGTTCTTGTGCTTCTTCTGAGCACGCGTCAGTAGTTTGCTCCACCTCCTCTTCGAATACGGGTATCCACCGAGGTGAACGAACATCCGCGTGTGGGTTCCGTGTTGGAATCTCACGTACGTGGGGATGCTCCTGTGTAATGTCGTCAGGTCCGCCGTGCGATCCACGCCCATTCCAGCACCGAACGCAGACACAGCGATGGAGACCAATTTGGCCTGTGTCCAGAGCTCGTGTCCTACCGTGTGTTGCCGCGTCCCTACCGCCATGTCTCGCAGGGCGAGGGGCATCGCATTCCAGAGCGGTGACAAGCTGCTGACCGAGCATGTTGCGCGACACATGTACGCTTTGTGCGCCGACATCTTCAGACGATTTATATGTAGGCGCGCGGTCCGACCCGTCCATTCGCGGACGTGGTTGGCGCACGTGGTACACAGCCCATCCGCCCGAGACGCGCGTGGGGACGCGATGGCGAGAGGGTGCAGGGCACACGTGGTGGAGCGACAGAAGTCGTTGGTGTACATCGGTAGATGCAACACCAAGCGGTTCGCGTTCGACACCACCTCGCGAGCGAATGCTTGGATGCTACCCACGGATTCAAAATCCGTGAGGTGGACGCACATCGGATCGCCGCAACCGATGACGCGGTAAGGCCGCGTCGACGATGCCGCGGCGATCCTGGCCAGGACGGTACCTGGGGCCCCGTACACGATGCGCTCGCGCAACATGCGCGTTATCACGTCGGGGTGGTCCATCGCGAGCTGGCCCCGACCGATTGCGAACCGATCGCAGTTACAAGCACACGGGAGAAGTGGGTGGCACTCCTCGTGCGAGACGACTTTCAGAAACTCCACGACCTTTGTGTGACGCGGGTTCATCGGCATATTGACCAGCGTTTTCGCGTGTTCCAGGTCGAAGGCACCGCACGCGTACATCAGAGTGTACAGCGCGTCTGCCGTAGACATACAACCCGTCGCAATGGCGTGCATGATGCCGCGATCCGCGTCGATGAACGACTGGGGGCATACCGGGTATTGACTGAAATGGACGAGTCCCAGCGCGGCATCGTGTACGCGACCGTCTCCGATGTGGGTCCCGCCGACCGTGACTTTGACGGTGTCCCCACGCCCACGCTGTATCTCATCGGACCGAAACCTGTATGCCACCCCGCGAGGATGTAATCTTCGTCGGCATATGTCCAGAAAACTGATCTGGACCTTGCACATGTAGCACTGTTTGCTCGCGGACGGACGGCGTTTTCTTTTCTTGGACCTGGTGGTATCATCCCTCCAATCCATGTCGACGAGAGAAGCGGGGGAGGGCGCGGAACACCCGCTGCACGTATTCCATATGCGAATGACGTCGGCATCGATTTCGCGGATGGCACGGTCGATCGCTCGTCGCGTCTCGTCCCGATACTCGACGCGTCTCCACGTGGATGATACACCGTCCTGGGGGACCGTCATCCCAGCGCGATGAATCGATATGAATTTCCGTTGCCATCGCAGGATGGCAGCGTGGCGACGATGCGTGTGTGTGAAGCGCCCCGCGTCGGTAATACGCGATGGCAATTGGATGCATTCCGATCGGCATTTGCGCACCCCCGTGTCGTAGTGAATGCGGAGCGCCTCCGTGGCGGAGCGTTGCATCATGAACGTGGTGAATAGGAAGAGCGCTCCCGGAGACGACGCCTGAATGAGTTGTAGGCAGCACAGTTCACTCGGACCCATGTCGTTGCGCCTTTGCGCTCTCATGACACACAAGTGATCGACGAACGATCGTGCGACATGGAGCGTCGGTCGAATCGTCGTAGACACGTCGGGCGCGGCGGTGACCCGCGCGCTCAATGCGTGTACGATGCAGGCCCACAATCTTGCCACGACGTGCATGGACGAGAGCATTCTGAACTCGAAATACATGCACGACAGCGAACTTCGCATGGATGCGATGACCAGGGGACTCGACGCAGGGAGGGCTCGTCCCGATTCCGATTCCGTCTCGCCACACGTGCCCCATGAGTACAAGTGCAACATCATTTTCTTGTACATGATTCCCATTGCTGCGGTGGTATCCGGCGTCGTCTGTACCAGAAACAGGAGCCCGTGTCGCGTCTGCACTTCCAGCGCGAGAGTCAGGGGCGTGCACATCGCGCGTGATGGCATCGCAATGTTGTAGGACAAGCGCCAGGGACCAGACAGAGCAGCCGGTGGTGTGGAACTAGCAGCGGGCGTCCAAATCGGCCTGGGGTCGGTCACCATGGCCGTGAAGGTGACTCGAGCTCCCATGTGTATCACGACGTCTCGCGCGTGTGCCGGTATCAGAAGTTGGTCGAACACGACGGTTTTGCCGCAAATTTCTGCGGTGCTCTTGCAGAGCGCCAACAACGCATTGGCACCTTGCGCCTCTCGCTGGCGTTCGTGGATATCGATACTCTCTCCAAGCGCGCACACGGGGCAAATTCCTTGCCTGTTCTGTAGCTCATTGGGGGCGGGGTGTGCAACGTGGGCAAACTTATACCCCGGCGGTCTTGCCAATACGCGCGCCTTGATCTCGGGCGTGAGCCGCTTGACGGGGATTTTCGACGCGGTGCACCCTCTCGTCGCTTCCACGCCCATGGAGCGGAAGGCGACCGCGGTCGTGAGTGGATCCACACGGGGGGTCGGCATCGCGGGGACGAGCATGCCATTGACCTGGAAGGCGCCCGTGGCGTACTCCACCCATCGCGCCGGATCGGAGGAGTGGCAAGCGAATTCGAAGCGACATGCCACGCACGGGCACGAAGCCGCGCGTAGACACGGGCCGAGCGTGATGAAAACCGAATCGCGGAAAGTAGCGTCGCGCGCCAGGCAATGCACCACGTATTTTTGCTGCGCGCGAGTCGCACACGCCACGTATCCATTCGTACAGCGTCGTTTGAATTTGGCGCGGACGCCGATGTACACTTCGACACGCGACGGATCCGGGTCGAGTTGACTAAAGAAGTCGAGCAGCCACGAAGCGAACAACGCACCGATGCTATTCGGTCGCATGGATTGGTCCCACAATCGGGTGACGTTCGCTTTGATCTGATTGGACGAGAAGCAGCGGTTGCACGACCCCCGCTGACCATCCATTTCAATCTCGGGGTAGAACGGGCAACCCGTTTTGCATCGCCCGGGGCAGGCGAGACAACGGTCGGTTTGCCGGGTTTCCCCGCATTTCTCGCACTTCATGCCCCACCTCGCTCCTGTCAAAGGCATCGTCGTATTAGGCCTCTTTACTTTCTTGTCGGGACCACGCCTCGCGCGTGTTGTCGAGGAATGCGAACGCAGGGGTCCGAGCGCGGGGGCGACGGGCGCTTGCATCAAGCGCGCGAACGCGCGGTCGAGAGATTCGCAATCCGACGAATTGTCGCCGAAGCCACCAGGCAAATGGGACCCGCGCGATGCACCGCGCGCGACGCTGGCCGCCGCCGGCCAACCGTTGGAGACAGTGTCCGAGTAGCCCAACGCACCCGCGGCAAGGTCCGTCATGGACAGACACAGCACGTATCAGACGCGATTGCGCCAGCAACGGTACATGGAAGTGGGGGCAAGTCGGGGACGTTGGATTATGGGATTTCAACTCGAACGTGAGATCTATTTTTAGTAATGTCAAAGGATGAGTCAAGTACGGTACCCGAGGCGGGGTCGTCGCGGCTCACATCGTCTAGTTCGTGGCGAGGCGTGTGTTCTGCCGCATCAACGCACGACGCGGCGGGTATTGGGATGGTGATGCGAGATAAGTATCGCGAGGCGTGGGGGCGGTCGATCTCGTGTAGGCATCCCCGATTGCGTGTGGCTGGGGCCGATTGGCCATGCCTTGGTAAAGAGAAATGGCCATACACACACCAGACGCCGGTATCAACATTTGTCTGTATTTCATGTACCACACGGGTTTGTTGTACTCCGGAGCAGAGTCCCCGCCGAATAATTCCTTGCATGCGTCGGGTACCAGTGGAGCCGCCGGGCTAGTGGCCTGGTGCAAGGCGAAACACGACAGGCTGAGAAAGCAAAACATCGGGCCCAGAGGTAAGGATCGACACAACCCTCCGGTCGCGAATGCGACTATTAGGAAAAGCACTACGTATGCCGTCGTGTCCGATACACCGAGAATTGACCCGAGTACGAAGCCCGATGCCGCCCTTACGACGGACGCGCTCATCTCCGCAGTGCATTGCGCCGCTTTCACCGCGGTATCCGCCGCTTCGGTCAATGGCGTGGTAAGTACTTTATTGGCACTGTCGAAGGCGTCGCCGACACTCTTGCCCTCGACCATACTTAATGTGGCATTACTCGCGTATTTCGCTGCAATAACCGCGGGACCACCCACGGCCACGGCGATAGCTCCGGAGAGCCCTGTCGACGGCTCGGCCAGCTCTGTGTATTTCCTTTTTGTGGTGTCCAGTATGTTTTCATCATTCGCGAGAGATGTCGCTATGATATTTATCGGAGCCGTAACGGGGTTTATGATTGTGAGCGTATCGGCCGCATCGACGAAAGAGTCCCAGAGCGTCATGTGTTTTGTTTGAAGGCGGATAAAAAAAAACGCCTGTATAACGGTAGCACGGGTTTGTCGTCATTGACTCAGTAGGTGTGCCACTTGCATCTCGATATTGTACACCGTATCCTTTACGATCTTGTTTACGGTTTCCAGCGCGACGTCTAGGTCGGCCAGGTGATGACTCAAGGTAGCGCTCGTAGATATGTCGGAACGTATGCAGCGGAGTGCGTCCGTTGCCTTTGTGGCATACGTGGATGCGACGGCGGGCCATGCGATGCGAACTTTGGTGGCCTGCGTCGCGTCCATCTCTAAGCGCAACAGCGCGTCGAGGTTTTTCATGAAGTGTGTCATATGCACCGTACCCGTGACAAATGTCAGCAGATGCTCGCATTCCACACGCACGTGCGCATTACTCGAGACGAACGGATACTTACGAGCCCACATCGCCGCGGTCGCGGTTGATTTGGATTCTTCCCCCGAATTCACACCCGCCGCCACCAACCCCCCGCTCAATCCGAGTGCCGCTCCTGCGAACAGGCCGCGGAGCGCGTATTTGACAACACGACTGGTCGACATTGCAACTTCTTGCTTTGAGGACCGCCTGAAAGTAGCGTCGGTTCGAACGCGTCGGGTTTTCCCCTCCCCATAGAGTAGTAACAGTAACAGTGGGGGTACCGTATGCGAAGGCGTAGAAGTAGATATAAATCGAAGGCGAAACCCTTGTATGTCATCACCCCTGGGAAGAACCGTCTGCCGACGTTTTATCCTCCCCTGGAGACGCGCGGAGCCTTCCTGCCGGCGTGCGAGTGGTGTAAGTGCGCTGGCCACACGCGCGAATGGTGTCCGATCACCCCCGCGGCGACTCGTCCGGTCGATCAGTCGGCCAACGCGACACCCAAGCCTACGATGAAAAACCCAGATGCGTAATGGAAAACGGCCTTCCGGAATGCGGTTACACTCATTCCCGTCACCGATCGACTGCGACGCGAGCCAGGGACGGGGGGTACGATGAACGCGACGCACGCGAGGACGCACGCCATGATGAGGCGGGCGCTGGACAACGTGTGCCCGGTGCCGTTGGAGTTGAGGACGGGTAACAAGGCCCCGAGCGGCCACGCCGCACTCACCAGGGCCGTTGAGTTATTTTTGATGGTTTCCACGCGCGCCACTTCCCTGGTCTCGGGGTCGCGGTGGTGGGTTCGGGTGTCGACGAGCTCCCACACGAGGAGAACCAGCGGCCATGTGATACCGAACCAAATCACGTGGTTACCGCGGATCGATACACCCATCACCCGAAGCATCGTGCCAATCAGCACGGGCCACGCGATTGCCGCTGTTGCGAATATCCCGGACATACTGACGCGTATTCGTTCCTTCGGACGATTCATTCGATATAGCGCCGTGGACGTCGTGAACGCCACTATCGCGAGCAGAGCGGCAGTCGCCGGTACGATGCGAGTAGTCATCTTTCACAGACCATGACACTAAAAAAAAGGGCGTGGCGGGTCGGGTACCCTTCTCAGCCGTCCGCGATTGACCTCAACGGAACTGACAGACGACTTCCGATTTTATTAGATTGTTGTAAAGCTGTCCCGTCGCTGGGTTGATTAATACCAGGCGTGGGACCGCGTCATTGATATCGACCCACGACTGCGGAGTGTAGATGCAATTTACGGTGGACGTCATGGCTATGGACCCAATGTGAACGTCCCCGCCACGCACGCCCCGCGCGACGATGTCTACGTGGCGGTGGCCCTGCAGGTCGACGGGGTAGATGCTCGTACACTCCCATGACATCTCGTCCGTACCGAAGCACAGGGCGGCGCCAAGCGATCCGCTACAACGGAACGGGGGGCTCTGGGCGTCCCGGCGGATCCGCGCGTACCCGCACTCGCTGTCCACCACGAAGTCGTCGCCTAATACTCCGTTCAGATATGCCGTGATGTCGCACAGCGTGTAGTTACCAGGGGGGCATGTGTGTACGACGGGCGCGGGCGTCGTGTGCACCACCAACACGTTATTATAGACGTCGACGCAAGGCCCCATCGCCACACACGCTGACGTGATTCGGATCCGATTCGCGCGACCGGGCTCATCGGCTCCATCGGTCCTCGAGAGCTGCCCTTCGACGCCCGAGTACAGCACGAATCGGTGATTGGTCCGCGCGGTGTGAACACACCTCGAATACGGATTCGGCGCGGTGTGACACGCGCACATGTTTGTATTAGGCATCGAAATTCACACTAAAGCGTGTCGGACCCTCTCGCCCTATTCACACGCGCCGTCCCGACGCACCCGCGTCTAATGTAAGCACCGATTACACCAATTGCGCGTACACGTTGGATAATCCTGGGACCCCCGTCGCGTACGAGCTCCCGAGATTGTTTCTCGCGTCGACGTCGGCGTATTCGCGGAGCACCGCCGCAGTGGGATGACTCGGTTCGAGCAGCGAAGACGCCAGCGTGAGGGCGGTGTCCCCCTGGTTGTTTCGGATGTCGGGGTCTGCCCCCGCGCAGAGGAGGAGTGACACGACGTCCGCACAATCGACCGACACCATCAAGGCAGTGAACCCCCCTCTGTTCTGGGCATCAAGCGGGGCACCGGCCTCTACCAGCAGGCGCGCGACGGTGCGATGTGCGGCTGCTGCCGCATACATGAGGGCGGTGTTCCCGGCCGCGTCCTGGTGGCCGAGCCGAGCGCCCCCCGCGACGAGGGCGTATACGGATTCGACGTCCCCTATCCTAGACGCGACCATGAGCGCCGTGCGCCCATCGGCGTTGGTATAATCGACGGGGACCCCCATCGCGATGAGCATACGGGAAATGTCGACGAACCCTTTGACGATCGCCACCATGAGGGCCGAAGTATGTTTGCAATACACCGTGCGACCGGAGTCACGCAGCGTGCTCATGAGAACAGTGCAGTTCGCAATATTGCCCGCGTCGACGGCATGCTTGAGTGGCGACCATCCGTACATGTCGGTCGTGACCAAGCACGCTCCCGCATTCAATAACGCGACGACGTTTGTATGATGGCCTCGGCTGCACGCATGGAACAGCGCAGTGGCCCCAGTCACGTTCCGAGTGTCGACGGCTGCGCCTTGGCTCAGGAGGAACGACGTGACCGACGCGCCTACCGGATCTTCGGCCGATATCATCAAGCACGTATTGCCGTGCGCATCCTGAATCCCCAGATCTGCCCCGGCGCGTACGAGCCGCTTCGTAATTGAGAGGTGTGAAATTCGCGCGGCCATCATAATGGCAGTGGCCCCCCATATGTCTCGGGCATTACAGTCGACCCCCAGCAACAACAGGTTGTGGACAGAATGGGTGTCCGCCGCGAGGGCCGCTGTCAATATCACTGACGCGTGACTCGCCTCGGAGCGAGCGTTGAGACTCACACCATGTACGCGGACGTCTCGCAGCGTTTCGACACCCTGTCTGGCGGCGTTGCGCACGATGTCGTAATGGCTCGAGTTGGTGTAGCTGGGTTGGCACGCCATGCACACCATGTGTCGACCGGCGGACTGGCACGCGTTCAGTGACCGGACCCGCGTGTCAAGAGGATCCATCCGCGTGCAATAGTATCGAATCATGTGCTCGCACATGCTCATGGAGACATCATTCCTCGCGTGGACCCATGGGATGAACCGACGCTCGCCAAAAAAACGCGCGCATATCGCGATTCGGCCAATTTCGTGTAATAACCATCCCATACCAAACACCAATTGATATAATTCGTACGGTTGACGCACGATGCACGGTGGGTCTCCCATGGGGGAGGATCCGTCGTTGGGTACTGGCGAGCCATGTCAAATACCTTAAATTTATCAGTAGGTTGTTTTTTTTCTCTATCCCCCAAATAATCGAAGCGTTGTAGCAACATGTACACGCTACTTGCAATCGTAATCCCCATTGTACTATGGCTATTCGCGCGCACGATCCACGACTGTCTGAGGCGCGACCGCGTCTGTACCCACCTCCGGCGTCTGTGTGTCCCGAATAGCCCCGAATGTATGGTGGCAGGGGACTGGCGCGCCGTCGTAGCCGATGACGGACGCGTCGTCGAGAAGGGGGGTCCGCTCCAACAGACCAGCATTGCGGGGATGACCATTCGAGGGGAGCAGGTGCTGGAGAGGTTAGTCGACCGATCCATGAACGGTACTGGCATCGTGGCTATCCCGACGTTCCCAGATACACACATCGCATGTGGTGTGCGGCTCGTCGGTACGCCGCACATCCTCGTTTTCGGATGTCGTGCAGACTAGGTCCACGCATACTCCCACCAATACTTAACATGCGATTCATATATGAGGAAATCCGGATCCGTGAATTGTTTTCGTATTGGCTCGAAAAACTCTTCGCCAGGTGTTTGTGCGGTGCCCCCGAATTGGTCCATTACGCCCGGGACCATCGAAAGTGCTAACACTCTACATGTCTGTTCCGCCCTATCGCTGACAAAGCGTAGCAGGGCGTCGGGCGGGACGTGATCACCCGTTGGTATACCCATCGCATTATGCAGGAACTGGAACCATTCGGATGGTCCGCCACCTGCGACTTTGAAGTTATCTAGTGCGTTCTTCGCTATGAGCGCGAATACTTCCGAATTCGAGACTATATCCCAGATTCCGTACATACAGCGATCTGACACAATGAGCGCTGGCATCGTCGACGATGCGCGCCATCGATACCCCTCCTCGTCGGGCCATAGTCCCTCGAGCCAGTCCTCCCACGGTTGGTCATCCTGTTCAGATACTCCCCGCACCGATCGCCAAGCATGTTTATCCAGTACTTCAGACTGATAGAAAAGCTGCTCATCGTCCGGAACGTTCATCTTTTGGATGATCGTCGCGACACGTTTTCCAAGAGAAGCTCCCGATAAATAACCGCGTAGCATCGCTTTGTCCTTTCCGCCCCAGTAGTCCTTACACATTTTGTCGAGTTCTTTTCCACGAGATGCGGTAGCCAAGCCCCTATACATCTCCTTGAACCATTCGTGAGCCTCTTCCATTTCGTTCTTCTCTACGCCTCCAACTCCTTCTTGCTCAATCAATTGAATCAATTGCTTCCCAATACGATCAATGGTAACTGCTGGGAACCTCCCACCTTCAACATTCTTTCTGCAGTAACTATAGCGCATGAGCTGTATGCAGATCGTATCTATTCTCGACTGTAGAGAATCGTGCCCCTTCGGAATTTTGTCCCCACTGGTTCTATTACCTAATAATATGACATTCAATAGTCGTCCATATTTGAGTGCATTGTAGTTACTCACTCCATCGGCGTCACTATGTCGTTCTGGTATCGGCTCCGTATACATGATCCGGTTCACAATCATTGACGTTACGTAGGTTTCGTACAGGGGGTAGAGCGGGTAATCCGCCCAGTCGCCTCTCGCTAATATGCTGTCTTTCAGATAGTCATTCAGATGCTGGAACATCGTAGGCCCTACATCGACAGTATGACATTCAATATCATCGCTTCCTAGACAAATGTTGATGTCGGATTCACACTCCTGGACCCAGTCGATGAGATTTAGAATCCCTTCGGACGCGTCGTAGCTTCGCTCACACGACTTGACCAAACACGATGCCCAGTGACAAGCCAACTTAAACGTGGCTATACAGCGGGTAGTATCGTGCTCGCGTTGACTATTCTCACCACGCAACCATGATGCGATTTGACTTCGGACTGGGAAGTAGAACACGTGATTCGTCTCGATGCCCTTCTCATCCCGCGCGTATTGGAATGTTTTTTCATCGGGGTCGGTAATGCCATTGACTTCTGCGGGGTCAACCCCGAGATAATCACTGACGACACCATTGACGAGTTCGGGCTTTGTGTTCAGTTTTGGCCCATGCTTTCGCTTTTCGTCGGGGGGCGCCAGCAGCTGGTCTATCTCGTCGCTGTTGAGATACTCCAGTCCCGCGTAACTCCCTACACCCCCCGTGTCCCGGAACAGGAACAGGCGCCGGTATGCCTTAAATCGCGCTTCGATCTCCTCCATGGAAGATCCTTTCCATAGTCCCGTGATTGGACACAATGCGAACATACACCATACAGCCATGTATTGGAACGTGCGATCGCGCTCGACCGCGGCTGCGTCGAACGTGTCTCGAGTCACGTCGGTGAAGACGCGCAGGTATGCGCGTAGATTAACCATTGTTTTGATCTCCCGAAGTGGCTCTAGATGTTGTCGGTATCCGAAACTAGAATGGACGATTGCTTTAATATTTTTGTCGCTCGACGACTGCATCTTATCTAAGAAAGCAATGGCTATGCGTGACAATGGACACTCCGGCGGAGAGAACGCGTTCTGTGTGTTTCTATCGCCCTTTTTGAACATGTCGTTCATGACCTTCAGGTAGGCAGATGCAACTGCCGTTTTCGACTCACGGAGCACCTGTATGACCGGATTGATAGTTGTCTTGCATACGTGATGTCCATCACCGAGCTTTGTGATCTTCGAAACCTTGATGAAGGGGTCCTCGAGATCGGTATCCAGTTTGTAGCCAATGGACTCGTCGCTCCCCACCACGATGACGCTCGACACCGCGTCCATGTACTTGTGTCGACATGTCGTCTTGCGCATGACCATCTGTATCAAGCTACCAATGTAATCACAATTCAATAACATATATGCTTTCATTAAATCCGCGCGTTCTTCGTAATCTTTCGAGGACGGTATCCTTTCGTCAATGACTTTGACGGAGCTTTCATACTCCTTCCACTTTTCTATGTACTCTTTGGAATTGTACGTCTTGTAGCTATAGCCCGACCGACTGGTCCAAGTACGCTCAGCGTCGCCTTCGCGGAATATTCTGAGTGGCATCGCGTTCCATTTATCAGTCTTACGACTGAGAAATGCCTTTTCGTGCTCTTGCAGACCCTTGAGCAATTCCTCCTCTTTCAAATGATCTTCGTAATCCGCCCAGTTGCCTTTCCAAAATACATTGTCAGTTTGCCCCGCTATATTAACAGCGACCGCGCTGAGAATCGGATCGCCACTGGCTAATTCCGATAGGGCTTTCTTATCGGGGGGATACTCGGTCAATGTGTACAGCGTATTACCACGTGTGTCGTCAGAAGCGGTAGAACGCACGGTCTGGTACAGGGCCATAATGTCCCATGAAGAGTCGTCGCGAATTTCGTGGATGATGGCGTAATTTCGTTCCATGCTGACACGGAGCGCGACTTTCAGCAAAGCTTGTAGTTCAGTTGCATTCATCATGGTTTCTAACGTCGCCTCCCTGAGGTGCATACGCATTACATGCGCGATCGCCTTCGCCAGGTTCGGGGTGCGTTGGCCAGCTGTCGCACTCATTCTGTCTGCCGCATCCAAGTCACCATTCGTCAGCACGCTATATTTTTGTCGGACAGCCTTGAATTTATTAGTATACTTGAGAAGTTTTCTCTTGAATGGAATTGGCATTTTATGCAGCAGTTTCTCTATATTTTCGAGGGCTTCTTTCTCCGCCTGGGATGCCCAGATCAAAGATGCATTCGGCTTCTCATCTACCGGGCGCCTGTAATTCAGGACGGGTATCAAATCACCTTTCGACACACCCGTTTTGGATTTCACACCAAATATAGTATTGTTTATCGCACCACTCGCACGGTCCTTTCGTGTGACCGGCTTGGTGTAGCCAGTCAACTGGCCGCTGCTAGTGATGACAGACGCATCATCGCCCTCCATAAACAGCCTGGCGGTACTGTACTGCACGTCTGCGTCCGTCGCCTCTCGGTACGACACTGTGGTGGGTCGATCGACACACTTCTGATATTTATTCGCAGGGAAAATGGCGGGGAATGCTTTGTAAGCTTTGACTGACTCCGAATCCGTTGCGATCGCGTCCGTATTCGCGAGGTACGCGTAATCCGGGCTCCACATACACCGCGATTTGCCCGTTTCCGTCGCCTTCGCTCTGCATCCCTTCCTACTAAGGGACGCTGCGCACGTATTCGCGCCGACAGTGACGTCTATCGTGTTCCCCGCACTGTCTTCTTTCGCATATTTTATGATTTTGTCATTGTAATCACTGCTCTCCGTCGGCTCGGATGTATCCGGAAGCCGTTTTATTGTGGTCTCGCGTCTCTTCCATCCTTTGAATTGATTGATCGCGGCGGCGCGCTCTTGTCTCTTGAGAGATGACAGTCTCTCGGTATTTCGAGCAATCGCGGCATCCAGCGGCCCGCCAGCCGCGAGTTTCGCATGCGCCCGAGGCCGCCCGTCCGCCCTGAACGTGTTATAAAACTCCACGAAAAAGTGGAGTACGTCCCGCATATCATATGCGGCGAACACTTTGCGCAATCCCCGTTGAGTGACCCCCCCCTCCTCCTCGCAAGAAAGGGCCAATGCCCCGAGTGCAGCGGCCATGCGCTTCATTTTCCCCGGAGTCGACAATATATCAGACATCTTTCTTATTACAAGTAGAGAAAAAATCTACTGCGCGAAACAGAAAACGTCCCCGCACCCCCACGGGAATTCCACGGATCACTCGTCGTCCTTGTGTTGCCCCGCCAGTAAAAATCGGATTTGGGCGTTGGGGTACGAGCCGTGTCCATTCCCAAGATCATAGGTCAACACCAGGGGCTTCCGAGGGGCCAACCGTAATTCCACGGAACTCCTATCCATGGCTTTAGTGAATCGGTGGAGGTATTCGGTCGAGAACGTCTCGTCGAAAACGCATTTAAAGCTCGCGTCGGCTTTCCAATTGGGATCGATTTCCTGTTCGGATGATGACACGTTCGCGAATATCTCCCCGATCAGTGAACTGCTTGTAGTCGCCACGGTATCGCTCTTGTATGTGTATTCACCGTCGACGCCGTCGTCCCCGATCATGGCGAGCGTGAAGTATCGACTCCCGACGCGCTCCGATTCATACACACGGATTTTTATCTCGTCACATTTCATGTTTAGGGTGCTGCGCAGGAAGCTCTTGATTCGTCGGAGCGGCAGATGCACGGTGTGTCTGAAATCGATGGGTAAGATGACTACTGGCTCGGAAACCGTCTGGATCGTGCGGATGCAAAACGTTTTCATCGACGACCCATCGACGCTGCATAGTCTAAGGTCCGGCGAATCGCACTCCCGATACATCCGAAGCGTGCTATTGCTGCTGATTTGCTTCAAGACAGCTGCGCGACGGGGAGGGGGTCGATGGGGTGGGGGTGCGATGGACGCGAGGCGATCGTGCAATCAGAACCGGGGGGGAAGGGCTTATTTTGTTCCACCGGACCATTCATCTTTTTCATGTTGACGGTCAATTGGACACGAGAGTCTTGTAGGTGCGCGATTTCCACGGGATACGACATCTTCACGCAACAGCATTTCGGCGGATCGATCGTGTCCACGCTCATGACGGTACCCCCTTCTTTCTTTTCCAATATGAAACACACGTCGATTAACACGTGTCCTAGGATATCACATATGTTTTTGAAACCCACAGGGGACACGAAAGAAATGCAAAATTGGCGTTTGGGGCTGGCAAGTGAATCTGCCATGACAGAGGCCTCTTTGTTTACAAGATTTACAAGACACCAGAACGCGAGAACCACCCGGGGGGGCGAACAAAAAAAACGAATGCTCGTTTATTTTGAAATCCCATCGACACTAATTACCACGTCGTGAATCCGCGTGAGACTCTACGGAGTTAGAATATACCTACCCCTACCGAGCATTCACGTAGCTCAGTGGTCAGAGCGCGCGTCTTATGAGCGCGATGTCGTGGGTTCAAACCCCACCGTGAATACTTTCGGACGCAGCTACCACAACATCGGATTTGTTCGGATGGGGTGACACACGTTCCTCATACCGGATGCCTGCAATTTGGGCACGAGTGCTTTTGCGTGATCCACGCGTCTATACACTCAGGATGGAAGCAATGACCGCACGAGAGTTTTCTGCCCCTTGAAACCGGCGCGATACAAATGCTGCAGCACGGCGCGTGCGGTAGCTCCATTACCGGATGCGCAATGTCCATGTCTATGGGCGGTACACAGGAGCCCCGGGATGTATCGACACCGACGGGGATATAGGGGGTACGAAGGATGTGACCGAGTTCGTTGAACAGTATGTACAGCGTCGCGGCGTCGATTGCCGACACTCGCCCCTGAGTCTCAGCGGCGTCGCCCACGCGCGCGCGGTGAGTATCGACGCCTGCGTCGTCTGGCGCCCATTCGATGAATTCGTTGGCGTTCATGTCGTCACCGCTGGACGCGAGCCACGCGCCCAGCGGGTAGGGTGTGATGGACCATCCCACGATGTCGGCGTGGAATACACCCATATCGTGCCCCGTCACGTCCCGATCGCCATCGCCTGCGAACGTCGTGTGACTAAGACTAGTCATCCTTTGCAGAGCGGATGCATTATGTATCGCCATTTCGAACGGATCCGAGCTTCGCGTACCGAGCCGACGCGGAGACTCCTGTGAGTGAGTGGATATCAGCCGGCGACGCGCGTGTGTGGTCGACTCCACCTCTTATTGGCCTGGATCGCGTGTCGTCAACCATGGTCGGTAGAGTCGGGACCACCCTCGACGCGCCAGACAGCGCGCGAGCGCGATTGGCTCGAGAGGCGGTCAACGTACGTATGGACCGAGTGACACCCTCTGGTATGATCGTCGGTGCGGGTGTGGCGCCGCGCATCGCTGACATAGCGTTCGAAGCACGAGACGCCGACTCGGCCGGGGAGACGCGAGTATTCGCACATCTAGTTTTCCCAGCACGAGACGCCGACTCGGCCGGGGAGACGCGAGCACTCGTCGTTTGGGTTTCCGCAGCACGCGACGCCGATGTGTCTCGAGGATCGGCGACCTTTGGACGCGTGTGGGGGGGTGTGGACACAACGCTGGGGACGGGCGCGATGCAGATTTCTAAATCGCGAGTTTGTATTGGACAACTCGGTAACGCGTGGCCGTATAGATCGTTCAGAGATAGTCTCAGCGTGTCCATTACCATGGAATTCAAATCAGTGGGACCATACTCAAGGAATCGTCTAGATATTATGTCGCGACGATTTGTCATATGATAAAGAAATTTCCGTAGAAATTCGCGGAATGGCTTCAATGTGAATGTCGTCACTGTTTTGTGCATTCTCATCACGAACGAAATCGTCGTCGCTTTATACAGAGACGGCAGCGACGCATTCGCACGCCTCATGTAATCCACATCTTTGTCCAGTTCGTCCGATTTCCATTTTCGTACGGTGCGGAGCCCCCTTTTCCAATTCGCGTTGCCCATTTCACTCAAATCGAGGAGGAGCTCGGCGAACACATAGGATTTCAACGCCAGCGCAAACAGCCAGACCGCCTCGGGGTTGGATGCAATACCTGCCCGATTGTCCATTCGTTTTAATACGAGTACACTACACTATAACTAGCCTTTCAAACGCATGTGTACTTATTCAGGATGAGTGCACCGAGCCCGGTACCGACCGACAGTACGAGTACCGTGGGGACACTGAGGCTTCGCCTCTCGTAGGAATATTGTTGCCTCTGTTGTACAATACTCGGCCCTATGCTAATCAGGAGAAACGCGGTGATGATGCTGGCCGTCACGAATGCACACAATCCAGGACTGACCCATGCACACGCATCCCGAGGGTGACCCCCGTAGCCGAGTTTTATTGAATTCGACGACTTAGACAAATTTGCGAATCTCGTACCCGCTACAGTCATCATTTATCCACATGTATATTTTTCCCCGTTTTATCCTGACATTTCACCGAGGACACGAGCCGCATGTAATGACACTGGGTGGTTGCAGACACCCCGTGCGTACGACTCGATAACCGTGACAGCTATTTATCAGACACCGGCACACCGCACACGGCACGAAAACGCGCGGGTCCACTGGGATGTTCTTGAAGGACGCGGAAGCGAGGACATACGGCCGGCGAGACCCCTCGTCGCGCATGCCGCGCAAGTCGATTTTGTGGAGGAAGTCATATCGGAGGCGGTTAGTGCGTTGTCTCCTTGTCGTCGCAAGCAGCCAGCGCGTTGCATCCCCCCCCGTGTCGTGACGACCCGCGACCATCCTGTTGGAATGTGGTGGCTTTTTTTCACACGTCGTATAAACCCGACTGAATACCCCCCATGAATGTGCCGGACGTGGCGAGGATGGACGCCATCGTGTCCACGGTGTGTATGTCTCGGGTATTCGTTTTGGCAGACGTGCGACACACCCTCAAACTCATTCGAAACGCACGCCACCACCCATCCGTAATGTGTGACATGCTACTCCCGCACCACGGGATCACGGTCGGGGAATTTACAATCGGATATCTGGTCCGGAAAAAGAGACGTCGGAATGTATCTGGAACGCAGGAGGATTGCCGACAACCAGATGTCGGTTAATCCGCAGCGACAACGACGGACGTGGCGAGAGGGTGGTAGTGACTACGCGACGACGGTTGTACACCCTAACAATCGCGTTCCTAAACGCCGTCTGACGCTTTGCCAAGTACCGCTTGGTCGCAGCTCGATGGCGGGCATCCGATGTCTACATCGCGGACTCGAGCGACGCATCGAGTCAGGGATCGTCGGGTTTCGGAACGACATCCAGAGCGCGGGTCACCTGCACGCGTTCATGCGCCATAGAAACATACCCCATCGATACACAAGACCCGAACTCGATGGCACAGAGCGCCGATGGACAAATGACTAGACCGACTATACACGACCTCACCGAACCCCAGAAACGCTTGAGAACTCTGGATAATGTCGATGTCGACGTGACTGGTATACTTGCCGACGCCACTTCGAAGAAGCACGTCGACGCAACGTTCACGGGGCAGCTCAGGGGAATGCTAGAAGACAGCGCTTGCGATATTATTCAATTTTCAGATCTCGTGCTCCGACCGAGTTTCGTGGACGCATTCCCACAACCCCGGTTCCGTGTTACGCGCAAGGGTCGCCGTGGAGATGTACACGTGTGGCACGTTGCACCCACCGACGACGTCGTGCGATCAGCGTCCTATTTCTACGGATCACCCCGACTGCCGAAGCTATGTCGACGCATGTACGCAATGGCAGCGTGGACGAACGCAGGGACAGTGCTGACCCCTCTACTTGCCATGGCATGCGCCGGTGGAAAGATGCATTTCAGGGGACAGCCGATCATCGACGCGAAGGTGGCGTTCGCCGATGCCCAGGCACCGGTGGTGGCGACCATGTCGTTAGAGGAGGTGGTGTCGCCTCTCTCCTGGATGATGCCCGTCCTTGATTTATATTTCCGGACCGGTTCCCAGTGGTGGAGACTCTCGATAACGCCCGAGGAAACCATGCGCGATTCTGGCGGTGGAGCCGTTTGTAACGCATGTGGCGACTCTCCTCCGGATCCCACCTCTGCGATCGACGCGGATACTATAGTGTTTCGAGCATACCAGAAGGCGGATGTCCAGATGCGTATGTTATTTGACACCATCCGTGATCGGCTTCATGTGGGTTAAGATTCGTTTTAAATAGCGACCGCATCGCACCGACGTCCGCTGATGAACAGATTTCGATTTTGTCGTAGGTCATTATACCGCGTTCGCATCCACCCACCATCCACCGTGAATATGAACCAGATCCTATTCTGTGGAATCGCCTTTAACATTCGCCGTAACGTATGGTGTACACAAAGAGCACATGGCTTAGCAATGAGTGGTAATCCCATTCTCGAAAAACGCCATACGAATATAGTTACACCCCTCTTTCGGAGCACATGTATAGAGGTGCTTCGGAATAAGACCCGTAGGGCACGTTCCTCCGCATGGACGGATCGACATCCATAGCTACGCTCCCCGCTCGCTCTCGACGCGAGTCCACGGTCTGGATACTTTTATCGAGCTCCCCACGTATGCACGTGCGCATGGCCACACGACCATGATTGGAACGCAGATATAGTATGCGAGTGTTATTTATGTGGGTCTTCACAAGAACGGGAAAAAACAGACTCAGGTTTTTTTTTACATATGCACAATCCTGTTCTCTCGAGCCTCACAAGGAGCGTTCCACGTCAAATGGCCACACACCAGACTATACAGTCCATACACGAACGTGCGGATGTGAGCACACGCGCGCGAAAACAGGGCCGTATCTCCGCGGATGGGTGTGCACATGTCCCGAAAAGTACCGAGGAGGCGCTGGATTTGATACAAGCCGGTCAGAACCACTGTATCCTCAACATCGCTCATACAGACCAGACGATACAGGCGACGGATGCCGCGTTTCGTATCGTGGCACTGATCGATGATCCGGCTACCGCGCTCCCCATCGTCGAGAAGCACGTCGAGTTTGGTGTAACACCGTTTCTACTACACCCAACGCACAGTTGGAAACTGATCCCATCTGCTCCTTTGGAGCCCGATGATGAATTGGCTATGATCGATTTGTTACTCGCCAACCAACGATCCCGGAATCAAAAGGATGCGGATAGATTCAAGGCGCGTATGGATGCGTTGGACGAATCGAGCGAATCGGCGAGCGACGCGACCACCGCCGACGCGACCACCGCCGACGCGACCGCCGCCGACGCGACCGCCGCCGACGCGACCGCCGCCGACGCGACCGCCGCCGACGCGACCGCCGCCGACGCGATCGCCGCCGACGCGACCGCCGCCGACGCGATCGCCGCCGACGCGACCGCCGCCGACGCGACCGCCGCCGACGCGACCGCCGCCGACGCGACCGCCGCCGACGCGACCGCCGCCGACGCGACCGCCGCCGACGCGACCGCCGCCGACGCGCCCGCCGCCGACGCGATCGCCGCCGACGCGACAGCCGCCGACGCGACAGCCGCCGACGCGACAGCCGCCGACGCGTGTAGTGTAATACCGACGACGGGTGGGATTCTAGATCCAGTCGCGGTACCCGCGAGTAGAGACGCATTTGCTGTCATAGGCATTATACAAGAACCTGAATTAGGTGTCATCATCAACGTATTTGCAGCCTTTCCGTCGTTCTCTTTGGCCAAGCGTTACACCAAAGACACTGCCGGCGAAGCTGATACCGAGGGATACGAGTTATTCGTGGTTGATTCCGGACGATGGATTTATCCCAGCGCATTGCTTACAAAACGCGACAACATCCCGACCGGGTATCGGCACAAGATTCTAGATGACGTTATGCGATACAAGAAGAACCTCCCTGGTATGATCGACGACTATAAAAAAACGTGCGGCAATATGGGCATCGAGCCATCGTCTATTAATCTAGATTTATCTGCTTCCCAATGACTGGTACCAGGACCGTCGCAAGAGCCCTGGAAAGGTCGTTGAACCCCGCGCCTCACATGATACAATACAGCTCCCGTTTCCATAAATGTCTACTGGTCAAGTTTGCGTAAATACTCGGGCGAGAATATCCCGCGTAAAATTGCGGGATCATAATCTACACGTGCGATGTGGTCGGGGCCACGGCCGTCTCGCGCGCTGGTGTCGTAGCCCATATCCTTCAGACGCAAGAGGAGCATTCCCTGCATTTTACGCAGAGTTCGAGCAGTGGTGAGTACACTGTCGCGATCGTCGTGATCGGTATCGTTGCGATCGTCCAATTGGCCAGCGTCTCCGCGACCATGTCGAGGAACCGAACCGTAACTCGTCCGCTCGATGGCGTCTTCAACGTCGCTATACGTGCTCATTCGATTTGGGTTCATGCCTTTTGAGCTTTACATTGTAGTATCAAAATAATAGGGGGTCCGGTCGCATACGAGTCCGGGACCCGAAGTACATGTCGGTAGTATCAAAATAATAGGGGGTCAGGTCGCATACGAGTCCGGGACCCGAAGTACATGTCGGTAGTATCAAAATAATAGGGGGTCAGGTCGCATACGAGTCCGGGACCCGAAGTACATGTCGGTTATACCCATCGCTGGTAGATCGCGTCGGGATGTTGGTCGATTTACTAATTACATACCCTCTCGAGCCTCGCGTATAGCCTTGAGCTCCCACTGCGGGAGCATAGTCGCTTGGCGCGCCCGACGGGCTCGCTTTTGTGCGCTTGCTACAGCATTATATATGGAGTCTGGCGCACCGGCAGCGGCGGCACCGGGCCGGTTCGTCTGGGCTGCCGTCTGGGCTGCCGTCTGGGCTTGTCGTGGCTTCCGTCTGGGCGGCAGTCTGGGGGCTAGCGTACCGGTAGCGGCGGCACCGGGCCGGTTCGTCTGGGCTGCCGTCTGGGTTGCCGTCTGGGCTTGTCGTGGCTTCCGTCTGGGCGGTAGTCTGGGGGCTAGCGTACCGGTAGCGGCGGCACCGGGCCGGTTCGTCTGGGCTGCC